>Ga0182021_10003842_pt1 | contig 17630 bp, 15 predicted proteins | sample 612E3MmetaG_FD_120493 | JGI IMG/M metagenome (GOLD analysis project Ga0182021, IMG submission 120493) | Permafrost microbial communities from Stordalen Mire, Sweden - 612E3M metaG (Illumina Assembly) | ecosystem: Environmental > Terrestrial > Soil > Wetlands > Permafrost | place: Sweden... | reverse complement strand
TCTTGAAGGTGTGACGGTTTCTAAATTATTCCAGACGATGTACGGCCAAATGGTTGTTACCCATGAAGTTGAAATCGGCAAAGTGCAGTACGACTCACGAAAAATTCAGCGGGGGGACTGTTTTGTTGCAATCAAAGGTACGGCGAGTGATGGACATTCATTCATTCAAAGCGCAATGAACCGAGGTGCAAAAGTTGTCGTACTTCAAGATGACACAATGCTTCCGGATGCCTTGTGCATGCACGCAGGCGTCATAAAGGCTGTTGTGCCCGATTCTCGGAAAGCGCTTGCGCTCATGTCGGCAAATTATTTTGATCATCCATCAAAGAAATTAAAATTTGTTGGCATCACAGGAACAAATGGAAAAACCACAACTTCGCATTTGGTGAAATCGATTTTAGAAGCAGGCGGAGAGAAAGCTGGATTAGTAGGAACCATCGAATACAAAATCGGCGAGCAAATCATTCCAGCAACCCACACAACACCTGAATCCTTGGAGTTGAATGAACTGTTTGCAACAATGGTAGAAAATCACTGCACATCTGTTTCAATGGAAGTGTCTTCGCATGCACTGGATCAATTCCGCGTATATGGGTTAGAGTTTGATGTTGCTGTCTTTACCAATTTAACGCAAGACCATCTTGATTATCATGTCACGATGGAAAACTATTTTGAGGCAAAAAAAAATTTATTCAAGTATTTAAAACCATCAGGTTGTGCGGTTATCAATTATGACGATCGCTGGGGAGCTCAACTCCTCTCTTCCATCAAAGTGAAGAAAATTTCATACGGCATCAACATAAGTGCGGATATATTTGCAAAGGAAGTTAAACTTTCTATCGACGGTACAACATTCATTGTCAGCAATAGTATATGTGAATGTACGGTTTCAACACCGCTTATTGGCACCTTTAACGTATATAATGTTCTCGCAGCATACACAACAGGTATGGCGCTCGGACTTTCACAAGAACAGATTCTTGATGGCATCAAAAATTTAAAAAATGTTCGTGGTAGATTCGAACGCATTGCTTCTCCTGCAGGATGGACAGCCGTAATCGATTATGCACACACCCCGGATGCGCTTGAGAATTGTTTAAGAACGATCCATGACGTTTTACCCCAAAAGAATAGTGGACGCATAATGACAGTATTTGGTGCCGGCGGCGATCGAGATAAAACGAAACGTCCAATCATGGGACGTATTGCAAGTGAATACAGCGATCTCGTCATTGTCACATCAGACAATCCGCGGACTGAACCGCCTGAGACCATTATTGATGATGTTATGCAAGGTATAACCCGCCAAGCAAGCGTCCTGCGTGAAGTAGATCGAGAAAGAGCAATTGAATATGCAATTCACAATGCCAGGTATGGTGATGTTATTCTTATTGCGGGCAAAGGACATGAGGATTATCAGATAATAGGAAAAGAAAAAAAACATTTTAGTGACCGGGAAATTGTAGAAAATCTTCTCACATGAAACTTACAAAATCCGACATAGTAGCAATACCGCATTCCAAGGCGATTGGTTTTGATGGATTGAAGAATTTGAAAGTCACTGGCGTTTCCATAGATTCGCGCACATGTAAGGCGGGCGAATTGTTCATTGCGGTTCGTGGCGATCAGTTCGACGGGCACAACTTCATCTCTAAAGCAGTCGAATCGGGTGCAGCTGGCATCATTGTTGAACGCCGCTGGGCAAAAGTAAATGCCTCCATGATGGTCAGCATTAATATTCCACGTCTTATTGTGGAGAACACGATTGAATCACTCGGAAGACTTGCTACTATATATCGCCGCAAATTTGATATTCCTGTTATCGCTATAGGTGGATCAAACGGGAAGACCACCACAAAGGAAATGATCCGATGTGTTCTTGGAACAAAATATCATGTGCTCTGCACCGAAGGAAATCTGAACAATCATATCGGTGTTCCGCAAACACTGTTCCGCCTGGAAAAGAAACATGATGTTGCGGTTGTCGAAATTGGAACGAATCATCCTGGTGAAATTGACTACTTATGTTCTGTTCTGGAACCAACGCATGGGCTTCTTACAAACATCGGCAGGGAACATTTGGAATTCTTTGGTTCGCTTGAAGGTGTTGCTAAATCGGAAGGCGAGTTGTTCGTTTGGTTGGCGAAACATCATGGTCTCATCTTTGTCAATGCAGACGACAAATATCTTGTACGTTTATCTAAAAAAAATAGAAAAGCAGTGAGTTTTGGTTTTTCAGCACGCGGTGCTTCTGTCAAAGGAAAGATCGAATCATTCAATGCAAATGCGCAAGCATTGATGCTTGTGAAATCAAGAGGCAAGAAGGCCTTCGATATCACCGTAGGAGTTTCTGGAGAACACAACGCAAAGAATGCTCTTGCCGCCGCAGCCGTAGGCATAAAAATGAATGTGCCGCTCGCGGATATCCAGAAATCGCTCGCGTTATTCCAATCTGCCAGTAAGCGAATGCAGGTGCACCGTATCGCCCAGTTAATTATGCTCAATGACACATACAATGCAAACCCAGATTCCACACTTGCAGCATTAGCAACCCTGCAGACTATGAAAGTGACGGGAAAGAAAATTGCCGTTCTTGCCGACATGTTGGAACTCGGCGAGCAGTCAGAAGAGCTTCATCGGCAGATTGGAAAAAATACGGCGCGATACGGGATTGACATTCTTCTCACATTCGGACAGCTTTCAAAATCTATTCACGATACTGCTGTAGTAGAAACGAAAGCTCATTTTGATAATAAAGCCTCACTTACAGAATACTTAATGCGCATGCTCGCCGATGGCGATATTGTGCTCGTGAAAGGTTCACGCGGAATGAAAATGGAAGAAGTTATACTAAGTCTCAGCGAACAACTTTCACCGAATGCGGGAATTCAATAAATGCTGTACTATCTTTTCACCTATCTCCATAAAACATTCAACTTCCCCGGCTTTGGAATATTCCGATACATTACATTCCGTGCCGGTGCTGCGGCAATCACGGCGCTCATTATATCTTTCTGGTTTGGGCCAAAGATTATTCGCAAACTCCGTAAATACCAAATTGGCGAGTCGGCAAAACTTGAGGCGCCCAAGACGCATTTGGCAAAAGCCGGTACTCCAACAATGGGCGGATTGATTGTACTTTTGGCAATAATTATCCCTGCGCTGCTCTGGACCGATTTGAAGAATGGGTACATCCTGCTCATTCTGTTCGTCACTGTCACGCTTGGTGCCGTCGGTTTTTTAGATGACTTCCTCAAAGTTGTTCGAAAGAAACCCAAAGGTCTGATCGGCAAATATAAAATTGTAGGTCAGGTATTTGTCGGCTTAGTAGTCGGCGGTGTCATTTACTTTTTTCCTCAGTGGATTGATCAGACGCTCGTTCCATATAATTCCAGCACGACAGTGCCGTTCATGAAAAACTTAGAGTGGAATTTAGGAGTGTTCTATATTCCGGTTGTCATCTTTATTATTACAGCAACATCAAATGCAGTGAATCTCACCGACGGCCTTGATGGTCTCGCCATAGGCACTGTCGGAATAGTCAGCGGGACCCTCGCCATTATCACGTATGTTTCCGGCCATGCAGTTTGGAGTCAGTACCTGACGATTCCCTTTCTGCGCGGTAACGGCGAACTTGCTATTTACTGCGCAGCAATCAGCGGCGCAGCGCTTGGCTTTCTTTGGTTCAATTCTCATCCGGCGCAAATATTTATGGGCGACACGGGTTCGCTGGCGCTCGGAGGTATTATAGGCGCAATGTGTGTTTTGATAAAAAAAGAATTACTCCTGCCGACGCTCGGCGGTATATTCTTAATGGAAACTGTCTCTGTTATTATTCAGCGGACATATTTTAAATATACAAAAAAACGGTATGGCGAGGGCAGGCGCGTGTTTAAGATGGCGCCGATTCATCACCATTTTGAAATGCTCGGCTGGCCGGAATCGAAAATTGTTACGAGGTTTTATATCATCGCCATCCTGTTAATGATTTTAAGCCTGGCAACATTTAAGGTGCGGTAGTTTTCATCATGGATATCAATCTTCTCCATAATAAAAAAGTTTCTGTTATTGGCGCAGCTCGCAGCGGTGTGGCTGTAGCAGTGTTATTACAATCACAGGGTGCCAATGTGTTTGTCAGCGATACGGCATCTGTAGATAAGCTCCAATCTTCTCTTCCTCAAATCCAATCAGAAAAAATTGAGTATGAAGTTGGCACTCACAGCAATCGCGTTTATGAATGTGATGTGATGGTGATAAGCCCTTGTGTACCCAGCGATGCACCGGTAATTCTTGAAGCACAAAAGCGAAAGATCAAAATCGTCAGTGAGCTTGAAGTTGGTAGTTGGTTTTGCCGGGCTCCTATGGTGGCCATCACCGGCAGTAACGGAAAGACAACAACCACAACATTAACGGGAAGGATACTGAGCGATGCAGCGAAAAAACATGTTGTTGCTGGTAACATTGGAACGGCATTCTCATCTATCGTTCTGGAATTGGTTGAGACAGATGTTGCTGTGCTGGAAGTGAGCAGTTTTCAATTAGACCATATCGACAAGTTCCGTCCAAAGATTTCAGTTCTGCTCAACATCACGCCGGATCATATGGATCGATACGACCACTCAATGGAAAAATATGCTGCTTCGAAAGCATGTGTATTTAAAAATCAACTCGCCGACGATGTGCTCATATATAATAAAGATGACGCTTGGACCAGTAAAATCGTACTGCATGCACATTGCCGTACGATCGGATTCAGCATACAGCAAAAGTTGAATGAAGGGGCGTTTATTGAAGACGGCAAACTCGTCACGGTTATCGATGGAATCAGAACTGAAATCATTGATATCAACCAGATTTTTATCAAGGGCATGCACAATCTTTATAATTCAATGGCAGCGGTACTTATTGGCCAGCTGCTTGGAGTTGATGCAGCATTCATTCACTCAACGTTAAAAACATTTGAAGGCGTAGAGCATCGGCTTGAGTTTGTTCGCAATCTCAATAACGTTAGTTACTACAACGACTCAAAAGCAACAAATGTCGATTCAGTGTGGTTTGCTTTGCAATCATTCAAAGAACCAATAGTGCTGTTCTTAGGAGGCCGCGATAAAGGAAATGATTATTCCAGACTAAGAGAACTTGTCCGCAGACAGGTAAAAGCAATTGTTGCTATCGGTGAATCGGCAAATCTTGTCGAACAGTCATTCAAAGGTACGACAGTGATTACCAAAGCATCTTCGATGGAGGAAGCGGTTGCGATAGCGCGTTTTCTTGCTCAACCTGGAGATGTGGTGCTTCTTTCTCCAGCCTGTGCATCGTTTGATTGGTTTAAGAATTACGAACAACGCGGCGAAGTATTTAAACAATTGGTGAACAAATTATAAATGCTGAAAGTACAACGCAATCATATTGACATCTGGCTGCTCATCGCCGTGCTTGGACTCATGGTTGCCAGTCTCGGTGTGGTGTACAGTGCATCTGCAGAGTGGTCATTCAGACGCTTCGACACACAGAATCATTACCTCGATCTGCATGCGATAAAAATTTTATTAAGTATTGCTGCGTTATTTGTGGGATTAAGTATTCCTTACACTTTATACAAAAAATATACTAAGCCTGTACTTATCATTGCCGTACTCTTTCTGGCTGTGACGTTTGTGCTCGGAGGTGAAACCAAAGGCGCTGTCCGCTGGCTGCGTTTTGGTGGATTAGGGTTTCAGCCGTCCGAGTTTGCAAAGTTCGCACTTCTCTTTCACATAAGTCTGCTCATGGCTACAAAAGGCGAAAATCTGAAAGATTTTAAAAAAGGGTTTTTTCCGATCATCTTGTGGATTGGTGTTGTCACAGGGTTGGTGCTGGCACAGCCGAATCTGAGCACCGGTATGATGTTGTTTGCGTTGACGATTATACTTCTATTTATCGGCCATGTAAGGATGATACATCTGTTTGGAATGATTTTCGTTGCCGTTTGTTTGTTCGCTCTCTATGTGCTCTTTATGGCATACGTACTGAAGCGTCCGTACCAACTTGAACGTATTATGCACTTTGTGCATGGGAATCCGAACGGACAGCAAAATTATCAGCTCTGGCAGGGCATTATCGGTTTTGGCAATGGAGGCTTATTTGGCGTCGGCCCCGGCGAAAGCCGCCAGCGGGATTTGTTCCTGCCGGAATCGTACAATGATTTTGTGTATTCCATTGTCGGAGAAGAGTACGGATTGGTTGGTACGCTCCTTCTGCTTGGCGCATTTTTATTTGTGATGCTGCGCGGCTTTCGGATTGCAAAACATGCAAAAGATGATTTCGCCAGATTTCTTGCAGTCGCAATCTCAAGCACAATCACATTGTATGCAATAGTAAATGCAAGTGTGGCGCTTGGACTTCTTCCCACCACAGGTTTGCCTATGCCGTTTATCAGTTATGGTGGTTCTTCTCTTATGTTGTCGGCGTTTTCCATCGGCGTACTGTTGAATATTTCCGCGCATACGGATTTGCATCCACGAACTGCAAAGAAAGAAAAAGGAACTATGGAAATGCTTGGATCAGAGACTGGACTCGGAAAAGTGTATTGACGTGTGTCGAACGAGAAACTTAAAATTCTTATAGCAGCCGGCGGAACCGGCGGGCATGTATTTCCGGCAATCGCTATTGCGGATGAAATAAAAAAGCTGAGACCGAATGCAGAATTTTTATTTGTCGGTACGAAGGGAAAAATTGAATCACGTGTTGTGCCACAACGAGGGTATGTGCTGGCAAGTATTTGGATTAGCGGGTTTCATCGCAGTTTGCGGATAGAGAATCTGCTGTTCCCGATAAAAGTTTGTGTGTCGCTTGTGCAATCGTTCTTTCTCATGAAAAAGTTTCAGCCGGGCATTGTCATCGGTACCGGTGGTTATGTATGCGGGCCTGTATTGTATGTTGCATCGATGCTTGGAATTCCAACGGCTGTTCATGAATCGAACAGTTTTCCGGGGATAACAACACGGATGCTGTCAACAAGAGCAACGAGAATCTTTACTGCGTTTGACGCTACAGCCGGATGGTTGAAACGGAAAGACAATATAGAATTGTCGGGCACGCCGACGCGCGATGTGCTCGGAACCGTATCGCGAGAAGATGGAATAAAGTTTTTTAATCTTGATCCGTCGAAAAAAACTGTGTTTGTGTTTGGCGGAAGTCTTGGTGCTGCCTCCATCAATGAGGCGATAAAGTCCTTGGTGCATGATGTTAGTGGTTTCACTATTCAATGGATCTGGCAGACAGGCAAAACTGATGCGGCGTTAGCAAAGGAAATGGCAGCGATAAAAAATTGCTGGGTAAATACATTTATTGATAAAATTGAAAATGCTTACGCTGCTGCCGATCTGGTGGTGTGCCGTGCGGGTGCGACGACACTGGCGGAATTAACTCGACTTGGCAAAACATCGATTTTGATTCCATATCCGCATGCTGCCGCCGATCACCAGACATTCAACGCGCAAACCTTGGTAAATGCCGGTGCCGCAGTGATGATTGCTGATCGGGATGTGAAGATGAAATTAAAAGATGTGATTCATTCTCTATTAAACGACGACAAAAAATGCAGGCAGATGAACGAAGCAAGCTTGGCGTTAGGAAAACCAAACGCCGGCAGAGAAATTGCGCAGCGAATACTTGAATTGGCACGTTAACTGTGCAAGCAGGATTATTTAACGAAAGAGCACTCGATGTTTAGTTCAATACGGAAATTACATTTTGTCGGTATCGGCGGCATTGGTATGAGCGGTATCGCGGAGATTTTGCTCGATCAAGGATTTAAAGTCTCCGGATCGGACCGTGCATTGTCCGAAGTTACCGAACGCCTCCAAAATCTTGGCGCTAGTATATTTGAAGGGCATCGAGCAAACAATATCGCGAATGACGTGGATACCGTTGTGTATTCATCCGCAGTACAACCGGACAATCCGGAAATTCTCGAAGCACAGGGGCGAAAAATTCCAATTGTGCGACGGGCAGAAATGCTTGCAGAAGTAATGAGGTTGAAGTACGGAATAGGCATTGCCGGTACGCATGGAAAAACAACGACGACATCAATGACAAGTCTCGTACTAATGGAAGGCGGACTTGATCCGACGGTTATCGTCGGTGGAAAGCTCAGCGGGCTTGGCGGAACAAACGCCCGCCTTGGACGCGGAGAATTTATAGTAGTAGAGGCAGACGAGTATGACCGGTCGTTCTTGTCTATCTCGCCGACAATTGCTGTGCTGACAACGCTTGAAACCGATCACCTCGATTGCTATCGAGATTTAGAAGATATCAAGAGTGCGTTTATACAATTCGCGAATAAAGTGCCATTTTACGGATTCATTGTTCTCTGTCTCGATGAGCCGGCACTTCTGGATATTATGCCAAGTCTCAGCAAGAAAAAAATTATAACATACGGACTTAATCCGCAAGCAGATGTACAAGCGGTCGATATCCGACATAAAGATAATACCACAACCTTTACCCTCATTCGTGCCAATAAGGAACTCGGCACAGTCACCCTTCAGGTACCGGGCAAGCATAATGTACAGAATTCGCTTGGCGCGATCGCTGTCGGGCTGGAACTTGGCGTTCCGTTTGAAGAAATTAAATCAGGCATTGAAAAATTCTCTGGCGTCTATCGCAGATGGGAAAAGAAAGGCGAAGTAAACGGCATTGCGGTCTACGACGATTATGCACATCATCCAACCGAGTGCAGAGCAACGCTCTCGGGTGTTAAGGCTGGTTGGCGACGTCGTGTCGTATGCGTATTTCAACCGCACCTGTACAGCCGCACACGTGATTTTTATGAAGACTTTGGCAAAGCATTTCTCCTGGCTGATGTACTCGTTGTGACGGATATCTATCCGGCGCGTGAGGAACCAATTCAAGGTGTCACAGGCGAGTTGATTGTGAATGCAGCAAAACAATTTGGACATAAAGATGTTCATTATATTGCAGATAAAAAACATGTTCCTGCATTTCTCAAAACCATCGCCAAGTCTGGGGATATCGTCATTACGATGGGTGCAGGTGATATTTGGAAATACGGTGAAGAATTTCTAAAAACCTTGAATAAATGATTTCATTAAACGACATACAAAAATTTCTTCGCGGGAACATCGGTGTCGATGTGCCAATGGCGAAGTACACGTGGATGAAAGTTGGCGGTCCGGCGGATTTCTATATCGAACCGGCGGACAAGAATGATGTGATTTCAATTGTTGAATATTTCCGCGAGCACAACTTTTCTTGGTTCATCCTTGGACGAGGAAGCAACGTACTGATAAGTGATGAAGGAATTCGCGGCGCCGTTATCAATATCGAAAATTCGCTTACGGATATTCGTAAAGATATCAATGTGGTATTTGCTGAAGCTGGAGTGCGGTTGACCAAATTTGTGGATTTCTGTATCCAAAACGAACTTGCCGGTGTAGAAATGCTTGCCGGGATTCCGGGCACGATCGGGGGAGCAGTGGCAATGAATGCAGGTGCGCACGGTGGAGAAATTGCAGACCATCTTGTAGAAGTTGAAGTTATTCATGATGGCATTGTGAAACGAATTCAAAAAGATGAAGAATCTTTTTCATATCGACGTTCTCGTTTTTCTGATGATGTCGTACTGGGCGCATCTTTCCAATTAACGCATGGTGATAAAGAGAAGCTTTCGGCAATACGGCGCGAGTTTATTCTTAAACGCAACGAAACACAGCCGCTGGAATACCCAAATTTAGGCAGTATGTTCAAGAATCCGCCGAACACATTTGCAGCAAAATTAATTGAGCAAGCCGGTCTCAAGGGGAAACGTGTCGGCGATGCACAGGTGTCTGAAAAACATGCCAACTTCATCATCAACCTTGGTAATGCAAAAGCAGCAGACATAGTGAAACTCATCGATTTGGTAGAGCATACGGTATACCAGAATTCCGGAGTGAAGTTGGAATTAGAAGTAAAGATGGTTGGGTTTTCGAATTTCGCAAAGGAAGCGGCATGAGCGAACTAAGACATAAATCCATCGGCGCCGTGATGCTTTTAACCATTGCGGTTTGTCTTGTGTTTGGTGCAAACGCTTGGAAATCAAGTTTGAAAATAAAACAGATAAAAATCGACGGCAACAGAATTGTAGGGGAAAATGAGATTCTTCAACTTACGCAAGTACAGTTGAATGCTCTTCTGTATAAAGTCGACTTGACGTCAATTCAGCGAAATGTGATGAGTCATCATTATATAAAAAATGCAGTTGTGGAACGCAACTTACCCAATTCCATCCACATTCAAGTCGTGGAACGAATTCCGATCGCCATGGTGAACCGTTCTGAGACGCTGTATTTAGATGAAGAAGGCGTCGTGCTTCCAAGAAGTATATCGCACAGATTATTTGATTTGCCCATGATCAGCGGAATTTCGGAAAGCGAACCGTTGGCACCGGGATTCATCATCAAACAGCCGGATGTCATGGAAGCATTGCAATTACTTGCCTTGATGAAGACAGTGAATCGTCCGATGTATCATAATATTTCCGAAGTGCAGGTGCGGAATGGCGGAGATATTGTCGTTTATTCTGCGGAAGGCGGCATACCGATCATCTTCGGGCGCGAAGATATACCGAGCAAATTTGTGCGTTTAGAAACTTTTTGGAACGATGTAGTGCGTGCACGCGGAACACAATACTTGCAGTATGTAGATTTGCGTTATCAAGATCAGATTGTAACGCGCTGGATTCCAGAACCATCGGCGACGAAAAGCCTGTAGCGGCAAAGCTCAGATGGAAAAACTGTTGACAATAAGGATGTAACATGGAACAGGATATTGCAGTGGGTTTAGATATTGGAACAACGAAAGTGTGTGCAATTGTCGCATCGCCGGACGATAATTATCCTGGCAAATTGAAAATCCTCGGTATCGGCAAAAGCGCATCAGAAGGATTGACGCGCGGTGTGGTAACGAACATTGAAAAAACTGTTCGCTCCATTCAAGCGGCAGTGCAGGATGCCGAACAGCAATCCGGGGTGAAGATCACGACCGTTACGGTTGGCATCGCCGGCGATCATATCCAAAGCTTCCAGAGTCGCGGCGTTATCAGTATCAGCAGACCGGAGAATGAAATCACTCAGGAAGACGTTGATCGGCTGATCGAAGACACAAAACGAGTCGCGCTTCCACTCGACAGAAAAATTATTCACGTGATCCCTCAGCAATTTATTGTTGATGGACAAGATGGAATTTATGATCCCGTTGGAATGTCCGGTGTGCGGATGGAAGCTGTTGTTCACATCATTACCGGACTTGTAACGGCAGCACAAAATATATATAAATGCGTTCAGCGCGCCGGTCTCCATGTAAATGATATGGTGCTTGAACCGCTTGCGTCGAGCTATGCGGTTTTGGATGATGAAGAAAAAGAAGTCGGTGTGGCGCTGCTGGATATCGGAGGAGGCACGACGGATCTCGCCGTATTCGAAGAGCGCACAATCCGCCATACTGCGGTGATCGGTATTGCCGGAAAAAAAGTAACAGACGATATTCGTAAAGGTTTTGGAATTTTGACAGATCAAGCAGAAAGAACGAAAGTTGAATACGGTTTCACATACGAACCAGCAATTGTGGATAACCAGCCGATTCAGCTTCCGGGAATCGGAGGCCGTGCGCCGATAGATATTGACAAACGGCTACTGTGTAAAGTAATACAACCGCGGATGGAAGAGATTTTGGAATTTGCCGCAATGGAGATAAAACGTTCCGGATACTCTAAACATCTTTCCGCTGGTGTTGTGCTTACCGGCGGCGGCTCGCTTATCAAAGGAACCGCTGATCTTGCCAAAGAAGTGCTTGGCATGCCGGTGAAAATTGGAATTCCGGGCGGATTCAGTTCTGGACTTGTAAGGGAAATCGAAAATCCTATTTATGCAACAGGCGTTGGATTAGTGATGCACGAGTTGAGAAACCGTGATCGGTCTGGAGTGAAAGCAGTTATTCAAGATGGAAAAGGAAAAACGATTTTCCAAAAAATGAAATCATGGTTTGATGAGCTATAAACCAAAAAGCAGAATAAAAGAAAACCCTGAGAAAAATTAAAAATGACGTTACATACTCGATGAATATAAACTAAAGCTCAAATGACAATTAAAAAATTATTTTATTTCAAACCCATAAATAATACAAGGAGAATTCACCGTGCCTATCGAACTTGACATACCATCTGGTCGAGGAGCAAAAATTCGTGTCATTGGCGTTGGCGGCGGCGGCGGTAATGCCGTCAATAGCATGATCGACAAAGGACTTACCGGCGTCGATTTTGTTACCATCAACACAGATCTTCAAGCTTTGGAGCGCAATAAAGCAGAGCACAAAATCCAAATCGGCAAAAACCTTACGCGCGGCCTCGGCGCAGGCTCTGATCCCAGCGTTGGTTTTCGTGCCGTCGAAGAAAACAGAGAAGAGATCGCGCAATCACTTAGCGGCTGCGATATGGTCTTCATCACCGCGGGAATGGGCGGCGGCACTGGAACCGGCGGAGCACCATTAGTAGCAAATATTGCGAAAAGTATTGGCGCGCTTGTCGTCGGCATTGTCACTAAACCGTTCAGCAGTGAAGGAAAAAAGAGAAGTGAACAGGCTGCAGAAGGAATTGAAGAGTTGAAGAAAAATGTCGATACACTCATCGTCATTCCGAACCAGAAGCTTCTCGATCTCATCGATCGCCACACGCCAATTATGGAAGCGTTCGAGATAGCAAATCAGGTACTGTACAATGCTACCCGTGGAATCTCCGAAGTCATCACTGTTCCCGGATATATCAACGTTGACTTCGCCGATGTACGCACGATCATGAAAGAAATGGGTGATGCGTTAATGGGAACCGGTATAGCGACAGGCGACAATCGTGCAACTGAAGCCGCTCAAATGGCAATTTCCAGTCCTCTGCTTGAGGGTGTCTCTATTGCAGGTGCGCAGGGCATTCTTATTAATATCACAGGCGGTAAGGAACTCAGCCTTACAGAGGTGGATGAAGCGACGAAGATCATTCATGAAGCAGCCGGCGAAGAGGCGAATGTTATCCTCGGTACAGTGATCGATGAAAATATGACGGAAGAAATTATGGTGACTGTCATTGCAACGGGATTCAATAAGCGTGCGTCGGCAGTACAGCGGCCTGCAAAACCGACCGCAAAATTGATTGATCATGTGCCTGTTGGTCCTACCGAACTTCAAAGATTCGATGTGCCAACCTATGCACGGCGCGGTGTAGAAATTCCAAATTCACCACTCCGCGAAGTTGGAACGCGTGAAAAAATTGATAAGTCAGATACAGAACGCCCGGCATTTCTTAGAAAAATAATGGACTAAAAATTTGTGATAGCGTTGGGAATTATCTCCAAACACTCATGTCAATAATTTCACAAATTTCAATGCTGCAGTGTCAGGACGTCCGCCAGAAAGAAAGCGGATAATAAAGTCCTGACACAATTTTTATTTATTGAAATAATGAGTTTTCATCCGTTCTCTCTTGCACGGTGGGAATGAAGGATGATCACGTATCTCCGGTCTTCCAGTTCCGGTTTGTAATTTCCGGGAGGCCGGAGTTTTTTATTTCTTTCAAGTTTTTTTATTGGACTCGTTGCTTTATTGAAACTTTTATCGTATTATTACGATATAAGAACTATGGGAACATCAAAGAAAGAAGCTTTTAGCAATACGCAGAATCTCCTTGCTGATCTGGCGAAAGCCCTCGCGCATCCGGCGCGCATTGCGATTCTAGAATTTCTTGCCAAACAGAATGCGTGTGTGTGCGGTGACATCGTGGAAGAACTCCCGTTGTCTCAGGCAACCGTCTCTCAGCATCTTGCGGAATTGAAACGTATCGGGCTTATCAAAGGCGAGATCGAAGGACCAAAAGTCTGTTATTGTATCGATCAGAAAAAATGGAAAGAATCAAAGCAATTGCTTGCTCAATTTCTTTCTGAAACAAAATCGTGTTGTTGAAAATTTTTTACACTTATCTATCGTAATATTGCGATAGTTATTTTGAGGAGAGAACAAATGAACTCAGAACAAGAAATCAAAGAGATGGTAAAAGAAAAATATGGAGCCATCGCACAACAATCCAAGGAACAGAATCAATCATCTTGCTGCGGGAGTGGATGCGGGTGTTCGAATGTTGAATTTTCTATCATGTCAGAAGACTATACAAAACTTCCTGGCTATGTGCCTGATGCTGATCTTGCTCTTGGCTGCGGCTTGCCGACTGAATTCGCACAAATCAAACCGGGCGATACGGTAGTCGACCTTGGTTCGGGTGCGGGAAATGACTGCTTTGTTGCGCGCTCAATCGTTGGCGAAACAGGCCGGGTCATCGGGATCGATATGACGGAAGCGATGATTGCCAAAGCAAAAACAAATGCTGCAAAACTTGGATTCAAAAATGTGGAATTTCGTCTCGGCGATATTGATAACATGCCGGTTGAAGACAACACGGCCGATGTTGTTGTGAGTAATTGTGTGATGAACCTCGTACCCAACAAGCAGAAAGCGTTTGCCGAGACATCCCGCATTATCAAACACGGCGGACATTTCAGTATATCAGATATCGTTTTGCAGGGAGAACTTCCGGATGATTTGCGTACAGAGGCAACATTGTATGCTGGTTGTATCTCCGGTGCAGTTCAAAAAGAAGAGTATTTGCGCATCATCAAAGAAGCCGGATTTACAAATATCACTATGCAGAAAGACCGCAAGATTGATATTCCAAATGAAATACTGGCAAAGTTTCTTTCGGTTGACTTGTTACGAGAATACAAAAAGAGCCATGTCGGCATCTTCAGTGTTACAGTGTATGCAGAGAAACCATGAAGAATTCTATCAGAACACACTGCTCACCCTTGATTAAAAACTGAAAAATTGATATACAGTAATACGGTATGAAAAAACCCCTTGCAAAGATAATTAAACAGCGATTCTCATGCCGCGTCTATCTTAATAAACCCATTGAAGAAACTCATCAGCGATCGCTGATTGATTGTTTAGAAACGAACCGTACAGGACCTTTAGGCACACAAGCACGGTTTATGCTCGTTGCCGCGACGGAGGTTGATCGCAACTCTCTGAAAGGACTAGGCACCTATGGTTTTATTAAAAACGCAACAGGTTTTATTATTGGAGCAGTGGAACAGGGATCAAAAAACCTGGAAGATTACGGATACCTCTTGGAACATGCTGTCCTCTTTGCCACTGATATCGGATTGGGGACATGTTGGCTAGGAGGAACCTTTACAAAAAGCAGTTTTGCAAAAAAGATTTCAGCAACAAGTACAGAAATAATACCGGCAGTGATTGCAGTTGGATACATCGCGAGTAACGATACTATCAGAGGTCAGATACGCATGCGTGCCGGCGCCCAGCACCGGCTTCCAATGGAACAATTATTTTTCGATAGAGTATTTGGAAATATACTCGATGAAGAAGATATCGGTGTTTATGCCGACGTGCTCGAAATAGTGCGGTGGGCTCCTTCAGCCTCGAACAAACAGCCCTGGCGAATTATCCGGTGCAATGATACATGGCATTTTTATCTCCAGCGGACAAGGGGATATGGAAAAGGCACCTTGATTTTTAACGTATTACGCCTTGCCGACTTGCAACGAGTTGATATGGGTATTGCTATGTGCCACTTTGAGCTTGCAATTCATGAGTTCAATTTACATGGCAGGTGGATGATTGAAGAACCGGAAATAATAAAACCGGAAAGTACAGAATATATTGTCAGCTGGGTCGCCGATCAGATTTAATAATTGACAAGGGAGTTATAAACGATACCTATGGCAAAACGAATTCTTATTCTTTGCACGGGCAATTCATGCAGAAGCCAAATGGCAGAAGGATTTTTAAATTCGTTCGATACGATGCTGGAAGTCTCTTCTGCCGGAACGAATCCTGCATCGCGTATTTCGTCACACGCAATTCAGGTAATGAAAGAAATTGGAATAGATATCAGCGGCGGATATCCGAAATCGGTCGGCCAGTTCACCGGCGAGTCATTCGATTATGTCATTACCGTGTGTGATCATGCGAAAGAAACCTGCCCGATTTTTACCGGCAAGGTGGTCCATCGTCTGCATATAGGATTTGATGATCCTGCGGGAGCAACAGGTACAAAGGAAGAAATTCTGTCGGTGTTTCGGCAAGTGCGGGACGATATCAAAGAACAGTTTTATGCATTGTATACATCGAAGCTGAAAGATCATCAAGGATAGAATATGGAATGCTCTGATCAAAAATGCGGTTGCGGGAGTTCCAATGAATTTGTAACGCTCCAGTTAAAAGTTCCTGAAAATGGATGTGACTGCCAAAACGTTCGTGATAGATCGGCTCGAGATTCAAAGTCCTATATCGTTGGCAGTATTCAAACGAGTGCAGGTAATATCCCGCAAATTTCAACCCGGCTTGGCTGGAAGGATTACCTTGGTGCTTTCAGAGTGCGCTGGGGTATTCGAAGAAATAATTATCGAGTGAATCCAGGTTTATATGCAATCGGAACACCGAACGAACGCTCCGACGTTCTCGTGACGGCAAATTACAAACTCTCCTTTGACACTGTGCGTAAAAATCTTGAGGGACTGAATGTTTGGCTCCTGGTTTTGGATACGAAAGGAATAAATGTCTGGTGTTCAGCCGGAAAGGGAACATTCGGAACAAAAGAACTTGTCAACCGAATACGGTTAACCTCTCTTGATACTATCGTTCAGCACAAGAGGATTATCCTTCCACAGCTGAGTGCGGTTGGTGTTGCCGCGCATCTTGTAAAAGAGTCATCCGGATTTACTGTCGTCTATGGACCGGTGAGAGCTTCAGATACTCAGTCGTTTGTCAACGCCGGCTACAAAGCAACGAAAGAAATGCGGCTTGTTCATTTTGATTGGGACGACCGTCTGAGACTTGTACCGAATGACATCATGTACAACCTTCGCTATCTCATGTCTCTCCTTGTTGTCATCTCAATTCTTTCGGGAATCAATACACATGGATATTCTCTCCAACAGGCATTGATCAATAGTATTCCAATTGCAAAAATCATTGCGGCAGGATATTTTGCGGGATTAGTTCTCACTCCATTACTTCTCCCCTATATTCCAACACAAAATTTTTCATTTAAGGGGCTCATTATCGGGGTAGTTATCTCGGCGCTCTTATTCCTCACTCATTCATTGAGCGGGAATGTATTAGTAACACTCGCAGAAATATTTTTCCTTTCGGGTTTTTCTTCCTTCCTTGCGATGAATTTTACCGGAGCATCAACATTCACATCGCTTGCAGGAGTTAAGAAAGAAATGAAAATTGCAGTACCAATACAAATTGTTTCCGTTGTCATTGCAGCAATTCTCATTATTCTTAATAGTACACTCTCAGGACGTTAATCCTATGAACAGACTAAGATATTATTCCGAGGTTATCACCCTTCAGCTGATCCAGGAAAAGTGCAATAATTGCGGTATGTGTGTTAAAGTGTGTCCGCATGAAGTTTTTGAGATGATACAGAAGAAGGTTCACATTGTCGGCCGTGATTTTTGTATGGAATGCGGTGCTTGTAAAATGAACTGTCCGCAAGGAGCGATTCTGCTTGATGTTGGAGA
>Ga0182021_10003840_pt1 | contig 17638 bp, 14 predicted proteins | sample 612E3MmetaG_FD_120493 | JGI IMG/M metagenome (GOLD analysis project Ga0182021, IMG submission 120493) | Permafrost microbial communities from Stordalen Mire, Sweden - 612E3M metaG (Illumina Assembly) | ecosystem: Environmental > Terrestrial > Soil > Wetlands > Permafrost | place: Sweden... | reverse complement strand
ATATGCATGGACCATTCGGCGATAAAAATGAATGGATCCATTTGGATGAGTTGGAATGTATTGAATGTAATCTGCTTGTATGTCCGCGTAAGCATGAATGTTTCCGCGATCTGCCGGTTGAAAAAGTGTTGGATAAAGTTGAGTTGCTCATATCTAAAAATAATATCGTGATTCCCTCTCATGGATAGTCCAAAACAAATAACAAAAATTGAATTCTCTTCGATCAAGAAAATTTTGATTGTACGCCTGGGAAAGATCGGCGATCTTGTTGTTACATCTTTTGTATTCGAAGTTCTAAAGAATAAATATCCACATCTGGAAATTCACTTGCTTACTCTTTCTTCTAACAAGGATGTGGTAAAGTATAATCCAAGAATAAGTAAAGTCATCTATGCAAAAAAAAATCTTTCTCTTTATTTGAAACTACCCGGACTTCGCAAAGAATCATACGATATGATTTTTGATTTCAATGACAATCCTTCAACAACAAGCGCACTAATTTTTAAGTTTGTGACTGCACGGATCAAAGCCGGTTATGATTTTCCTAAATATGAACGGTACATCAATTTCAAAGTTACACCGATAAAGAAAGAAAGTTCTCACATCATTGAACGCATGAATAATTTCCTCTATCAATTAGGAATTGAAGCTGATGAAAAACTTGTAAAACCATTTTTCTACTTAGGTTCGGATGAACTTAGTGATGTTGTAAGAGAACTAAGTAAAGTGGAAAAAGGCAAACACCTTATAGCGGTTAATCTTTCTGCGGGAGCGAACATCCGTTACTGGGAGAGAGAAAAGTGGGATCAACTTTTACATTCAATCAATGATGAATACAAGAATTGTTTCTTTCTTCTCCTCTCAACAGAAAAAGATCGAGCGCTGCAGAAACAACTTGCAACTTCATTCGGAGATGAAAATTGTATCGAAGGTAAGCTTGCTTCCATTCAACACTTTGCAGCTTATATCAAATCTGCAGACATGCTAATTACTCCTGATACTTCGGCCGTGCATATAGCTTCTGCTTTTGATATTCCAACGCTGGCTCTTTATCCAAATCCGGAATGGAATTATGTTAGTTGGCAGCCATATCGTGTTGCTTACCGCTCAATTAAGTCGTCTACTGAAAATGTAAATGATATCTCAGTTCAAGAAGTTTTTACTAAATTTAAGAGTCTGATAAAAGAAATAGGTCTAACTTAAATGCCGAAGAAAGATAAACTAGAACAGATCAAAACATGTAAAAATTTTAGCGGTTACAAACCTTGCTTCCCAGATCATGATTGCTGGAAAGACGGATGTAAAAAATACAATCCTATGGGAACAAGAATTTTGATTATTAATCTTGATGCTATGGGCGATGTATTAATGACAACTGCACAGCTACCTTCAATAAAACGTAAGTATCCGAAGTCAACAATTTATTGGATCACATTAAACAATGCCGTTGGTCTGCTTGAAAACAATCCTTTCATTGATAGAGTAATGCCCTACTCTTTTGAAACGTTTTCAATTCTTCAATCATTAGAATTTGATATCGTGATGAACGTAGATAAATCAATGCACTCAGGTTCAATTGCAATGCAGGTAAAAGCAAAGAAACGGCTCGGATTTGGAATCAATAAACATGGACAGATAATTCCTCTAAACAAAGGTGCGGGATATAATTATGAACTTGGTATGAATGATAATCTAAAGTTTAAAATCAACAAGCGGTTAGGACAAGATTATCTTGCAGAAACATTTAATCTTGATTACAAACGTGATGATTACATTTTCAACTTTAGTGATTCAGAAATTCAATTTATCGATGAGTACAAGAAAAAAATAAATATTAGTGATAAGGATGAAGTCATTGGCTTCAATACCGGTTGTTCTAATCTATATCCTAATAAAAAAATGACTATTGAACAGCATGTAACTCTAATTGAAAAATTATTATCGCTTAAACGATTTAAGATTATGCTCCTCGGCGGTCCCGAAGATGAAGAACGAAATAATGAAATTGCAGCTAACTTCCCCGGAAATATTATTAATACTCCTACTAAAGACGGTGTTCGTAAAGGTGCATGTTATGAAAGCATTCCTCAAGTTATAATTACAGGAGATTCATTTGGAATGCACCTGGCTATAGCGATGAAAAAATATGTCATTGCATGGTTTGGATTAAGCTGCTGGACGGAAATTGATCTCTATGACCGCGGTATAAAATTAATTCCGGATGGACTTTTTTGCGCGCCATGCTGGAAAAAAGTTTGCCCCTATAATTTAGAGTGTATTCAAATGATTGATCTTGAAAAAATTGTTTACGAAACGATTAAATATTTTGACAGCAAGAGAAGTGGATAAGTCCAGAATAGATATTTTAAAAAAACAGAAATCAATTAACCGCCCTCTTATTTTGGACGGTGCAAATGGTAGTTTGTTAAAGCAAGTCACAAAATTCGAAGAAAATATTCTTTGGTCATCAATTATTAACATTACAGATCCGCAAAAAGTGATCGCTCTACATAAAGAGTACATTGATTCCGGTGCAGATATAATAACTACCAACACTTTTAGAACAAATCCTACGGTTTATAAACAATCGAACATTAATATTTCGAATGAAGAATTTGTCTTAAGAAGCGTTCAACTAGCAAAAGAAGCGCGTAATGAGAAAGAAATTATTATTGCCGGTTCAAATGCGCCTGCAGAAGATTGTTATCAAATCGAGAGGACAATTACAAAATATGATTTGGAGTATAATCATAAAAAACAGATCGAACTTTTGTGGGAAGCCGGAGTTGATGTAATTTGGAATGAAACACAAAGTCATTGGGCTGAGATCGAAATCATCTCAAAATTTTGTTCTTCGAATTCCATTCCTTTTGTAATGAATTTCTTTTTTACTTCTGAACTAAATCTTTTGAGTGGAGAACCTTTAGCAGAAGCTTTAATAATGGTTGAAGATTCTTCACCGGCCGGTATTGGATTCAACTGCATCAAGCCAGAACTATTCAAAAAATATTCAGAAAATAATATTCTTCCTAAATCATGGGGACTCTATCTGAATTGTGGAGCAGGAAATGTTGATGATAAAGATATTTCGTGTGGAATCGAACCGAAAGACTATGTCGAAGTAATCAGACCCTTTTTGAAATCAAATCCTTTATTTATTGGATCCTGTTGTGGTTCTAATCCGAATCATACGAAAGCAATTAAGGAATATTTCAATGAAGTATATCGAAATTAAGGCGCCGGCGAAGATAAATATCGGTCTGAATATTCTATCTAAAAGAGACGATGGCTTTCATAATCTTTCAACACTCTTCTACCCTATTGTTGATCTTTTCGACGTTCTAACTTTTGAATTGTCTGATCAATTCGATTTTAAGTGTAACACTAATATAGTTTCTAACGGTGATTCTAATTTAGTTGTAAAAGCAAAGAATCTTTTAGAAAATATATGCGGTAAGAAAATAAATGTTAAAATAATTTTAGAGAAGAATATTCCGTCACAAGCGGGACTCGGCGGAGGAAGTTCTGATGCTGCGGCAACTTTGATTTCCTTAAATGAAATGTTTCAACTTGGATTAGATTATAAAAAATTAAACGAATTAGCTTTACAACTTGGTTCGGATGTTCCGTTTTTTATTAAATCAAAACCGGCTATCGGAACTTCTCGGGGAGAAATACTTGAATACGTAAATTTTGAAATAGCTGAACCTATACTGATTGTAAATCCTGGAATAAATATTTCAACAAAAGAAGCTTTCCAAAACATTTCCGCAAATAATTCAAATATTGATTTCCATCAGTTTATTAAAAAAGAAAAATTAAACTATGATTTAGTAAGATCGAAAGTAAAAAATGATTTTGAGAATTATGTTTTCGAAAAATATCCTGAAATTGAAAATATTAAATTGAAGTTATATCAAGAAGGGACGTTATTTGCTCTATTGTCTGGAAGCGGTTCTTCCGTATATGGAATATTCCCGGATTTGAAATCAGCAGAATCTGCTAAACAGCATTATCATAAAAATCATTTTTGTTTTTTAAGTAATCCTCATTGTTAACTTCAAAAATATCGTAAGCTGATTGTTTATATTTATACGGAAGTAGTATCTCAAAACTTGTACCCGGCTTTCCTTCTTCACCCAAGTGAGAAGGACTTGTAACTTTAATTTCACCGCCTAATCTTTCAACTATTTCTTTTACAATTGGTAATCCCATTCCTGTACCTTCATGAACTTTTTTATCAATATTTGAAGCTCTATAAAATTGTTCAAATATTTTTTTAGATTCTTCTTTTGGAATGCCAATTCCATTATCAGATACTTCGATTGAATATTTATCGCCAAAATCATTTGTACTAACTTCTACTATTCCGCCTTCTTCTACATATTTTATAGAATTTGCTATAAGATTTGAGATTACCAACTCGAATAACATTTTATCAGATTTAACTACTAATTGTTTCTCGCTCTTATTCGTATAAAATAGGTTAACTGATTTATCTTTTGCGGATTCCATGAAAGTATCAATTACCTTTTCTATAAACTCGCTTATATTTATCTCATCCGATAATTTTATTTCAAGTAATTTTAGTTTTGATATTTTCAATATATCGCTGATAAGTTCAAGTGCTTCTTCAGTTCTAATTTCTGCCCTTTGAAGTTTTTTATCAACCTCGTCACTTATTGGTCCTACAAATCCTTTGTGAATTAATTCTAATATAGAATGAACGGCTGCAATCGGTGTTTTAATTTCATGGACTACACCAATGGTATATTTTTGTTTTGCAATCTCTGCTTCGTTAAGTTTTTCAAGTGATGTTCGTAATTGTTGTTCTCTTCTATAAAGTTGGTGAGCTATTTTGTTTGCTATATAAACAGAAATAAAAAGCATAAGTGTAAAAATAATTATGAACAATATATCAAAGGTTAGAGTATGCGGGTGTGAACTTACATAAAGTCCGGAAATGAAATGATTCTTTATCAATTGTAATTGTTCGAGTAAAGTAAGAATAGTAAAAGAAAAACTGATCAATCCTGCTGCTAAATACACTATGTAACCGGGAAGAATCATACTTCCAATTATCATATGAAAAATAAAAAATAAATAAAGCGGAGATTGGATCAACCCGGTATAATAAACTAATACCATTAATACTGTAAGATCGAGAATCATCTGAATTAGTGAAAGATGCAGACAATTAAATTTATTTGGTTCGCTTCCAACATAATTTCGTACTGAATGAATAATAATGTTGTAGAATAAAATTAGAAATGAAATGCTGAGTATTGCAATTACCTGGTCTTCCGTAAATTTAAGATCAAGAAGAAATTCTCCAATTAGAAAAAATCCGCAGAGAATTAACGCAGCAAGATATCGAAGCCTAATAAACCATAGATTACGTACTCGTATTGCTCTCCAAAATTCACCATAATGATTTGCCCATTCCGGAATTAATGGTAACATTTATTTAATCCATATATTTGAATTGCAATCAATCTATAAGTACGTTGATATAAATATAATACATTTTTTTTAATGTAGGGATTCAACATGTTGAATCCCTACTGAAAATAATTATGCTATATATCTTCCGCGTTTAGTGTAGTGAGTGTGCAGCAGATTATGTGATATGTGTCCGCATGGTCCATCGGTCAAGAACTCTTTGTAGATCTGAATTACATGAGGATTTTCATGAGATTTACGGAGTTCTAAAGATTCATCTTCAGCGTAAATTGCTTTTGCTCTTAACTTACGGATTTCCGGTGTTGTTGGAATTGGCTGCCCGCCTCCTCCAATACATCCGCCCGGGCAAGCCATAAATTCAATGAAATGACATTCAGAGAATTTTCCTCCTGCTTTAATATCATCCATAATCTTCTTTGCGTTTGCTGTTCCATGAGCTACGGCAATTTTTAAAGTTGCACCTTTCAGCCAATCCCAATTAGGAACGAGATGTTTAATTATTTCCGGAACCGGACCAACTTTATCTCCAATTGGAATTTCCATATACTTAATTCCTTCAAATCCACGGAGAGGAATGATGTTTGCTTTCTCAAAAATGTCTTCTGCTTTTTTCCCGAGAACAAATTCAACAACAGAACGGACCGCGGCTTCCATAACACCACCCGTTGCGCCAAAAATTAATCCGGCACCTGATGCTTCACCGAACGGATTATCAAAATTACTCTTCGGCATTTCCGGTAAGTTAATTCCTGCTTCACGAATCATTCGTGCAAGTTCTCTTGTTGTTAAACCGTAATCAACATCTTTATAACCGCTGCTATTCATTTCTGGACGGTTGCACTCAAATTTCTTTGCTGAACACGGCATCACAGCTACAGAGACAATATCTGCCGGATCAATTCCAGCTTTCTTTGCATAAAATGTTTTTATCAATGTACCGAACATCTGCTGAGGAGATTTTGCAGAACTTAAGTTATCAAGATATTCAGGATAGTAATGTTCAATAAATTTTACCCAACCCGGAGAGCAAGAAGTAAATTGAGGAAGTGCTACTGCTTCTTTTTGCACAAGAGCTTTGTAGAGACGAATAATTAATTCAGTTCCTTCTTCAATGATAGTTAGATCAGCTGTAAAATTTGTATCGAACACTTTATCAAAACCGATTCTTCTTAAAGCTGTATTCATTTCACGTGTCATAGAATGACCGGCACCGAGACCAAATTCTTCTCCTATAGCCGCACGTGGTGACGGCGCTGTTTGAATTACAACATGTTTCTTCGGATCATCAATAGCAGCCCAAATTTCATCTGATGGATCGTTAGCACGAAGCGCCGCAGTCGGACAACGATTAATACATTGACCGCAGTTAATGCATATAACATCGCTAAGAGGTTTATCTAAAAATGTGCTTATATGAGTTTTGTCTCCGCGGTCTACCGCTTCAAGCACTCCAACTTCCTGAAGATCAATACAAGTTCTTACACATCTTTTGCAAAGAATGCATTTACTCATATCGCGGATTACCGAGTATGAAGATTTATCAATTTCATATTTTGGTTTATCAACGTGACCGAAAGTATAACTATCAACGCCATACTCTTGTGCAAGAGCTTGAAGCTCGCACTTTCCGTTTCTGAAACATGAATAACATTCGCCGTAATGTTCGCTTAATAATAGATCAATAATATGACGGCGTGCTTTTCTAACCATTGGTGTTGAAGTTTTTATTTTCATTGGGGCGGTAATCGGGTATGTGCAGGAAGCTTGAAGTGTTCTCATTCCTTCTACTTCAACAACACAAATTCTGCAGACTCCGGCAACACATAGATCTTCATGATGACATAATGTTGGAATACTGATTCCCGCAATTTTACATGCTTCCAGAATTGTTGTACCAAGCGGAACAACAATTTTTTTCTCGTTGATTTCGACAGTAACAGTTCCTCCAATAGTAGTAAGGTCTGTTGGTTTCTCAATCACTAATGATTTTTGACTGCCCGGTACTCTTAAGTTATCCTTACTTTCCATAATTACCTCCGTTACCGTTGAATATTTCTTCCTTAAAGTTTTCTAAGATTGAAATAAATGAATTCGGGCTCGACTGTCCCAATCCGCATTTCGATGCAACCTGCATAGAGCGTCCCAGTTCTTTTAATTGATTGATATAAGAAAATGTATAATTTGCATTCTCTATCATCTCAACGCCTTCGAGTAATTTTACATTTCCAATTCTGCATGGCGTACACTGACCGCAGGATTCTTCTACAAAAAATTCCATAAAGTTTTTTAAAACGTGAAGCATATTCCTGCCTTCATTGAAAATAATTATTGAACCGCCGGTTGCAATATCTTCATAAGCAAGAGTACGATCGAATTGAGATTTTGGAATACATACGCCCGAAGCTCCGCCTACTTGAACTGCTTTTGTATCTTTAGCTCCGACTAACTTCAACAATTCAGAAATTTTTGTTCCCCAGGGTAATTCATATACACCCGGATTTTCACAATCACCGGAAACCGAAAATAATTTTGAACCCGTTGACTTATCGGTTCCATGCTTTCTAAACCATTCACCGCCTTTAGTAACAATATGGGCAACTGATGCGAGAGTTTCTACGTTATTAACCGTTGTCGGTTTACCTAAGAATCCTGTTGTAACAGGAAATGGAGGACGGTTTCGTGCTTCGCCTCTATTGCCTTCAAGTGATTCTATTAATGCTGTTTCTTCACCGCATACATAAGCACCGCTTCCCATTCTGATTATTATGTCAAAGTCGAATCCTTTCTTGCCGAGAATATTTTTCCCGAGCAGATTATCTTTTCTCATACTTTCCAAATAATCTTCAAGAGACTTTTTCATATATTCATATTCACCGCGCAAGTAGATTATTCCGGTTTTAGCGCCAATTACATATCCAGCTATAACCATTCCGTCAAAAACTAATTCAGGATATTCAAGTAGAAGTACACGATCTTTAAATGTTCCGGGTTCTCCTTCATCTGCATTACAGATTACATATTTTTCTTCAGATGTAGCTGCCGCTACCATCATCCATTTTGTTGCAGTAGGAAATCCGGCACCGCCGCGTCCTTTTAATTTTGATTCTCGAACTTCGAAAAGATTATCTTCACGTGATCTTGCGATTGCTTTTTTTATTCCTTCTCCGCGTTTGTATTCAGAGAATAACACTGCACCTTTTCTATTTTTCTTTTCCATCACTTAACCTCACTCAGGATTTGAACAGCTTTTTCCGGATTAACTTTCGGGTAAACTCTTTCGTTGATCAGTAACGCCGGACCTTGATCACACATTCCGAGACAATTTACATACTCTAATGTGAATTTATCGTCTTTTGTAGTTTCCCCGAATTTAATTCCGAGTTCACGTTCAATAGCTTTTGCAACAGTTTTTTTACCTGCAATATCACAAGTAATTGTTTGACACAAACGGACAATATTTCTTCCTTTTGGTTCTGTATTTAAGAATGAATAGAAAGAAATTACACTGTAGATTTCAACAGGATGTACATCGAGCAGACGTGCAATTTCTTGCTGGGCATAATCTGGAATGTGTTTATGTTTTTTCTGAATCTCTTGTAGAATAGGTAAAAGAGCAGACCGATTTTTACCAAATTTTTCGACTAATCTTTCTATCTCATCAGTTATTGCATTTTTTTCTAAAACTAACATTATTTTGTCTCCTTAGCTTTATTCAATAATGTAGTTACTTTTTCTACAAGTTCTTCCGGTGATATCGGTTTCTCAACGAAATCATCAACAGGGACCATTTCATTTTTACCGAAATCCAAACCGATAGCTTTTGAAACCGAAGTGTACATCAAAATAGGTGTGGTAATTTTTTCTTTTCTGAATTTTTGAGCTAAGAAAAATCCGTCGTCCGGTTCATCCATCATTACATCAAGTATAATTAAGTTTGGTTTTTTTTCTGTTACTAATTTGTAACCATCAATGGGATTTGTTGCGGTAAACACTTCGTAACCTTTTGATCTCAAAACCAAACTACTGGCATCAAGTATGTCCGTGTCATCATCAATAATTACTATAAGTGCCATAGTTTTTCTCCTTTGTTATTAATTTGTATTTATTTGTTAGAGAATATTTTCCAAAATATGATTGTGCATCCTTTTCTCTTAATTGTACAAATTTATTAAGTATTATAACATATTACATGCCATACAAAATATATGATGTGGTTCAGAGATACCTTTAATTTATTGATTTTTTCTGACGAAACAATGTCTTGTTTCCTAAGTATGAGAATGATTTTCTTCTTATTTCAAATAAAAATTAAAGATTATCACAAGAAAATATTTGATATTGTTCTTAGCTATTAATACTTAGATTTTTTTTAACTTTGAATAATATTTTTCTATAGTCAATGAATACTTCAAATCATCAGATAAGCGATAAAAAAAGAGCAGCTTGGATATCCCTTTCGGTGGGCATAGGAATGTTTATTGCCAAGATTTCCGCTTACTTCTTAACCGGTTCAAGTGCAATTTTTTCTGATGCTGCAGAATCAGTTGTTCATGTTGCTGCTACTTCAGTAGCTCTTTACAGTATATATTTAAGCTCAAAGCCAGCAGATGAGTCACATCTATACGGACACGGTAATGTCGAGTTTTTCTCAGCAGGTATTGAAGGACTTTTAATTATCATTGCCGCTTTTACAATTATCTATTTTGCTATAGACGACCTCATTCATGGTGTAACAACTAAAAGTCTCGACATAGGAACAATAATAATAGCTTTTGCAGGAATGATTAATTTATTCTTAGGACTTTACTTAATCAAAAAAGGAAAATCTACAAATTCTTTAACTTTAATTGCTGATGGCAAACATGTTCTAACCGACTCGTACACAAGTTTTGGAGTTGTTATTGGTCTAGCATTAGTTTTAATAACTGGCTTTCTATTAATTGATCCATTGATTGCAATACTGGTAGCTCTGAATATTTTAGTAACAGGATACAAATTAATTCGCGAATCTATTGGCGGACTAATGAATGAAACAGACAAACAGATGCTGGAGACAATTAGCGATACACTAAAGAATATTCGTAAAGATTTTTGGATCGATATTCATCATTTAAGGTTTTGGAAATCAGGTGATATGGTAGTGATTGATTTTCATTTTTTACTTCCCTACTACTTTACTATTAAGGAATCACATCTTGAAGAAAACTATATAGAAAAGAAATTGTTAGAAGTATTTCCAAATTGCAGTGTTAGAATACATATGGATTATTGCAATGAAAATGTTTGTAAGTTTTGTAATTATCAGAGATGTAAGGTAAGAAAAGAAGAAAAGTCAATTGACTATAACTGGAGTACTTCTTTAATGATTGGGGATCCCGTTTATATTGCTCACGGGAAAATGCTTGCTAAATCTTAATTTATCTTTTAAGAAGTTTATCTTTTTTTAGAACTTCTTTTTCCAACTTCTTTTTATAAACGGAAAATCTTTTTGAGATATCTTTATTTGTTATAGCAAGAATTTGAATAGCAAGTAAAGCAGCGTTCTTGGCTCCGTCAATCGCAACAGTAGCAACCGGAACTCCTGGAGGCATTTGTACAATCGATAGTAATGAATCCAATCCATTCATTGTTTTACTCATTATCGGAACACCTATTACCGGTTTCACAGTGTGTGCGGCTACAATTCCAGCCAAATGTGCAGCTCCGCCAGCTCCGGCAATAAAAACTTTAGCTCCTTTCTTTTCTGCTTCTGAAATGAATTGGATAGTTTGCCTTGGTGTTCTATGAGCAGATAAAACTCTTGTTCTATAACTAATATTAAACTCTTTTAGAACTTCCTCAGAGTTTTGCATGACCGGGTAATCCGAATCACTTCCCATTAATATTGCAACTTGGATTTTATTCATTTTCATTCCAAAATATTATATTTAATTCAAAATCTATTTCAAAGATAAATTCTGATTGCAAAATAACAAATAAAAAAAGCGGAATCAGTAAAACTAATTCCGCTTCAATCTGTTGTTCCTATTTCATTTTCTTGTAATTGATCCAACACCTGATACATCAGTTTTTGTTTTAACTGGGTCGCCGTAATAACTAATAGAACCTACTCCGGAAACAGAAGCATCTAGATAATTTTTAGCGTAAACATCAGCACTGGCTGCCCCGCTTACGGAAACTCTAACATCTTTTGCTTTTAATTCTCTTGCATTAATACTTCCTGCTCCGGAAAGATCAGCTGTAAACCGATCTACTTCACCGCTTAAATTTATACTTCCTGCGCCGCTAACATCAACGTCAAAATCAGAACCGTTGATGCCGTAAACAGTAACATTATTAGCACCAGATGCATTAACAGCGCGTAAAGAAGGTGTTGTTATCTCTATATAAATTTCCTTACGCGGAGAAATATTTTTCTTAGTATCAATTACAAGAGTATTCCCTTTTACATTTGTCCGTATATAATTAAGTAAATTTTCTTCTGCAGTTATTTTGAGCGATGGTGATGGACCTACTTTAACTTTTAATGTAAATGCACCTCCTGCATCAATCTTATCAAATTCCATAATTGTACGTGATTGATCCTTAACCTTCCCGTTTCCCCTAACTCCCCAAAATCCGCAACCACTTACTATAAATACGAACAATGAAATTATCAGTGTTATTTTTGTCTTCATAATGTCTCCAAACTTTGTTTCTTTAGACGTATATCTCTTAAAATAGTTCTAATTTTATTTATTAGCGATATTTCAATATATGATAGTTCTTTAGTTAATCCATCTAAGTTCTTATATTGATTTTTAGAAATATAGATTTCATCACAGAAATTAGAGATTAATATTGTTTGATGATGAATTAAATACGTTACAAGCCGAAGCCTACGATCACTTGTGGAACGGTAGATTCCGTCTAGCACTTACAACTGCAGAGAAAGTATATCTTGCGCGCCCCGATGACAGTGAAGCAACCATATGTCTTGCATGGGCTCTGTTAGAAAACGGCAATCCAACTAAAGCTATGGAATATGCTAATCTTGCCGTAGAATTAAAAAACGATTCTTTCAAAGCAAGAATTTATAGAGCTTACCTTCTTTATAGGATGAGCATCTTTGAAGGCGCTATTGCTGATATTGATCATTCTATTGAAGAACAAAAAGGAATTTTAGCATGGACATATTTAAATCAAGCAAAATCATTTGCCGGATTATGCAAATTTCATGAAGCAAAAAAAGCTCTCGATCTTGCCTTAATAATTGATAACGGTAAAAATCCTAACTGGAAAGAATTAGATAACTGGATCTTGAAAGCTCAAGAAATAATGAGATCAAAGATTCAAATAAATTCAAAAATTATTGAAAGAATTTTACGCGATGCTCATAAAGCTCTAAAAACTAAAGAATATTGGTTCTCACTAATTGCATCAAGAAAAATACTTGAGAAAAATAAAAACGATGAAGCTGAATTGATTGAACTTGAATCTATGTTTTATCTCTTTCAGCTTAAACCGGCATTAAAAAAAGCAACTCAATTAGAAAATAAATTTAAGAAGAACGATCGTTTTTTGATTATATACAATGCTCTCAAAAAATATGATCAGATGGAAATAGAAAATGAAGTTAGTAGAGTTGTTGAAAATAGTAAAACAATTGAGCCGAGTAGTATTGAAATAAAAAACACTAAAACTTCTTTACCAGCTTTAAACTACAAATCAGATTCAGTGCTTTACCCGAATGATGATATAGAAATTATTTCTATAAAAGTATTCGATATTGATGAAGAAAAAAAACACGGTAACAGAATTTATTGCAAAAGCTTTTCCCGTTCTATTCTTAAAATTGCTGCGGAAATAATTTTTAATAATCCGTTCCATAATGATGCCGATAAATTATTCAACTGTTCTGCTGTTTGGTATTTGAATGATTTCGAAATAGGAAGAAATAATTTTCAGCTTAATGTTAAGAAAGAATGGGATTCTGCAATCTTTGTTCAAGTTTGGGGATCAGAAAATCAAGACGTATGGAAAGACGGGCAAGCAAGAGTTGATATCTACCTTAATAATTTTAAAGTGTGCGTTAAGAATTTTTATATAGCTAGTGAAACTGTTGTAGAAGATGAGAAAGTAATAACGCAGTCGCCGAAACAAGAAAAGAAAAAAAATGAAGAACAGACTCAACCGATTAGAGAACAACGTTCCGTAAAACCTCTAAACGAACTGATCGCAAATCTCGATTCATTCACAGGTCTTTCTTCAATTAAGGAATCTGTTAAAAGTTTTATCTCATATCTTGAATTTTTGAAAGAACGAAAACGATTGGGACTTAAAGCCGAAGATAAAATAGCTATCAATTCTGTATTCCTTGGTAATCCGGGAACCGGCAAAACTACTATTGCCCGTCTATTAGGTGATATTTTTTACGCGATGGGTATTTTGCCAAGCGGACATGTAATTGAAGTTGACCGCTCAGCTCTTGTAGGGCAGTATATTGGTGAGACAGCACAGAAGACTGAAAAAATTATTAAGGATGCAATGGGCGGAGTATTGTTTATTGATGAAGCTTATACTCTTGTAAAAAAAGGAGGTGCTCAAGATTTTGGTCAAGAAGCAATTGATATTCTTCTCAAGCGTATGGAAGATCGAAAAGGTGAATTTGTTGTTATTGTTGCCGGATATCCCGAAGAGATGGAATCTTTTTTGAATTCCAATCCCGGACTTAAATCACGTTTCTCGCAAACTTTTGTTTTTGAAGATTACTCCCCCGATGAACTTATAAAAATATTAAAACAACTTCTTCACAATGAAGAATATATAATAACTGCCAAAGCAGAAGAACTTCTTAAGAAAGAATTTATTGCACTCTACCGTAAGAGGGATAAATCTTTCGGCAATGCTAGACTTGTAAGAAGATTATTTGATGAATCTAAGCTTAACTTAAGTAAATTATATCTACAACTGCCTGAAGAACAACGTACTAAAGAAATTCTTACTACTATAACCGAAGAAGTAATTAATGCTACACTAAAAAAATCTCCTTCTAGAGAAGTTAAGATACCAATCAACGAAGAAGCACTAAGTGAAGCATTAAAAGAGTTGGAAAATATGGTTGGATTAACTTCTCTTAAAAAAGAAGTTCATGATATGGTTAAACTTGCCCGTTATTTTTGCGAGCAAGGCGAAGATATACGAAAGACATTAAACGAACATTTATTATTCTTAGGAAATCCCGGCACAGGTAAAACTACTGTAGCGAGAATATTCGGTCACATTTACTCGGCGCTTGGAGTTTTACCTAAGGGACACATTGTTGAAACTGACCGGCAAGGATTAGTTGCCGGTTATGTAGGACAAACAGCCGAGAAGACAACTTCGTTAATTGATAAATCAATTAACGGCATGTTGTTTATTGATGAAGCATATGCACTTGCTAAAAAGAATGACAGTGGGAATGATTTCGGGAAAGAAGCTATTGATATTTTACTTAAACGAATGGAAGATGACCGAGGTAAATTTATTGTTATTGCCGCCGGTTATACAGATGAAATGAATTCTTTTATTGCAAGCAATCCCGGTATTAAATCACGATTCAGCAAATCATTTACTTTCGAAGATTACTCCCCTGCCGAATTAATGGAAATTGTCCGCAGAAGTTTTGAGCGTGAAAAGAAAAAATTGACTAAAGATGCGGAAGAAAAACTTCAAAAATATTTTGAAGAAATATATAAGAACCGTGATAAAAAATTCGGTAATGCAAGAATCGTTAGAAATATTTTAGAATCAGTTAAACAAAAAATGCTTCTACGGATTTCCGGACTTCCTGTTAGTGAAAGAACTGAAGAAAAAATGAATATTTGCGAACTCAACGATATCAATGAAGTTCTTGACCGTGATATTGAAGCGAAGCAGTTCGAAGTTAAAGGCGATCCTCTTAGACTTCAAGAAAATATTGATGAACTAAATCAACTTATTGGGCTGGAAAATGTTAAACAAGATATTTATAAACTGATTAGTTTTTCTAAATTATCTCAATTAAAAAAAGAGCGTGGGCTTCATCCAGTTGACCGAAATCTTCACTCAATATTTATTGGTAATTCCGGCACCGGAAAAACTTCTGTAGTTAAAATATTAAGTAAGATCTATAAAGAACTTGGAATCCTTTCTAATGGTCACATCATTGAAATAGACCGTTCCGATCTTGTTGCCGGTTATCAAGGACAGACGGCTATCAACACAGATAAAATAATTTCGCAAGCAATCGGCGGTATTCTTTACATCAAAGATGTTCATACATTTTTCTCTGATGATGATTCATTCGGGAAAGAAGCGATTGATACAATTCTTAAAAGAGCGGAAGAATGCAAAGGCAAACTTGTTATTATTCTTTCAGGAATTAAAAACAATATGAATTCGCTTTTAAAGATAAATAAAGGACTTGTCAAACAATTGCCCAACATATTTTATTTTGAAGATTATTCTCCGCGTCAACTTCTTGCAATCTGTTCTTCATTAGCAGAGAAAAACGGTTATATACTCGATGAAGGCGCTTTACAGGAATTGCTTGATGTCTTTTCTTCACTAACCGAGAAAAAAGATACCGGATTTCAAAATGGCATAACCGCAAGAAATATTCTTTACTCGGCAATTACAAATCAAGAAGAAAGAATATTCAACATTTACGACCAAAAAGATGTTGATCTTATTACAATCACGTTGGAAGACGTACAGAAAATTAAAAACTAATTCCTCACTTACTTCTCAAAGGAAATATGTTAGAATTAAAAAATTTAGAAAAGAAATTCGGCAATTTTGTAGCTGTTAATAAAATTAATTTACAAATAGACAAAGGTGAATTATTCGGATTTCTTGGACCGAACGGTGCCGGCAAAACAACAACAATAAAAATGATAGTTGGATTGCTCTCACCAACATCCGGAAATATTTTTTTAGACAACACAGATGTTTGGCAAAAACAGATCGAAACAAAAATGAATATCGGTTATATCCCGGATCAACCGTTTTTATATGATAAACTTACCGGGCGCGAGTATCTCTTCTTTAGCGGCGGTTTATATAATCTTACAAAGGAAGTTTTAAAAGTTAGAATAGATGAACAAATAGAAATACTTAAGATCGGCAGTTGGATAGATAAAAGGACTGAAGAATACTCTCAAGGAATGAGGCAGAGAATTGTTATTGCATCTGCTTTTTTACACAATCCGGATTTTATCATCGTTGATGAACCTATGATCGGGTTGGACCCCCAAAGTGCTTTCCTTGTTAAAAGACTATTTGAAGAGAAAGCAAAGAATGGTATTACAATATTTATGTCCACCCACAGTTTAAATGTAGTTGAAGAGATTTGTACTCATGTCAGCATCATCAATAAAGGAAATATAATTTTTTGTGATACAATTGATGAACTACATAATTTGAAAAAGAAAAAGAATGATAATCTCGAAGAACTATTTATTCAGTTAACAAATGAAGAATGAAACAGATCATTCACATACTTAAATATAAACTTATCTCTTACATCCGTCTCGAATCACGTTTTACATTCGGTTATTTTGTTAAAAACATTGGGAGTGGTCTAATCTATTTTGCTTTTGCTGTCGGAGCGTTTTTCTTTTCGCAAAATCTCATTCGCTTTCTTCTTGTTGATATAAATGTCGGTCTATTCCTTCTTCACGAATTTATTTCTATGATTCTTTTTATTTTCTTTATGTCGGTTAATCTCGGCAATATTATAGTTTCTTACTCTACTCTTTATAAATCAAATGAAGTTAATTTTCTTCTTACAAAACCGGTCTCACCTTCTAAAATATTTTTCTTAAAGTTCTTGGATAATTTTTTCTACAGCTCGTCTACACTTATAATGGTTCTCCTCTCCATGCTGGCCGGTTACGTTGTTTATTTTAAAATAAATGTATGGGGCTTCTTATTACTTCTTTTGAATTTTTTCCCGTTCATGATTAGCGCCGGTTCATTAGGTGTAATTATTCTGCTGATAATCATTCGCTTCGCAAATAGATTCGGTATGAGAAAGGTTTTTGCTGCACTTGGTGTTTCTTACTTTTTAATAATTCTTCTTTTCTTCAAGATTAATTCTCCTATATCACTTGTGTATTCTATAATGAAACACTATCCTTTTTATGACCGCGATACTTACCTCGGTGAATTT
>Ga0182021_10003839_pt1 | contig 17642 bp, 18 predicted proteins | sample 612E3MmetaG_FD_120493 | JGI IMG/M metagenome (GOLD analysis project Ga0182021, IMG submission 120493) | Permafrost microbial communities from Stordalen Mire, Sweden - 612E3M metaG (Illumina Assembly) | ecosystem: Environmental > Terrestrial > Soil > Wetlands > Permafrost | place: Sweden... | reverse complement strand
GTCACGGTGACGAGGCGCGTTGTGGCGTCCAGCTTCACGCCGGGATGGCGTTTGTTCGAGCCACGTCGGCGTACCAGCGGGCGGAGTCCTTCTGCACACGTTCCTGGGTGGTGAAGTCGATCCGGACCAGTCCGTACCGCTGGGTGTAGCCGGCGAACCACTCGAAGTTGTCCATCAACGACCAGGTATGGAACCCCGTGAGGCGCACGCCCGCCTCGATGGCGCCGGCCGCTGCGTGGAGATGCTGCTTGAGGAAGTCGATCCGCGACGCGTCGTGCAGCGGGTCCTGGCCCGGCGCGTCGGGGACCCCGTTCTCCAGCACGACCTGTACGGGCTGGCCGTAGTCGTGGTGGACGCGCGTCAGGACGTCGGCGAGGCCCTGCGGGTAGATCTGCTGCCAGCCGTTCGCCGCTTGCGGGTAGCGCGTCTGCGCACCACCCGGTCCCATCACCACCGGCGAGTAGTAGTTGACCCCGACGAAGTCGACCTTGGACGCAATCACTGCAGCGTCCTCGGGCTGTACGGCGCCCTTGATGCCCGCCGCGAAGTCAGCGTCGAGGGTGTCCAGGTCCTTCGGGTAGGCACCCGTCAGGAGCGGATCGAGGTAGAGCCGGTTCTCGGTCAGATCGGCCAGGGCGGTCGCCGTCTTCGCCGCCGCACTGTCGTCGGCGGGATAGCACGGTGCCAGCTGCAGGCAAGGCCCAATCGTTCCTTTCGCCGTCGAGGCACGGAAGGCCTGTACAGCTCGGCCGTGGGCCAGGTTCAGGTGATGGAGCACCTGGCCACTGGCCTTCTGGTCGCGCTTGCCCGGAGCCATGAAGCCTCCCTGGTAGCCGCCCTGCACGATGATCTTCGCCTCGTTGACCGTGACCCAGGAGCTGACCCGATCACCTAAGGCATCGAAGACAACAGCCGCGTAGTCGGCGAACCAGCCCGCACTGTCGCGGGACTCCCACCCGCCCGCGTCCTCGAAGTACTGAGGCAGGTCCCAGTGGTACAGGGTGGCCACCGGCGCGATCCCCCGCGACAGCAGGCCGTCGACGAGCTGGTTGTAGAAGGCGAGCCCTTCGGCGTTCGGTTTCGCGCCCCGGGTGGGCTGGATCCGCGGCCACGCGACTGAGAACCGATAGGACGTGACGCCTAGCTCCTTCATCAGGTCGAGATCGGTCTTCCACCGCACGTAGTGGTCGCACGCCACCGCGCCGGAGCTGTGGTCCTGGATCCCGCCGCTCGCGGCGAAGGTGTCCCAGATCGACGGCGTACGACCCCCCGCGGCGACCGAGCCTTCGATCTGGTACGCGGACGTGGCCACTCCCCACGCGAAGCCCTGAGGAAAGGCCACCACCTCGCCGGAAGGAGTCGGGCTCGTGGTCGGCGCGGTCGATGCGGGTGAGCACGCCGCGGCGGCGGCGCCGATCAGACCAGCCACGATGAGTTCTCTCCGGCTCACAGCCACGGTCTCTCCTCGCCTTCGACGCGTCCATTCTGTCCCGCTCGTCAGGCGTGTGCCGAGACCGATCTGGGGGTGTCGGACTGATGCCTGAGGTCGTCCACGTTGAATGAGCTCCCTCCGGACTTCTCGGGCATATCAGCGGCGCTGCGACGTTCCTCACCGCCACCTCGGACTTCGCGGGCATATGAGCCCCGTCGAAACCTCCATAAGCCCGAGATCTTCGGTGTCTGCTCTCTCCCGTTCGATCACGCCGCTCGTATGCCCGACAAGTCCGGAGTGCCGCGGACCAACTGCGCTGAAAACTGCCCGCGCGTCAGACCTCACTCGTACGCTCGCCTCCATGGATTCTCGGGAGTTCCTCGCGCTGAGGGCCGGCCGCGTGCCCGGTTGGAAGCACGTACGCACCGTTCACGATCTGGGCCTCTTGCGCGTCCCGAGTGGACGGCTGGAGGCCAGCGACCCGTTCGTCATGCTCGGGAGCGGGCTGGTCGTCGTGATCCCGCCGGGCACGTACCCGGTGAAGGTGACGGTCGCCGATGTCAGCGACGAGGGGGACGGCAGCCACCTGAGGGAGTCCTACCTCAGCGTGATCATCCACGACGGCGATCCGGTCGTCGTCGAGAACGTACGACCCGAAGGCGTCAGCGACCAGGAATGGCTCGACGCCGCGGCTGCCGGTGAGTACTTCGGCATCGGCGTCGATGCGGGAACCGTGGGCTTCGCCGACGCCGCGGCCATCCCGACCGCGATGCCCGAGGGTGACTGGTACTCCGACGTGTACGACAGCGGCGAGGACTTCTCCTGGTTCGCGCTCATGGACTCGCGGGACCACCTCATCGCCGGTGCCGCCAACGTCGTGATGCCCCTTGCGACGAACGGCGAGAACGTCGTGCTCTCGCACTCCGGGTGGGGTGACGGCTTCTACCCCGTCCTGGCAACCTACGGCGCCGACGGGACGTTGCTGGGCGTACACATCGACCTGCTCGTCGAGGAGCCGGAGGACGAGGTCCCGGCCTAGGCGCCTGTCTCAACCAGCCGAGTCCGCCGCTGCGTCAGCGCCAGACCGCGGCGACTCGGTCGAGCTCCTGGGGGGCCTGGCGATGGCCTGCCTCGGCGGCTGCAGCCCGCTGGGAAGGGTCGAGCGAGTTGCGCCCCATCCGTGCCTTGGCCTCTCGACTCGGGCTGACCACCACGACCTCTGAACCCGCGGTTCGGAGCGCCGCGGCCTGCCGCCCCACGGACTGTACGGCGCCGAATCCTGAGGTGATCGGTGCCAGGATCACCACGCGGGCACACCCTGTCGCGAGGTTCGCGTTGACGGCGGATCGCATGCCGCCGTCGATCCACTGCTCGCCGTCGATGCTCACCGGCGGCCACACGCCCGGCACCGCGCAGCTCGCCGCCACGGCATCGACGAGTGCAACCCCGTCGTCCCGTGCGAACACCCGGAACTCCCCGGTACGAGCATTGACCGACGTGATCTTCACGGACCGCTCTGGCCAGTCGTGCGACGGCAACCGGGAGGCGATGACCGATCGACGGTCCGCTTCGCTGACCGTCCTCGCGCCGAGGGCCAACCGGCCCATCGCTCGTCCGTACGCCCCGGGGTCACGGGTGGTGAGCATCGTCCAGACGAAACGGGCCAGAACCGCCGGGCCGATCGTCGCGGCGATCTCGCGGGCCGCTCCAGCCCGTTGGGCCTCCAGCAGGTCCGAGAGCGGCGTACCGCTCCCCAGCTGTGCTGCCACGGCCGCCCCAGCCGACGTGCCGACGAGCAGGTCCGCGCCCGACACGTCGAGGCCTGCCTCGCTGAGCCCTGCGAGGATCCCCGTCTCCCACGCGACTCCCGTGACGCCGCCGCCACCGAGCACCAGCGCGTTCCCCTGCACCATGTCCGCACCTTACTCAAGCGGCTGGTTGCGTGGGGCTGTGCCTCGTCGAGCGGCCATCGCTGTGGTGGGGGGCGCCCTGGGTCCGGTAAGATCGTCCCGGCCCCACAGGCCACGCGGATGTAGCTCAATGGCAGAGCTTCAGCCTTCCAAGCTGATCATGCGGGTTCGATTCCCGTCATCCGCTCCACCGCTCGATCGCTAGTCTGCGGATCGTGGACATCGTCACACTCGACCAGCACGCCGCCACCAGCGCCGTCACCCTGTGGCAGGCGTGTGGTCTCACCAGGCCCTGGAACGACCCGTACGCGGACTTCACGCGCGCCGTCGAGGGACCGTCCTCAGCGGTCCTCGGGACGTACGACGCCGGCGGCACCCTCATCGGTACGGCCATGGTCGGCGTGGACGGTCACCGCGGCTGGGTCTACTACGTCGCCTCCGCTCCCGACCATCGCGGTGAAGGCATCGGGCGAGCCCTCATGAAGGCCGCCGAGGACTGGATCATCGAGCGCGGGATGCCCAAGGTCCACGTCATGGTGCGGCGCTCCAACACCGCCGTCGTGGGCTTCTACGACTCCCTCGGCTACGAGGAGCAGGACACCTTGGTCCTAGGGCGTCGCTTCGACGGCTCCGACCGCGGGGCGATCGTCCCTTGATTCCTCTTTCGCGTCGCCCCCTGACATGACCTTTTTCCAGTACGTGACCAAGAGGATCACGGTGCTCACGAGATCAGCCACGAACAGCAGGTGCGAGACGACGTGGAGGAAGAACGCTGGTCCGCCGATCTCACGCCGACGCCGGAGGACCACCAGAAAGGCAATGCCGTACCCCGACGTGGGCAGGAATACGAGATATGTCACCCCAATCCCGATGGCGGCGACTGCCCACGCTGCCAAGGGGCCAAGGACCCCGATCACCCATGACCCAACCGCGACGATGGGTACGGGCGCTGAGGTGCCATTGAAGAGCGCCATCGCTCCGTACATAGCGAATGCGAGGGCGATCGTTCCGAAGTAGATGAAGCTCCATCCGTAGAAGGGGATCAGTGCAAACTTGAACCACGACATCGTACGGAGGAGCCGACGCGTTTCGCTGCGGGCCGCGTCTCGCACGGCCTCCGCGACCACGAGGATGGCCGCGACGGCGAGCCCCACCACCCACACCCAGAAGGCCTGTGTCGACGTGAGCCAATCAGGCACGTCTGGTAGCGGCCACAATGACCCGTCGCGGTGGAGGGTGGAATACGCCATGACCGCGGCGTTGCCGTTCAGGAGCACCACGTACAGGATCTTGCTGAATCGCACGGCTCGCTCCTGCCCGCCTTGCCGGGGTGGGCGGGCCTCAGCGGCAGCCTAGCGGCGGTGCTTCTCCCCGACAGTCCTTCGTTGGCTAGAGTTCGCCCCATGCGGCATGGTCTCCTGGCGGCGTACGACGCTCAGTTGCGCGAGTCGGTCGAGACGGCCGACTTCGACGACGTCCGCATCGACGGTCCGCTGTGGATCGCGCGGATGCCGAGCCGTGGGTTCGTGACGTACAGGAGCCTCGCCGGTGTGACCCCGGTCGAGCTCGAGGCCCTCATCGCCCGTACGGTCGCCAGCTTCGCCGCGGACCCTGGGATCACCGAGTTCGAGTGGAAGACCCGCGACCACGACGGGCCCCCGAACCTCGGCGCACTCCTCGTGAACCAGGGCCTACGGCCACAGGAGCGCGAGACCGTCATGGCCGGACTCATCGATGGCCTCGCCGGGGACGACCCGCTGCCGGACGGAGTGGAGCTGCATCGTGTCGGCGACCGCGGCGACACCCGTGCCGACGTCGAGCGGGTCGTCGCGTTCCAGAACGGCGTCTTCGGGCCGATCCCGCGGATGGTCGAGATGACGCTGCGCCGCCTGGCGAGCCCGCACGTCGACCTCTGGTTCGCGGAAGCCGGTGGTGAGGTGATCGGGAGCGGCCGCCTCGACCGGGTGCCTGGCACGGACTTCGCCGGCCTCTGGGGCGGCGCGATCCGCGAGGACTGGCGCCGCCGCGGCGTCTACCGGGCGCTCACGCAGGCGCGCGCCCGCGAGGCTCGCGCGACGGGCGCCAAGTACGTGTATGCGGACTGCACCGTCATGAGCCGCGTCATCCTCGAGTCGTGCGGGATGATCCCGATCACGACGACGGTGCCGTACCTGTGGCACCGCAGCTGATCAGCGTTCTCCCAGCAGCAGCCACGACAGCACGTCAGGGTCGTTGGGGTCCCGGGCGGTCAGTCGACGCGCCGCGAGCTCAGCTGCCTGTACGAGACGGGGGCCGGAGGGATCCTCGTCGGCGACCAACGACGTCAGCGCCACCGCGTACGCCGCCTCCCACACCTCGGGAACGGGCATAGGAGCGCCGGGAAGGCCTCCCCCGAGAACCGCCAGCAGCTCCATGGCCGCATCTGGGTTCCCCGTCACCAGCCGACGCTCGATCGCCTCCAGCCTCGTCCGGGCTGGTTGAGCGAGCACCCACGCCAGCGCCTGCCGTACAGGCTCAGGATCCTGTCCGAGCCCCCACAGGACGGCCCAGACGCGCGTCAGGGCCAGCACCGTCCCCGGCTCGGCTTCGGCATTCGGGATGGCAGCCAGGAGTGTCTGGACCGCCAGAGGGTCGTCCTGCCGCTGCGCCTCTCCCGCGAGCGCTGCGAGCGTGAACGGCCCGGCCGTCCCGCCCGTCTGCAGGAGATCCGTGACCCCCGTCAGGAGCCATCCTCGGACCACGTCGGCCGCCTCGAGGCTGCGTGCCGACTGGAGCAGGATGAGACGCCTCGCCGTACGGTCCAGTCCCCGGGCGAGCTCGTCCGGTCCGGTGTCGTCCACCTGGTACACGGCACCGGGAACCTCCCGGACCAGCCGTGCGATCTGCCGGGCGGTCGCGTCGACGGCGTCGGACAACGCCGGGGCGAACGCCAGGTCCAGGTGCACCTCGCCGAAGGCGCCGTGAACGCTCGCCCGCTGCAGTCCCTCGCCGTGGATCTCGGTGCCCCCGGCACCTTCGCCCACCGCGCAGCCGGCTGCGACCACTCCTGCGTCGGGCAGCGCCAGGTCTATGGGCTCGCCGCCACGTACGGCGAGGGAAGGAAGCCAGGCCGGCAGCATCGAGGCGATCTCGTCCCAGCCGCGACACCGCCGGCCGACCAGCTCCACGGAGACACGGCGTTCGGGCGCCAGCGTCGTACCGGCCTCGAGCCAGACGACCTCCCCGCCTTCGCGGGTCAACGAGCCGCGTCTCAGCGAGAGCGCCCACAGGTCGCCGTCGCTGGTGACGAGCACAACCAGCCCCGCTGAGCCCGCCGCCCACACCCACGCCTGGCCGTCGCCCGGCCGTACGTCGAGCAGGACCTGCGACACCGAGATCGGGTCGTCCGAGGAGTTGGCGAGGCTGGCCCTCACCCGCCAGGACGTTCCCAGGAAGTCGTGCTGCACGACCGCGCGGAGCGGGCCGGACACGTACTCGGTCTCGACCTCGTCCGGGTCCGTGGTGGTTCGCGATCCCCACTGGAGGGAGTCGGACCCCTCGGGACCGATCGCGTGTCGCGGCAGCACGATCCCGATCGTCGGGCCAGCGGCGCCGATGCGTACGGATCCGTCACCGGCCGGTTCCGGATGCGCCCCTGTGATCGTCATCGTCTCCCCCTGTACCAGGGAAGCGTAAGGGCGTGGGGCCGAAGCCCCACGCCCTCGCGTGTCCAGATGGGACGCAGATCAGGACTTGATCTGAGCCTTCGCCTCGTCGTACAGCTTCTGCGCGCCGTCGGCCGGCGTCATCTTGCCGAACTGCACGTTCTCGACGTAACGCTCCATGATCGCCTGGAACGTCGACGCGCCCGGGGGCGGCGGTACCGGCGGGTCGTGGAGCTCTCCGGCGATGTCGCTCATGTACGTCGCAGCCTTCTGGTCGGCGTTGCCCAGCGACGACTTGATCGACGCGAGCACGTCGGTGTTCGGCGGCAGACCACGCTCGGCCAGCATGACCTTGCCGGCGTCCATGTTGTTGAAGTAGTAGTCGAGGAACTTCGCCGCGGCGGCCTGGTTCTTGGACTTCGCGGAGACCGACTGGAACTGGCCCGACTTGTACCAGAGGTCGGAGTCCTTGGTGACGCCGGTCTGCGAGGGGAGCCGGAGGATCTTGCAGTCCTGGCCGACAGCCGCCTGCTGGGCAGCGATCTGGTTGGACCACGTGAGGACCATGGCGACCTTGCCCGTGCCGAACATCTGCTGGGCGAGTGCCGTGCTGAAGTCCTGTGCGTTCTCGGCGGCCGACGGGATCGCCTTGGCGCTCTGGTACTTGACCATGAGCTCGAAGAACGACTGCATGTCCGCGGGCTCCCAGCCGAAGCCGGTGTCCGTGAAGAGGCTCTTGCCCTTCTGGAACATCCAGGCGCGAGCCACGGAGTCGCCGAAGAGGCCGCCGGACATGCCGTAGTGACCGGCGCCGAGCTTGGTGGTGAGGTCAGCCGCAAGGGTCTGCAGGGTGTCCCACGTCCAGGTCTTGTCGTCGGGCAGAGACACGCCCGCCTTGGTGAACAGCGCGGGGTTGGCGACGATCGAGAGCGCGTTGACGCCGGCGCAGAGCGCGGTGACCTTGCCGGTCACGGTGCCGGTGGCGACGAGGCCCTTGGCGAACTTGCTCGTGTCGATGGGGAGCTTGCTGAGGTCAGCGAGGATCCCCTTCCTCGTGTAGTCGCGGATGTACTGCTCGTCCATCTGGATGATGTCGGGGGCGTTGTTGCCGGCGACCTGGGTCGACAGCTTGTCCCAGTAGCTCGCCCACACGCCGGGCTCACCGGTGATCGTGACGTTCGGGTGGAGCTTCATGTAGTCCGCGATCACCTGAGCGGTGTTCTTGTTGCGGACGTCGTTGCCCCACCACGTGAAGCGCAGGGTCACAGGGCTGGTGTCGTCCGCGGTGGGCGTGGCGGCACCGGTGCCTGAGTTGCCGCTGCAAGCAGCGAGGGTGGCGGCTGCCGCTGTGCCGGCAGCTCCTGCCAGAAAGTTTCTGCGGGTCGTCATTGATCCTCCGTGTGATGTTTCGCGGTACCCCTTGTTGGCGATAGTACGAGGCTTCCGCCCGTTCTGACCCCGCTTGCAAGCGCTTGCCAAGACTCAAGCATGAATCGTTACCGAAACGGTGAAAACGGTTACGTCAGGTCGACCGCCACCGCGTAGCGGAGGGTCTCAGAGGACCCCGGCATGACCGTGACAGCGCTTTCCAAGACGTTTCCCGCCTCGATGCAGAGCATCCCCGGCCACTCGTCGTCGCCGAAGTCCGGCATGGCCGCAGCCTTGGCGATCCAGGGGTTCCACACGACCGTGTCGGCAGCTCCTTCGGTCGAGATCCGCAGCCGGCGTCCGAGTACGGGATCGGTGACGACGACCTCGCCGGCGCGCAGGTACACACGGTCCGTCTCGGCCGTGATCGTGACGTCACCCGCCTGCACCTCAGGCCGGCCCGTGACCTTGTCGAGGTAGGACGCGCCGTCGAGACCGCCGACGACCACCTGGCGCACGTCCCCGACCCGGAAGTACGTGTGGAGGGCCGTCTCGTACGAGAACGGGGTGGCGCCCTGGTTCGCGACGGTGAGCGCGAGCTGGAGCCGGTCCCCGATGCTCACCTCGTACGTCACGGTCCAGTCCTCACCTGGCAGCGCGTCCGGCGCGTCGGCGGGAGTCAGGGTGTAGGTGAGGACCGTGGCGTCAGGTCCCTCGACCAGCCCCGTGAGCGTCCACTCGCTGATCCGTGCGTAACCATGAGCAGGTGTGAGGTCGCCGCTGCGTCCGGGCCCGAACCACGGCCAGCAGATCGGTACACCGCCGCGCAGCGCCTTCCCTGGCTCGAAGAAGGATCCCGCGCTCGTCCAGAGCACCGGCTCGCCGTCCAGCGCCCACGTCCAGACGTGCGCGCCGTAGTCGTACACCCGCGCGACGGAACGACCGGTACGGACCTCGCGGGGGGCGTCAAGAGTCATGACGCCACGGTAGCCAACACCGCGCCTCTGTCACCCGCCCGAGCCAGGTGTTGACGCGTTCGCGGCGATGGGTGCCACCGGTCGCGTACGTGTCCTGCGCTTCTTCGTACCGTCTGCACCCGGTGGCTGGCAGCGCGGGCACCAGTAGAGGTTGCGGGCGGCGTGGAGCTCCAGCCGGATCGGTGTGCCGCAGACGAGGCAGCCCTGCTCGTGGCGGCGGTACACGTACACCTCGCCACCGTGACGGTCGACCCGTGGGTCGCGGCCCTGCGCCTCGGGGCTGTGGTCCGGTCTGACGGTGTCGATCCTGTCGTCGATCACGCCCTGGGGCATCAAGGCGACGAGGTCGGACCACATGACGTCGAACGTCGCACGAGGCAGCCGCTTGCCCGGCAGGAACGGGTCGACGCCCGCGCGGAACAGCACCTCGGCGCGGTAGATGTTGCCGACGCCGGCGAAGATCGACTGGTCCATGAGCAGTGCGGCGATGGTCTTGCCGGAACGGTGCAACCGAATCCATGCCCGCTCGCGATCGGACTCCGGATCGAGGGGGTCCGGGCCGGACGCCGCGCCGATCGCCCCCGCCTCGTCGGGCGAGATCAGCTCGCACGTCTGCGGTCCGGAGAGGTCGTGGACCCCCGCTTCCGGAGTGCCGATCCGTAGCCGCACCTGCCCCGGGCCACCCGGCCACGGGAACGGCCGCAGCTTGCCGATCAGGCCGAGATGGATGTGGACGACCCGGTCGCCGGCGAACTGTACGAACAGGTGCTTGCCCACAGCCCAGGCGCTCTCCACGACGACGCCGTCCAGCAGCTCGGCGGCGTCGGCGAAACGACCCTGCGGGCTCGAGACGCGCGCGGGCCGACCCCCGTACGCACGTTCCAGATCGAGCGCCAGGCGATGGATGTGGTGTCCCTCAGGCACGAGTCCTCCTGTCGACAGCCTAGGCGTCGCCTGCGACAGGTCGTACGATCTCGACCATGGCAGGTCAGGAGCCCGAGCAGCGCCTCGGTCGCGACGGGGTCTCGGGACTGGTGTCATCGACCCGCGCCATGCGGGCTCGCGACGTCTCGCGCCCCAGCGAGGAGGATCTCGCCGCGGCGGCCAAGGTCGCTGAAGACGTCGTCCGTCGGCGGAGGCGGTCGGTCACGCAGGCGTGACCTGGCCCGTGTTCTCGTAGCCGGAGATGAGGTCGATGCGGCGCTGGTGACGGGGATCATGGGAGAACGGGGTCTCCAGGAACACCAGGACGATGCCGAGCGCCTCCTGAAGCGTGTGCATCCGGCCGCCGAGTGACACGACCTGGGCGTTGTTGTGCTCGCGGGCGAGCTGGGCGGTGCCGATGTCGTACGCCAGTGCGGCGCGGATCCCCTTCACCTTGTTGGCGGCGATCTGCTCACCGTTGCCGGATCCACCGAGGACGATGCCGAGCGAGCCAGGGTCGTCTCGTACAGCTTCGGCGCACGGAATGACCGTCGCCGGGTAGTCGTCGTCAGGGTCGAGAGTGGCTGCTCCGTGGTCGATGATCTCGTACCCCTTGGCACGCAGCGACTCGACGAGGAACTGCTTCGTCTCGAAGGCGGCGTGGTCGGTAGCGATGTGAACGCGCATGATCCCATCCTGTCAGGTGAGCCATCCAGGCGCATGGGTAGCACCTGAGAACTCCCGCCATCCGATGCCCGAACGTTCGACCCCAGGGTCGCGTTCAACGGCTCGATGAATGTGACCTGCCGATGGCGCGGGTGATGCCGGCGGAGTTCGGCATCACGACGCGCCAGAACGTTCCTTTCAGCTGGCCGAGAACGTCCAGACCGTACGGGACGTGCGCAGCTCGCCAGGGTGCAGCAGCGTGCTCGGGAAGTCCGGGCGGTTCGGGGCGTCCGGGAAGTGCTGGGTCTCGATCGCCAGGCCGCCGTAGGCGGGGTAGCCGATCTCGTCGAGTCCCCTGCCGTCGTAGATCTGGAGCCCTGGCTCATCGGTCGCGATGTCCAGCCGCCGCCCGGATGCCGGGTCGACGAGCGAGGCGACCTGCCGCAGCCCCGTACCGTCCAGCACGAAGCAGTGGTCGACGCCGCCCGCCGCGACGATGTCGCCGACCGTCTGGCCGAGCCGCAGGTCGAAGCGGCCCTCGACCGGCGCCGGCGCGTCCGCCGTGGGGATGAGCTCGTCGTCGACCGGGATGTACGTGTCGGCAGCGATCGTGAGCACCTGGCCGGCGACCGTGCCCTGGCCGGCGAGGTTGACGTACGGATGGCCGATGACGTTGACGACAGTCGGCGCGTCCGTGGTCACGTCGATGTCGTACGAGAGGGTGTTGCCCTCCGCCCAGTACGTGACGGCGGCGTGCACGGGCCCGGGGTGCTCGCCTGTGGTGTCGGACCAGGTGAGCGTCAGCCGTACATGGTCGGCGCCGGCGTCGGCCACGGTCCACTCCTGACGGTGGAAGCCGTCGGAGCCGGAGTGCAGCGAGTGCTTGCCGAGGAAGTTGCGCTCGAGCTGGTGCGGGACGCCGTCGATGGTGAACCGTGCGTCGCGGATGCGGTTCCCGAAGGGGCCGACGATCTCCCCGAGGTAGGCGGAGGACGCCAGTCGCTCGGCTTCGTCGGTGTGGCCGAGCACGACCTGGACGAGCTTGCCGTCCCGATCGGGTGCCCACACCGCGTTCAGCGCCGCGCCGAGCGTCCAGATCTCAGCGGTGACGACTCCGGTGCCGATGCGCAGCTTCTGCATGGCGGGTCCCTTCAGGGTCGAGCGAGGAACGAGGTGCGCGCCTCGGCGTAGCGGGCACGTACGGACTCGTCGGGCGTGCCTTCGTAGTGTTCCTCGTCGGCCCGGACCCACGCGGGAGGCTCGGCGGCACCACTGAGCACCCAGGCGGCCTGACGCGCGGCGCCGAGCGCCACGTACTCGCCGGGCGACGGGACCACGACCGGTACACCGAGGACGATCGGGGCGATCTCCCGCACCGCCCTCGACTGCGAGGCGCCACCGATGAGCAGCACGCGCTTGGCGACGAGACCCTCGCTGACCAGCGCCTCGAGCCCGTCGGCCTGTCCGCAGAGCAGACCCTCCACGAACGCGCGGGCCAGGTACGGGCGAGTGGCCGTCTCGAGCCGGATGCCGTGCAGAACACCGGTGGCGTTCGGCAGGTTGGGCGTCCGTTCACCCTCGAGGTACGGGACGAGCACGAGCCCACCCGCACCCGACGGCGCCGAGAGGGCCAGATCGGCCAGCTCGTCGTGGTCGACCGCGAGCAACTCGGCCGCAGCGTCGAGCACCCTGGCCGCGTTGAGCGTGCACGCCAACGGCAGGAAGTGGCCGGTCGCGTCGGCGAAGCCGCTGACAAGGCCGGACGCGTCATGGCTCTGGGTGGCCGTCACCGCCGCGACGACGCCCGAGGTGCCCAGCGACAGCGAGACGTCACCGACCTCCAGCCCCAGCCCGAGAGCGGCTGCCGCGTTGTCGCCGGCGCCAGGCCCGATGACGCACGCCGTGCCGTAGACGGTGCCGATGACCTCGGCCGGCCCCGCGACGCGCGGCAGCATGACGTCGTGACCGAGTGCATGGATGAGCAGCTCCCGGTCGTACGCGTTCGTCGTCGCGTTGAAGTACCCCGTGCCGGACGCGTCCGACCGATCGGTGGCCAAGGCGTCGAGCTTCGGCCCCAGCGGTGACTCCCCTGAAGGGCCGTAGCCCGCCAGCCGCCACGAGACCCAGTCGTGAGGCAGGGCAACCGCGGCGACCCGTGACGCGTTGTCAGGCTCCGCATCCCGGAGCCAGCGCAGCTTCGTGATCGTGTACGAGGCGACCGGTACGGATCCGGTCACCTCGGCCCAACGGTCGGCGCCGAGCTCGGCCGTGAGATCCACCGCGGCCTGCGCGGAGCGGGTGTCGTTCCACAGCAGCGCGTCGCGGACGACGCGTCCTTCGGCGTCGAGCGCCACCATGCCGTGCTGCTGTCCCCCGACGGCGATGGCGGACACGTCGTCGAGGCCTCCGGCCTCCGTTATCGCGGTCTGCAATGCGGTCCACCAGTGCGCCGGGGCGACCTCCGTCCCGTCCGGGTGAGTGGCGCGGCCCTGCCGCACCACCGCCCCCGTGTCGGCATCGCAGACGACGACCTTGCAGGACTGGGTGGACGTGTCCACCCCGGCGACGAGTGGCATCAGCGTGCGTTGAGCAGGTGCTCGATCGCCAGCTGGTTGAGGCGTACGTGTCCGTACCCCTTCTGGCCCAGCTCGGTCACGTCGATGTCGGCGAAGTCCTCGGGCCCGGAGGCGATGAGGTCGGCGACCGTCTCGCCCTCGGACAGCGTCGGCTGGGCCAGCTCGAAGAGCCCGGAGGCAGCCATGGCCTCCTGCACCTCGGGATCGGCGCGGAACGCGAGTGCCCGCTCCTTGAGCAGCAGGTACATCTGGATGTTGGCCGCGGCCGAGTCCCAGACCCCGTCGACGTCCTCGGTGCGCGAGGGCTTGTAGTCGAAGTGGCGAGGCCCGGTGTATCTGGGCCCACCGTTCGGGAAGCCGTTCTCGATGAGGTCGACGGTGAAGAACGCGGACGTGAGGTCTCCGTGGCCGAAGACGAGGTCCTGGTCGAACTTGGGGCCGTGCTGGCCGTTGAGGTCGATGTGGAACAGCTTGCCGGCCCACAGCGCCTGCGCGATGCCCGCGGTGTAGTTGAGGTTCGACATCTGCTCGTGGCCGACCTCGGGGTTGAGGCCCACCATGTCCTTGTGCTCGAGCTGGGCGATGAAGCCGAGCGCGTGGCCGACGGTCGGCAGAAGGATGTCGCCGCGCGGCTCGTTGGGCTTGGGCTCGATGGCGATCCTGAGGTCGTACCCCTTCTCCACGATGTACGCGGCGACGGTGTCGATGCCCTCGGCGTAGCGGTCGAGCATCGCCTTGTGATCCTTGGCACCGTCGTACTCGGCGCCCTCGCGGCCGCCCCACATGACGAACGTCTTGGCGCCGAGCTCGGCGGCGAAGTCGACCTGACGGATGACCTTGCGCAGCCCGTACCGGCGCACCTCACGACGGTTCGACGTGAACGCGCCGTCCTTGAAGACCGGGTGGCTGAACGTGTTCGTCGTCACCATCGGCACGATGAGACCGGTCTCGTCGAGCGCCTTCTTGAACTTTGCGATGATCTGGTCGCGCTCGGCGATCTTCGTGCCGTACGGGACGAGGTCGTCGTCGTGGAAGGTCACGCCGTACGCGCCGACCTCGGCGAGCTTGTACACGCTCTGGATCGGGTCCAGGTGCGGGCGGGTCGTCGGACCGAACGGATCCGCCGCCTCCCACCCCACGGTCCACAGACCGAAGCTGAACTTGTCGTCGTGTGTGGCAGTGGGCATACCGGACTCCTTCATTGAGTGCAGCCCTAATTGGTTAGGCCCTCAACATAATCGATTACGGGACGCTTCGCCACCCCGCGCTCCACCCTCCCGAGGAGATCTCAATCGAAGATCGGATCGACCGTACGTGTCCGCTTGAGCTCGAAGAAGCCGGGATACGCGGTGATCTTGACAAATCCGTCGAACAGGTCGCCCGCGGCCTCACCCTTGGGAGCCGGTGAGATCACTGGGCCGAACAGGCTCATGCCGTTGACGCGGATGACCGGCGTGCCGACATCCATGCCCACGGGGTCCATGCCCTCGTGGTGGGAGGCGCGGAGCGCCTCGTCGTACACGTCGGTCTGAGCCTCGTCCGCGATCGCCGGATCAAGCCCGACCTCGGTGAGAGCGGCGGCGACGGTCTCGGGCGTCTTCGGCTCCTGCCCCAGGTGGAAGCGCGTGCCGATCGCGGTGTAGAAGTTGCGCAGCGCCTCGGAGCCGTACTTCTGCTCGACGGCGATGGCCGCCCTGACGCCGATCCAGGCTTCCTTGTCCATCATCTCTCGGTACTCGGGAGGCAGGTCGCGGTCCTTGTTCAGCTCGGCGAGGCTCATCACGTGGAAGGTCGTGTGCACGTCGCGAACCTTCTCGACCTCGAGCATCCAACGCGAGCTCATCCATGCCCACGGGCAGAGCGGGTCGAACCAGAAATCCACTTGGGTCGTCATGGCGACAACTGTGCCATGCCCGACCGGGTGTCAAGAGTCGCTGCGGACGACCTCGGCGGAGGGCTGGTTCCTGTCGAGGCTGCGACGCCAGGTCGGCGCAAGGCCGATGACCGTGATGATCCCGCCGATCGCGAGCGGCCCGAGCACGAGCAGGATCAGGTAGACGATCGCCGAGGGGTGCTGGATCGGCCACTCCAAGGGGATCAGCAGAGGCAAGGTCATGCGGAGCATGCTAGCCGAGGGTGCGACGTATTGACCCTCGTCACAGGTCCCAGCGCAGACGCGCGTCCCAGGGGCGCTGCCGCAGCGTCATCTGTACGGCCTCGGCCGACACCCCGAGTGCCGTGAGGAACAACGCCATCCGGACAGGGATCCCGTTGTCGGTCTGGTGGAAGATCGCGAGGCCCGGCAGGTCGTCCACCGTCGGGGAGAGGTCGTAGGAGTCGCTGCGCGAGTCGCGAGGCAACGGGTGCATGACGACGATGTCCGTCGCACCGGCCTCTTCGAGCATCGATCGGTCGAGCAGGCTGCCGCGCAACGACGGAGGGAGCTCCTCGGTCATCCGCTCGCGCTGGACGCGGGTGGCGTAGACCAGGTCCGCGCCCGAGACGGCCTCGACGACGGAGCTGCAGTGGACGACGGTGTGGCCGCGGTCCCGTACGAACGCGGCGATCGCGTCCGGGAGCTCGAGGCTCGGCGGTGAGAACAGCCGGAACGTGACGCCCTCGAAGATGCCGAGCAACTTCATGAGCGAGTGGACTGTACGGCCGAAGCGGAGGTCTCCGACGATGGCCATGGTGCAGCCGTCGATCTCGACGCCACGCACGCCGAGCTCCTCGCGCATCGTGTAGATGTCCAGAAGGGCTTGCGACGGGTGCTCCCCGGCGCCGTCACCGGCGTTGAGGACCGGTACGAGGGAGGCTGCCGCGAACTCCGCCACCGACCCTTCGTCGGGGTGACGGACGACGAGGACGTCCGAGTAGCCGGAGACGACCCGCGAGGTGTCAGCGATCGACTCTCCCTTGGCCATCGACGAGAACGTGAACCCGGTGGTCGTCGTGACCTCGCCGCCGAGGCGCAAGAAGGCCGACTCGAAGCTCAGGCGTGTACGGGTGCTGGGCTCGAAGAAGAGGCTGCAGAGCACCGCGCCGTCCAGGACCGTACATACGCTCTTCCGCTCCGCGATCGGTGTCACGAACTCCGCGAGGGTGAACAGCTTGTCGAGCGCTTCGCGATCGAGCTGACTCACCGAGAGCAGGTGTCGCCCAGGTCCGAACGTAGGGAGAGCAGCGTCGGTCATCAGTCCTCCAGTGGTGGCTGCAGAGAACCTATCGCGTCGCGAGAGGACGTATCCGCTCGCGGGGAGGATCCACAACCAGCACCCCGGACGGGTGCCGGTTTCCCAAGGGCTGATGCCAAACCTGCACCTACCACGCCAAATCTGGTGTGGTACGTGCAGGTTTGGTCACGCCCCTTGGGAAACCGACATGCTCGAGGGGGCTACGGGGTCAGCTGGTGAAGCTGACCTCGAGCGTCTTCTCGATGCCGGAGAGGGCCTGCGAGACAGGACAGTCCGTCTTCGTCTTCTCCGCGAGCTCCTTGAAGGTCTCGGCGGTGATGCCGGGTACGGATCCGACCACAGTGATAGTGGCGCCCGTGATGCCCGTACCGGGCTTGAACGTCACGCCGACGGTCGTGTCGAGGCTGGTCGGCGGGTTGCCGGCGCTCGTCAGTGCGTTCGACAGCGCCATCGAGTAGCACGTCGCGAGCGCGGCACCCAGGAGCTCCTCGGGGTTGGTGGTTCCGGAACCTGCCTCAGCGCGAGCCTTCCAGGTGACGTCGAAGGTCGCTGCCCCTGAGGTGGTGAGCTCGGTCGTCCCGGACCCCTCCGTGAGCGAACCCTGCCAGTGCGTACGGGCGGTGCTGGTGGTTGCCATAGGTGATCTCCTTCGTCGGTGGATCTTTTCTCGGGCAACCAGAGCTTGTTGGGGAGTATTCCGGCCGGGGTGGGCCGGAGTCGGCTGGGGCGGGGTCGGAGTAGGCCCGCCCGGGTCGGTACGTGGTGCTGCGCGTATCGATCCACGTGGAATGAGGAGACTTCTGGTCCGACCCTCGAACTGTCGTGTCCACACCCGTCGATCGAGACGGCACCTTCCGCCATTTCTCAGGTCGGACCTCACTGGCGGTGCCACTGATAAGCACGCCAGGCCGCCCGGCTTCGCGCGGGCGGCTCGCTGGACCGAGTCGCTGC
>Ga0182021_10003838_pt1 | contig 17647 bp, 10 predicted proteins | sample 612E3MmetaG_FD_120493 | JGI IMG/M metagenome (GOLD analysis project Ga0182021, IMG submission 120493) | Permafrost microbial communities from Stordalen Mire, Sweden - 612E3M metaG (Illumina Assembly) | ecosystem: Environmental > Terrestrial > Soil > Wetlands > Permafrost | place: Sweden... | reverse complement strand
CCCAGATCGATGACCAACTGCTTGTTGATGAACACCCAGACGTCGTCGTCGCCGCTGAACGAGAAGGTTTCACCCCCTTTGTATTGGAAGGCGGTGTGAATCTCGGTGGTGAAGGAGAAATTGTGAGGCTGTCCCTCGTTGCCAAAGCCAGCATTGTCGAGCGGAAAGAAAGAACTGGGCTTGGTCGCTTGGAAAGAGGCTGTCCCATTGATGTCCACCATCTGTAGGGCCAACACGTACGTCATGTTGACCCCCGGGACATCGTTGTACCATTGGTTGAAGTTGTCCGGACCTGTGGTGGACTTCTGCGGTTGTCGTCCAGTCGCCGCGTAGACCGGCTTGTTGTCTGGACCCAGGGTGGTGGCCACAATTCCCGGCTCGTCTCCAACTGGCGCCGTCTCAAAATCTGGATGCCCGCCGGTTTTGTTCCCCATCTTGAAGTCGCGAACCACGCCATAAAGGGCGGTACACGCAGTGGCAGGACGGGTGGGTCCACCGCTGGCTCCGGCCGCGCCGGCGTCGTCGGTCGACGTGATTTGCGGACCAAGGGCATAGGCCCCAACGGCTACAGCCGTCTCGTTGGTGAAGCCGGTCGGTGGCCACGGTTCAGGTCCAGTGGCCACGTCGGCATTCCCGGCGTCGACCACCGGATTGCCGCCAATGTGGCTGGTGTCGATTGTGAAGGGGATGCCACCCGAACTGGTGTCATTGTTTCCAGCCGTGCCATTGTTTCCAGCCACCGAGCCCTGGCCGCCATGGCCACTGTTCCCTGCGGCGCTGCTAATTGGGGGTAGATCCGACACACAGTCGATCAAGAACAAGCCGACGAATAGACCGGCCGCGATGCCAACAAGGGCCTTGCCAAACGTGGTCTTCTTCATGGTGCCTCCTGGCCGACTTTCCACGCACACCCTCCACCCCACAACCGCGCCATGTTTGTAACCTGATACTATTTTCTTGCGCCGTCAACGGCTAGGTGGGGAACTTTGTCGCCCCTGATGCGAGCCGCTGGTGATCGCCCGCGGTTGTCCGAGCGCGAACAGACCGACGCGCCGAGGGCGCTCGACGTCGGAATGTGCAGTGTGGCCGCTCGACGCGCCTCGATGAGGCGAGACTACTTCACCATGTTGTAGATCTCGCTGGCGGCGAGAACGAAGGAGCCAACCCCGTAGTCGTGGGTCTCAGTGGTCGCTGCGGCAGCAGGGGCACTTCCCGTCGCTTGGATGCAGCCGACCAGCCCTGCGCTGGTGACGCACTTCATCATGCCGCTCCAAGCCGCAGCCACCACAGGTAGATAGGTGGTGCGATCAAGCAATCCCTGGTTGATGCCGTAGGCGAGGGCGTAAGTAATCAGGCCAGTGCCGCTGACCTCCGGGTTTGACATCCCGGTGGCAGTTGGATGTGTGATGTCTGCATGCCATGTGCCGTCCGATTGCTGGTAGGGCACAAGAGCGGCGGCCATGGTCTTCAGCAGGGTGACGTAGGAATTGTAGCTGGCATCGGTGGCGGGAAGGTATTCCAGGACTCTCACGATGCCGCCCATGACCCAGCCGTTGCCGCGCCCCCAGTACACTGTCGGGGCGGAGGACTTGTGCGCCGTATCTCGCCAGAACAGCCCCGTCTTCGAGTCAAAGAGGCCAGCCTGCGTGGCGGCCCACATAGTGTCCAGGAAACTGAAGTACGTCGCCTGCCCCGTGATCTTGCCCAGGCGAGAAACACCTCCAGGGGCCATGAACAGCGTGTCGCACCAGTACCAGTCGTCAGAGGTGGCGACGCCCGGCTTCGGACTGGCGACCATGGCGTCGATGTTTGTCTTCATGTTCGCATACATGTTCGCATTAGAGGCGACAGGATTTGCCAGGTAAATGTCTTCGTAGACCTGTCCGGCGCACTGGTTGTCTGGACTCCGCGTGGGCGATGCAAGCAGTGTCCATTTGTTCTTCGTACCCCAGTTGGTTGCGTCTGTCAGGAAGCTTGCCTCGTTGGTGGCCAGGTAGGCTGCCATCACGCCGATGTAGAAGGTGGCCTCGGTCCATTTGTTGACCCAGCTCGAATCCTCTGGCCCGAGTTTGATTTCATAAGGGATCACCAGCTTCAAGGTGGCCAGAATATCGGCAGCGGCAGGCATTCCGGCTACCGTGCCGCCTGAACTGGTCGTGCCGCCTGAACTGGTAGCGCCGCCTGAACCACCACCGGATGCAGTGGAACCGCCCGTCTTGCCGCCCGAGCTCATCGAGCCGCCGGACTTGGCCGTGGAGCCGCCCGAGTTGGCCGTGTTTCCGCCGGAGCTGGCAGTGTCTCCGCCGGTGTTGGCCGTGTTGCCACCGGACTTAGCCGTGCTTCCGCCGCTGTTGGTAGTGTTTCCTCCAGGTGCGGTGGTCGCTCCGCCAGAGGCAGAAGTAGTTCCTCCAGGTGCGGTGGTCGCTCCGCCCGAGGCAGAAATAGTTCCGCCAGGGGCACTTGTTGTTCCACCGGGTGGAACAGCAAGTGCGGTCGTTCCGCCAGGTGCGGCGGTTGTTCCGCCTGGCGCGGCCGTGGTTCCGCCAGGGGTGGCCGTCGTTCCGCCCGCCTTCCCCGTGTCGCCGCCGCCCGAGCCGGCCGTGCCACCCGCCGGTGGTGCGGCGGAACTGCATCCGCCCACGATTCCGGCGGCGCACAACGCGACGGCGAAGGTACGCAAGAGCGTGGAGGTTCGGGATTCAGGCGGGATTCTGGTTGGCATCAACTTTTTTCCTTGGCTCGAGTTTAGAGAGGGCCGTCGGTGAGAGCAGTGGCCCAAGATCCACTATAGGCTCAACACCGCGCCATATTTGCATCCGACCCGGCGCGGGGTCTAGTGCCAAGGAAGGTTGGACGGCAGACGAAACCCCGGGCACCGGTTGGCGCAGACCGCCCGCGCTATGGAGCTTCAGATGCGGCCGGATTATCGGCTTATGCGTTAGCGCCTTCTGCGAAGGCGAAATGCAGGAATGAGAAGTGCGAGCAACGCAACGTCGGGGTAGGTCGCCGCCTGGCCTGCGCCGATGCGACAGGAACAGCCGCTGCTTGCCTGTGTCGCGCCGGTCGCGGCTGTCGTGCCGCCGGTGACGCCGGTTTCGGTCGTGCCACCAACGGCAACGCTTCCTCCACCTCCGATCGGGGCCGAACTGGCTGCGCCGCCGCTTTCGGGCAATCCGCCACCCCCGATCGAGCCGACGGCAGAACTGCCACCGACAGTGGCCACGGCACCAGCTGTTCCGACCGTACCGCCGGCGCCAACCGCGCCACCAGTTTCAATCGCTCCGGTGCTGCCGCCCGTTGCCGCAGCGCCGCCGCTTGGAGCTGCCCCGCCGGTTGCGGCGGAGCCGCCTGCCGGTGTTCCGCCGGAGACTGTAATGCTGCCAGCCATCGCTGCGGCGCCGCCTGTCGCCGGCGTACCAGCGCTCGCCGTGGTCCCGCCCGCCCCGGTCTTGCCGCCCGTTGTCGTGACGCCGCCGGTACCGGTCTTGCCGCCGGTTGCTGTGGCTCCGCCACTTCCGGTCTTGCCGCCGGTGGATCCGCCAGCTCCCGATCCCCCACTGTTGCCCCCTGAACCACCAGCTGGGCCTGCGTCAGGCGAACCGCCAGAATCAGCCGGGCAGCCCGCGCTTCCAGGTCCCGGATTATCGCGATCAAACGCGACGCCGTCGAACGGAACAACGATGATCTTGCTCCCGTGAGTATCGTTTGCCACGTCCGAGTTCTTGTCAACGTCGATGACCGCGAAGGTGAAGGCCGAGACATGGCCATTCTCCATGACCGTTCCGGCTCGTTCCATCTTGTACCAGTGGTTGACCGTTCCGTCGGTGTAGCGCACAAAATCGCTGGTCGGATCGTACGCCAATCCCATGTTCTTCCAGTTATTGATGCCGTCAGTTGATGTGAAGTGATTGGCTTTCCGAGCATTATAGTCGTTGGCGACCAGATGGTATTGCCCGCCGCTGCACCAAATCACTGGATCTTCATAGCCCTGGCTTTGCAGGCTCGGAACCGTCGCCTTAATCGTGTACGGCCCAAGAATGTTGCTGGCGCTGACCATCTCCTGAAAACTCCGGCTCATGATCTCGAAGCTGCCATCAGCATTTCCCCAGATAGTCAGGTTTTCCGTTGTTTGCGTCGAAGTGGAGCCTCCGCTAATCTGAAATTGCCCTTTCGACGTCCATGGATCGGCAAGTGAAGTGGAGGTATAGATATTGCCCGTGCCGCCTTTGCCCAGACTATCGAGAAGAACGTAGCTGCCATCGCTGAGGACCGCACCGGTGACATTTTGCTCCTTTCCAGTGAAGGGAGTGTTCGTGCTAAGGGTGTAGGTTCCTATGACGGTTCCGTCGCTGACCGCCTCAGCAATGACCGAACTGGGCCAGTCGGCAAAACCTTTGTTTTGCGGCCACTGGCCCGCATACATGCGATACTTGCCGTCTGCGCCCTTCAGGATCTTGCCGTCCCAGTATTGGTACTGCTTGTTGGTTGCATCTTCGAGGCCGTTGCAGGTATCTCGGGGACCAACGCTGGCAGCACCCCAGGCAGTCGATGTCAACGGACAAACAATTGGCGTCGGCTGGAAATAGTTGATGAGGGTTTTCGTGCCGGCATCAGCGGCGCCGGCTGCGCCTGCCTGCGACAGAATGCCCAGGAAAGACCCGACAACCAACAATCTGACGAACACTTGGATAGAACGCATGGTGCTAGCTCCTTGTGCGAAGACGACGGACGAAAATGAGAAGTGCGAGCAGTGCAAGACCGGGGTAGCCAGTTGTCTGGCGCTGGGCGAGGTGACAGGAACAGCCGCTGCTTGGCTGCGGCGAAGCGGTCGCACCTGCGGTGCCACCGGTTCTACTGGAATTGGGCGTGCCGCCCGTGGCTACACTGCCGCCGGTGGCGGCTGGGCCAGTACTAGGTGTGCCGCCGCTTGCCGACAATCCGCCGGCGGCGATTGTCCCGGCAATTGTGACGCTGCCGCCATTGGCAGCGGCGCCGCCGGTTCCGACCGTGCCGCCAGTGGCAGCCGTGCCACCGGTTTCGCTGGCTCCCGTGTTGCCGGCAATTCCACCGCCGCTTGCGAGCCCGGTTCCGGTGGCGCCGCCGGTCTCCGGAGCGCCGCCGGTCGCGGTCCTTCCGCCGGTTGCCGTGGCGCCGCCTGTCCCGGTGATGCCTCCGGTTCCTGGTCCGGCATCGCCGCCGCCTGAGCCACCGGCAGCAGCGCTGTCTTTCGCGACTCCGGCATCGGGCGTGGTGGTGCTTGTGCTGTAACTAACCTTCAGTGCGAATGCGTATTGGCCGGTATGAGTGGCGGGCATCTGCACTTTGAGGCCAGTCGAGTCTTGGGTGTAGGTGAGCGTGCCGGCATTGCCGAGCAGGGTGACACTTTTGATGCCCGGGGCCTTGCTCGAAGACAAGGCTGCGATGGCAGCCTGCGCCCCAGGCCAGGTCAGGGCGATGGCGTAAATGTCGGTGCCCTTGGCGGTGAAACGGTAGCTAACCCCGTTCTCCTCGGAGAAGGTTGTCCAGGCGGTGGTGCCGTAGATGGCCTCGCCGTTGATGCCCAGCCATTGCCCGACCGCAAGGATGGTTGTCTTCTGGGCGTCGGGAATCGTACCATCGCTTTTGGGCGACAGGTTGAGCAGGAGCGTGCCGTTCTTGCTGGCAGCGTTGACCAGGTCGTTGATCACCGTGGCTGGCCCCGAGACCGTCATGTCGCTGGTGTAGCCGAAGGTGCTTCCAATCGGGTTGTCAGTCACCCAGGTGGTGGGCTGGATGGTGGTCGGTTCGCGGCCTGTCCGCTCATAGTCTTCAATGCTGCCGGCAAGGTAGGCGTCGCTCTTGGTGATGATCGAGACATCCTTGCCCCATTGCTTGGCGCGATTGTAATAGTAGGCCGCGACGGTCAGCTTGAGTGGGTCGAAGGTGCGACTATTTACGCCATTGTCGAACCAAAGCACGTCGACCTGATACTTGTCGATCAATTCGATATTGCGGTTCACCCAGTCGGTGAGAAATTTCTGGCAGGCGGCGTCGCTTCGATCCGTCACATGGTAGAAATCTGCCCATTGCGGGTCGTACAGGTCGGCCTGCTTGGGTTGCAGCTCGGCTACCACAGCCGCCGAGGGCTGAACGAAAGTGAAGTTCTCGATCTCGTGATTTGAGACGCCGAACTTCAGGCCTTGTTTGCGCACGGCAACGGCAAGCTCGCCGATGAGGTCGCGCTTGGGCCCCATATCAAAGGTGTTGCGTTTGTTGACGTCGCTGGCCCAGAGCGAGAAGCCGTCATGGTGCTGCGCCGTCGGAACAACGAACTGAGCGCCGGACTGCTTGAAAAGCAAAGCCCAATCATCTGCATTGAACTGCTCGACTGTGAAGAGCGGAATGAAGTCTTTGTATCCGAAAGTGGTCAGCGGGCCCCAGGTCGACTCGTGGTATTGCTGGAAGATATTGTACATGTACTTCTCGTACCACTCGTTGTGGTAGGCGGGTACGGAGTAGAGCCCCCAGTGCATGAAGAGACCGAATTTCGCGTCTATGAACCACTTGGGCATCTGGTAGTTCTGGCGAATTGAGTCCCAGGTGGGCTGGAACGGGCCAGCCGGCATGGGAGTCGTGACTGCGGCGTTCGCTGCAGCAACGACGGCTGCGGTTGTGTCTGGCCCAGACTGAGCGTGGGCGGAAGCGGGCAACCCGGCCAGCAAGGCGGTGCCCATTGCGGTGAAGCCTCGCAGGAGCGCAGACGTGCGCGAGAAGGTTTTCGTGGATTGCATCTTCTTCTGAGCCTCTTGTGCCAGTCGCGGGCACCTGCACGAAATGAAGGGCGCTTGCAGGCTGCAGTCTTCGATCTTTCTTCTGGGAAAGTGTGTAAGTAGCGGCACATGGGAGGCGCGCAAAAACACCCTGTGTGTATACAGGGAGCGGATCAGGGGCAATTCGGGTTTAGTTATTTTGTGCGCTCGTCATCTTTTTGTGGCTATCGGCCGCGAGAATTGCGGCGGCGCGTAGCACAGGATCCGATGCCCCAGGCAAGCAGGGCGATTGGCCGTCCTTACCATTCGCCGGAGGAAGTAATTCGATGGCAGGTCTCAGCCATCGAGTTGGCGGCGTGCGAGCGGTGGGCTAAGCTGAGCCTACATGCGCAAGCTTTGGCTATCGCTGCTGCTTGGCTGGATCGTCGCTCTGGCGGCGAATGGTTGCAGTGCCGATCAGCGTGTGCTGGGCAGGATTTCCGCATTGCTTGGTGACGCAGGCCTTGCTGATGCAGACGCAGCTGACGCCGACGCAGGCGATGCGGACGCGGGTGATGCAGATGGCGGTGATGCAGGCGGCGTTGCGGAAGTCTGGGTTCCCTTTGGTGCGATTGCGCCGCATCCCGCGTTTGCGGGTTTGCCCGCAAGTCAGGCAGATCCAACCCTGACCGCCGATGAGCTGGAACTCTATTTTACGTCGAATCCCAATAGCGATTATGACATCTGGCTGGTGAAACGAGAGAGCGGCACGGCGCCCTGGGGTACGCCGGCCAAGGTCGACCAACTATCGAGCACCTCCCTGGACGAAACGCCGGAAGTTTCGGCTGACGGGCTGACCATCTACCTCGCGAGCGAGCGCCCCGGAGGCGTGACCCCGGGCAGGCGTCTTTGGGTGTCACACCGAGCGAAGCGTACCGATCTCTGGCAGCCGCCGACGCCGGTGACTGACTTCACCACTGGAGCGGACCAGGACACCTCGCCCTCGCTGCAGCGAGATCAGCTGATGATGGTGTTTGCTTCCCTACGCGGGGGCGACTGGGATCTCTACGCAACCACCCGCCAGTCGACCGCCGACCCGTGGGGCCCGCCCAAAGCGCTGACGACGTTGAATTCGACGGCATTCGACTGGGATCCGGCCGTGTACCGAGGGGGAAACAGCATCGTGTTTGCCTCGCGACGCATGGGCACGTTGAACTCGCTTTTTCACGCCACGCGCGCCTCGGCGGCGGATTCCTTTTCTGCCCCGCAGGAGGCCACCGAATTCGACTTCCTCGGCAACGCTGCTGATCCCTGGCTGTCGGACGACGGAAAGCACATCGTGTTCGATTCCCGTCAGAGCCCGTCCAGGATCTACGAAGCCTGGCGGTAGTCGCGTGGGGAGCCCGACGGCCCTTCGGGACGGACAGCCCACCCTGCCCGCCCTGCGCGCTTCGCGCGCACCCTCGCCGGCGGCGCACCATCGTGCGAGGCCGAGCGCGAGGGCGCGAGCGCAGCGAGCGAGTGTGGTGGGGAAGGTGCAGGTCCCGAAGTCCCCGAAGGGGGAAGCGAGCGGGGAGGAGGTGGCGGGTGGGGGGCCGAAGGGCGAAGCGAACCCTTTGAGGGTTCCCATGTCAATCGAATCCCGCCGCCACCGAGATGGCGCCAAAGGGGCGCTCCCGCCACGGTGTTCGCACCACCTCGGTGTCGGCTGGGAGAGTGACCACGTAGTGCACCGGGCGGGTCACGAAATCCAGACCCACGATTGCGCGCAGTGACCAGCGACCCCAAGACCGTTCGATGCCGACAACGGCGCGAATGGTTGGGTCGAAAACGAAGGATGCGGCGGCCGGCAAAGCGGCTGGACTGCTCAGCTCGGGGCGTATGTGAGTGAGTTCCATGGAGAACCCAAGGCCGGGGACAAGGCGTAGCTGATGCGGCAGCGCCAAGGGACGTGCCACGCTTAGCCGGGCCCCGCTGGAAATCAATGTGGCTCCCGATTCACTGTTGCTAAAGTGGATCGGCAAGGTGCTGAACAGGTCCACCGCGAAGCGGAATCGCCTTCGCTCATACTCGACGCCGACCGTGGCGGCGTGACGCATGGTCGAGCCATCCCACGCTTGAAGTTCATAGCCAGCACAAACCTGCCAATTGGACGGACGCACGCTTTGCAGTTCCGCCACACTCGGCTGGGGCGGGGGCGGCGCCGCTGGTTTTGGCGCAGGCTTAGGTGCGGCTTCTTCGAGCGAATGCTCGTAGTCGTCGCGGGTCACGCCGATGGTTTTGCCCTCCAAAAGAGCTTCGAGCGAGCTCTGGGCCACGAAGGCCAGGCCTTCGACCGCCACCTTGTCCAGACCGTGGTCCAGACCCATGCGCCGAACGAACACGCGCTCCGTGACAGCATCTGTGATGTAGAGCGTGACCTCGTGATCCGCCGCAGCGTCGATCCACAAGTAGGCAAGGAGCGACGGTTGCGGCGGGCGAAGCTCCGAGACGCTGCGTGGGTCGACTGACGCCGCTCGTTCAAATTGCGCGGTCACGCCGATGAACGACAGAGACTCGCTCAATGATTTCGTGATGGCGGCGAAGGAGCGGTCGCTGCCCGCAACCACGACGTTCACCTCGGCACGCGAAGGTGGCATGGCAAACAGGGGCCGGCCGCTCAGCATGCTGGCAGCGACGGAGATAGCTAGGATACGCAGCCCGGGAGACAATCTTCGACTAACAATACCCCATCTGGGTCTTGTTCTCTGTGCTCTCTTAAGGTGAAAAGAGCTAGCTAGCGCTCCGTCGCGGCCTTGGGCTTGGCACCCAGGGCGGCCAGCCGTTCTTTCGCCCGGGCCGCGTAGATGGATCCGGGATGACGCTCCAGCACCTGTCGCCAAGCCGCCGCTTCGGCAGCAGAATGCCCCAGCCGTCCCAGGGCCGTCGCCCGTCCCACCAGCGCCTCTTCTGCGACGTCTCCGGGCCGAGCCAGATATTGGTTGAATTGCGCCAGCGCTTGCTCCGACGCGCCTTTTTCCAGGAGCAATCGCCCGGCGAGAGCGAATGACAAGCCCGTCTCACGAGCTGTTGGATAGAGATGCTGCAGCCGCAGGTGAGCAGCGATGGCTGAGTCGACCTTGCCCTCGGCACGCAGAGCAAGGGCTTGGGCGAAGAGCGCGGCTGCTGACGGCTGGGCTCGCGGCGAGCGCTGCAAGACAGAGTCGCTCGCCGCAGGGGCCGGGTCGGCGCTCGGCTCGGCCTGAGCGGGGACAGAGAAAACGGTGGGCGCTGCACTGGATGGCGCCGGGAATGGCAGGGGCACCGACGACGGTCGCTGTGACAACCAGAGAGCCGCCCCCGCCAGACCGGCGACCAGGAGAAGCCCTGCCAGAGCAAACCCCAGTTGGAAGGATCGCCGGTACCTGAGCCGAGCGAAGCGCGGCGGGAAAAGCCCAGTCATGGCCCTTTCCACGGCTCGTCGATTCAGTTGCTCGTCGTAGGGGCGCTCCGCCAAGGCTTCTTTCGTCCGTTGGGCCGCGGCCATATGCGCCGCGCAGGCAGGGCAGGCAGCCAGGTGCAGGTTGAGATCCCGGCGCTGCGCCGCAGGCAAACCTCCGCCGAGAGCCAGGTCCATGTCCTCTTCAGGATGCGAGCAAGGATTCATCGAAACACCCCCACAGTCTCGGGCGAATAGCCCCGCTTTTCGAGATGGCGCCGCAATTTGTCCTTGCCGGTGCGCAGGCGCGTCTTTGCGGTGTTGAGCGGCACACCGGTAATTGAGGCAATCTCCTCCACCGAGCATCCCAGGAAGAAGCGCAGGAGGACCGCTTCGGTCTGGGGCCTCTTCAACTTGCGGACGATGAGACGAGTCAGCCAGGAGCACTCGACATCAGCGACGATTCCCGCCGGATCCAGCGAGGGAGGTCGAGACTCACGGTTTTGATGGAAGAGGCGCAGCGATTCCACCCGAGCGCGGTCCTTTTTGCGTTCGGCGATGGCCACGCGCAGGGCGATCTTGGCCGCATAGTGCGACACGTCCGCTTCAAAGCGGTACTGGGGCAGCGCCCGAACGATGTCGATGAGGGATTCCTGGATAGCGTCCTCGAGGTCGGGATGGCTGAATCCCATGACGCCGCGGCAGGTCCGCCGCACGGTGGGGGCAATGCCGTCGAGAAACCTGCGAACCTTGTCAGGGTCATTCTCCAGAGCCGCGCGCGCCAGTGCAGTCAGAGGGCCAAGTCCCTCGTCGCGAACCGGCGTGCACGCAGGAGCCTTGTCGGACAAGAAGGGGCTGTCCTCGGCGAGCGACACCATTAAAGTGTGGTCGATCCCAGGGCTCGATGTCAAACCAGCTGTTTGGCCATCACTCCGTCTCCCAGACGGAGCCTGCCGTGGCAGCGGCCGCAGTTGCGGCCGGCTCCAGACCGAGATTGTGCTGGCTGCGTGCATGGTTGACCGTTTTGCTTGCTATTGGGCCTCGGGCGCCACCAGGCGGCCGCCCACGTCGACCTCGTTGATTTTCACATCGCTGCCGGTGGCCGAGGTGGCCTGCAGTCTCACGTAGCGCGCGGTGACCGCGTTGAATTCGGCCGAGGCCCAACCGGCCAACTGCGTGGCGCCCCACTGCCAGGTGCCGTCGTAGCCCGTCTTGAGAGTCACGGGCGTGAAGGTCGTGCCGTCGGTGCTGGACGAGATGGCGTACCCGGTGATGCGTCCCGTGTAATCCTTGGTTGCTTGCTGGGGCGCGATCTGGGGCGGCTGGTAGCTGAGCATGTCGATGCCACTGTAGGTCTTGCCCAGATCGATGGTCAGGGACTGGGGGGCGGCGGCTGCCGATTGCCACACCGTCTCGGTGTAGTAGGTGGTGAACCCGCCGTCGTTGATTCCATCGACCGCGTTGAGGGCCTTGGATCCGGACGCTGAACTAGTGGCCGTGGCGTTGACCGCGGTGATCACATGGTTGAGGTGCGGCGGTTGCGCAGGCAGGGGCGGGCGCGACGCGTTTGGCGACCAGGCAGCGCCGACGGCCTTCAACTGAGCCACCACGGCCGCCTCGAGCAACCCCTGGCGATTGGGTCCGAAGTCGGGAGCGTAATTGGTGTATTTCGGCTCGAGATCCGCCAGGTGGGTTGTGGTGTAGTTCGAGACCGCCGGACCAGCGTCGCCCGCATCAGGAGGCGTCCAGAACCAAGCGTGTCCCATTTTCTGGCTCTGCCACGAAGCCAGAATGTTGCCGGCCGGAGAAAAGGCACCGCCCTTGGGTTCCTCGTAGTAGACGATGTCGTCGTGCCACGGGATCTGCTGACCCTGGTGTTCGCAGAAGAGAGTGTTGGGGCTTAGCTGGTACATGTACTCGCGGAGGTCCTGGTAGGGCATGATGGTCATGCCCATGGACCAGGCCCACCCGTCGGTCACGAAGAACGGGATATAGCCGTAGTTGGTCAGGAGCTCTTTGATCTGCGCCTTGACGTAGTCGATCAGAGGCTGCTGCATGCGCTCGTTGGTGACGCTCCAGCCGCTCTGGCCCAACCCAGGCGTGGAGCGATCCTGGATCGAGAAATAGAGGCCTGGGGCGACCCCACGCGCGCGACAAGCGTCGACGAAGAGCTTGACCACGTCCTTGTGGCCCGCGGCCGGTACTTTGGCGTTGCCCACGTCGTAGTCCGTGGTCGCCGAGTCCCACAGCAGGAAGCCGTCGTGGTGCTTGGTGGTAAGAACCGCGAACTTCATCTTGGCCGACACCGCAGCGTCGATCCATTGGCCCGGGTCGAGATTGGTCGGATTGAACAGAGACGGATCCTGGTTGGGCAGATCCTTGGCCCCGTCGTTGGAGAAGGTGTTCATCCCGAAGTGAAGGAACATGCCGAATCGATACTCGGCGAATATGCGCTTGAGTTCTTCGGGATCCTGAATCCCGCCGGTTCCCGTCACTCCGCCTGAGCTTTGCACGCCGCCTGAGTTTTGCGTGCCTCCGAGCGCGCCCGTCGTCCCGCCTGGCGCGACGCCACCACCCGAACCAGCCTTTCCGCCTGCACCGGTAGTCCCGCCGACTCCGCCACCGGCCCCGGCGCTGCCGCTCGAACCGCCCTTCCCGCCGGTGGCGGTGGAGCCGGCCGCTGCGCCTGCCGTGCTTGTGGCTTTAGTGCCGGCCGCTGCGCTCTGTGCGCCAGCAGCAGCACCAGCGGTACCAGACGCACCGGCACCTCCGCCCGCGCCCGCGCCGCCGCTTGTCATCGCGCTGCCGCCGATCTCGGTCTGAGCACCTGCCTCGCTGGACCCGCCTGCACCCGCCGCCTGGCCCCCGGTCTCCGCCGGCGTGCTGACCCCACCTGCTCCCGCCATGCCTGAGCTGCCGCCAGATGCGGAAGAACCGCTCTGGCCCGCGGCTGCTGCGCCAGCCGAGTCACCGCTATTTCCACCCGAGCCCGCGCTCGCCGCCGGGGCATTGGAACTGCCGGAGCTGCACCCGGCTGGCCCCAGCAAGAACAGGGCCAGACCAATTCCTGCGACTTGTGCCAGGGGCGTCCGGCCAATTAGGCCGGCGACGCGGCTGGCGGTCGAGAACCGATGGGGTCGGTGTGAGTGCATGTCGTTTTCTCCGTTCCGCTGATCGGCGAGTGGCTACAGCATTGAATGGGGCTGGCCACCGCAGAATCGGGTTGGAAAATCTTCGAGCAGGCTGTCCACCCAGGAACAGCCGCAGCGACTGGCACGCTCGCCAGCGGCGGGCGGACTACGATGACCGATCGTCGTTGCTGACAAGACGTCGAAGTCTTTCGGTCACGACTGCGCCGAACGCCAACAGCGCGCTCCAACGGGTGGCCCTGCTGTGACCCCCGGCGACACTGCAGCCAGTCGCTGAATTCCCGTGGGAAACTGTCGCGCCCGTCGTTCCGCTGCTGCCGCCCGTTGGGTTCGCACCCGTTCCGGTTGTGGCGCTGGCTCCGCCGGTTGTGGCCGAGCCCCCCGATGCAGACGTAGCGCTGGTGGCCGCGGTTGCTCCCGCACCGCCTGAGACCGTGCCACCAGTATCGGTGGCGTCGCTCGCAGCGGTCGCACCGCCGCTGTCGGCGCCTCCGGCCGCGCTGGTCCCGCTGTCGCCGCCGGCGCCTCCCGCCGCGCTGGCCCCGCTGTCGCCACCGGCGCCTCCGGCCGCACTGGTCCGGCCGCCGGTGCCTCCGGCCGCGCTGGTCCCGCCGCTGTCGGCGCCTCCGGTCGCGCTGGTCCCGCCGTTGCGCGCGCCTCCGGTTGCGCTGGTCCCGCCGTTGCCGCCCGCGCCGCCGGTCCCGCCCGATCCCCCGCTGCCGCTGGTGATGGCGGGCCAATTGGGGGGAGTGCATTCAACCCACTGCAGAGGGTCCGTCGTGGCATAGCCGAAGCTCGTGAGGTATTGCGGAACGAGGGTGGCCGCGCTGGTCACTCCCGCCGCTGGCATCGGACCGCCGGCCATGATGGTTGAGTTGAGAAGAATCTTGGTCGCCGTGAAGTAATCCACGATGGGGGCAAAGGTCCCCATGACGATCCGATCCGTTCTGACGCTCCAAACGGCGCTGCTGCCGCCGTTTGCCAGCAACCCATCCACAATACACAGTTGCTGACGAACCGGATTGCCGCCGAGGATGGCGGAATGTTTGTTGATGCTGAAAACGGCGTCGAGCGAGTGCAATCCGGTCGAACTGGCGTCCCCCGTGCCCGTCTCGGTCCCTTGATTAATGAATGTGCCGAAATGGTTCTTCATGCACAAAGAACAACCGCCGAATCCGTACGATGTTCCCGGACCGCTGTGAATTTTCAGCGAGGCAATATCCACCAGGATGTCGATGACGCCATTGACAAGGTCAGCCACGGCAGAAATGGATTTTGTACTGCCGGCAATTGTGACCGGCACCATGCCGCCCAATGACTGTGCTTTGTCGCTGACGGTTGCCCGTATCTTGGTTGCGTCCGTCAGGCTGGCATAGATGGAATAGGTCGTCGCCGCGGAGCTGTTGGCGTCGTATAGGATGATATTCGCCGCTGGAACCCCTAACTGATCTATGAACACATCGCAGATCTTCTTGATTATCGCTACCCGGGGATGGTTCCCGGTGGAGCCCTGTATCCCGTTCGTCTTGATGGCCACTCTGGTGCTGGCCCACGGTTTGCTCGACCGGAAGATCGTGCTCCACGCTTCGGCCGCGCTCGCCTTTTGGGCCAGCTGCTTTGCCATTTCGTCGAGGTTGGAAGCGATTACGCTCGCATTGACCGCATTGTTCTGAGCAGTGAAGGTCGTGTTCCCTGGGTTGCCCGTGAGCATGTTCGGATCGTGGCAGCAGACGACCCGCTTGTTGTCGATGGTCGGATTGACCTGCATGCCGCTCACCCACCCCCCTGTCGACTGGGCGAAGAGCTTTTCGAATCTCAGAGCACTGAGGCCCGCCGCGCCCGCGGCGCCCGCAGCAGCGGTCTTGAGAAAATCGCGGCGTTTGGGGGGGTGATGTGCCGGCATTGTGAAATCCCTTCCTAACCGCGCAGTCTTCGACGGATGCGGCGAGAGCCGAGTACCAGCAGCACGCCCAGGACAGGAGTCGCGCCGTCCAACAAGCCGCTGGCGCGGCTTCCCAGTTGACAAGAGCAGCCGCCATTGTTGGTGCCTCCGGTAGCATGTGCAGCGTCGACCGTGGCTACCGCAGCGTCGGCTCCCGTGTTTCCCGCCGAACCCGTGTTTCCCGCCGAACCTGTGCTTCCCGCCGAGCCGGCATTCCCCGCCGAACCCGTGTTTCCCGCAAAGCCCGCATTTCCCGCTGAACCCGTGTTTCCCGCAACGCCGGTGTTTCCCGCTGAACCCGTGTTTCCCGCCGAACCGACACTCCCTGCGGAGCCAATGTTTCCCGCGGAACCAATACTTCCCGCCGAGCCCGTGTTTCCTGCCGAGCCTGTGTTGCCGGCTGACGAGGGGATGCCTCCTGAACTGGTATTTCCCGCCGAGCCTGTGTTTCCGCCAGAGCCCGTGTTTCCCGTCGAGCCTGCGTTCCCGCCCGAACCTCCGGTTGTGACTACGCCCGAGTCTTTGACAACGATCGCGGCGGCGTCGCCGGCGTCGCCCGTGCCACCGTCCTTCTTGACCACGACGCCACCATCAGGAATGACAGTACCCGGTGGCAAGGCAGGCGCATCGGTACGAAACGGAGACGCTGGCAACGGGGGTGTGCCTTTGCTGACAAGGCTCGCAGTCGGATTGCCAGCCCAGCAGTAACGCGCGTTCTTTGGCGCGGTGACCGAAGGGCTGGAGACGAGAATAGTGGAATCGGGCTGAATGACCGCCGTCGCGGTCGAATAGGTGCCGTTGGCGCTCGCGATCTCGAACCCGGTGGCGGTGCCTCCCTTGAAGGCCATGCCGGCATCCGTATGGGTGAAGTAAAGGCGTATGGAGCTGCCTTCGATGGCCATGTGATCGTAAAGTGGCCCGTAGTCGGCGACGTCTTGCCCATAGGTGATCGCCTCTGCCAACAGGCCCAGACGCAAGCCCACATCCTGCTTGTCCGGAGGATGCACGTAGGTGGGATCGCCGATGTCGATGGTAACGGCCGCGCCGGTATTGGGAACAATCTCAGTCGTTTGAAGCTGCGCCTCGCGCAGGACGGGCCATCCTGAACTGGAAATGCTGTAATTAGGTAGCTGAACGATCAAGAAGGTGAAGTCCTGTCCCCAGGCCTGGCGCCAGGATGTAACCAGTCCAACCTGTAAGTCGCGGTAGGTGTCTCCGCCCCAGGTAACCGACTCGCCTTGATACCAGATGACGCCGTGAATGGCATAAGGAACCAAAGGCGCAATCATGCCATTGTAGCAAATATAGGGATTGTGCTGGTTGGTGTAATCAGGTTTTGCCTGAGCCTGAAACTGGGCGAGCAGTGTCGCAACCGATGGGATGGCAGCGAGCGACGCTTGCGACATCCAGCACTGAAGGCAGCTAGCGCCGAAGGAACTGATGATGATGCCAATAGCCACATTGGGCAGAGCCTTAGTCAGTTCTCGCGCAAAGAAGTAGCCGGCGGCGGAGACGTTCGCGACTGTCTGCGGCGACGTCACCACCCATGATGCTTTGAGGGTCGAGGCGTCGAGCGGCTTCGACGACGGCTGCCATGGAGCGGTCCAGGAGCGAATCAATGGGTAGTTGGCGTCGGCGGTTTCCTGGGCCTCGTTGTTCAGCCCGCAGGGCGCTCCGTAGCTACAGTGGACCGTATAGCCCATGTTGGACTGTCCCGATCCGATCCAGACTTCCCCCACGTAGACGTCTGTCAAGGTAACGGTCGACGATCCCGTCACTGTCATGGAAAGGGGACCTCCGGCGTCCTGGGCGGGAAGCCGGACCATCCATTTTCCGTCGGAGCCAGTCGTGCCAGTGGCTTGCTGAGCGCCGAGCTTCACGGTGACACTTGTGTTGGCAGTGTCCGTGCCCCACACCGGCACCTCCATATTCCGCTGTATTACCATGTGATTGCCGAAGAGGCTGGGCAAGGCGACGGCAGCCTCGGCGGGCGTGCTGATGGACAAGCACGCCAACCCAATGAAGAGCGAAAACACACCCTTGCAGGTCTTCGCGAGCCAGCCTTCGTCCATCATTCTTCGAACTCTCATGGAATTGCCTCCCTTGTAGGAACGCGCCGCTTGCAGCGACGCCCGAGGTCAGCTACCGCCGACGCTAGACGCCAGGCCGCCTTTGTCAACACAAGTGATGTCTACGCTCGCACTGGGCAGTGAGCCAGACGTAGCAGTCACGGTAATCGGCCCCGCCGTATAGGACCTCATCGTCATCTTGACCTGGCCGTATCGAATACACCTTGTATCCGGGCACTTGGAATTGTCAAAGGTCATTGAAGTACCTGTTGGGAAAAGTCCGCCACCTGAAGTCACGGTGAGCGTTATCGGAGAAGTACTATCGACCGCCGTGCCGGCTG
>Ga0182021_10003837_pt1 | contig 17650 bp, 14 predicted proteins | sample 612E3MmetaG_FD_120493 | JGI IMG/M metagenome (GOLD analysis project Ga0182021, IMG submission 120493) | Permafrost microbial communities from Stordalen Mire, Sweden - 612E3M metaG (Illumina Assembly) | ecosystem: Environmental > Terrestrial > Soil > Wetlands > Permafrost | place: Sweden... | reverse complement strand
GCATCCGCTCGGGCGCGACCCCTCGCGGACGAATCCACTCTAAACCACACCCCTCGGCTTTACCGCGTAAACAGGACATTTCTACTTTGCTCGGAATAGGACATTTCTACTTTGCCTTGACAGGGGAATAGTTGGGGAAACTTAGAGTAAGTTAGAAAAACTTGCAGCGTTCATCGGAAGTCTATGCGAGTCGCATTCTTCTTGCCTCGGCAGGGTGGCACCGCACCTCCGACGCAGAGGCCGCGTCCGGGGATAGCAATCGAGGGCGGATCGCCGTTGAGCGTGGTGGAGAGTGCCCGGCTACTTCACCCCCGACATCATCCGCACCGTGGGCTTGAGCAGCAGCACCATCGCAACAGCGGCGGCCATGGCGAAGGCGGCGGTGATGGCGAACAGGGTCGGAATACTCATGGACCCGTAGAGCGAAGCCATCCGGCCGCCCAGGTAATTGCCGGCGCCGGTGGAAACGAACCAGAGACCCATCATCATGCCGACCACGCGCGTGGGCGCCAGCTTGGTCATGGCGCTCAATCCGACCGGGCTGAGAGACAACTCGCCCAGCGTGTGCAGGAAGTAGGTGCCGATCAACCAGAGGGGCGAGACGGCCTGGCCGCCCGCTACCGGCACCAGCAGGATGAATCCGGCGCTCACGAAGAACAGGCCGAGAGCGAATTTGGCGGGGCTCGAAGGTTCGCGCTTCCCCAGCTTGACCCACAGCCAGGCGAACACCGGCGCCAGCGTGATGATGAAGAACGGCTGCACCAACTGGTACCAGCTCGCCGGGAACTGGTAGCCGCGCACCCAGCGGTTGACGCTGCCCTCGGCGAAAAGGTTGAGCGACGAGCCGGCCTGCTCGAAGGCAAACCAGAAGACGGCCGAGGAGAGGAACAGAACCAGGATCGCGGCCGAGCGTTTGCGCTCCTCGGCGGACCATCCGCGGCCCAGCAGCAGCCAGGAGAAGACCGCCACCGAGAGGAGCACCAGGGCCACCCCCAGTGCGTCGGAAATCAGCTCGGCGGTGAACGCGATGGCGCCGGTTGCGGCCAGCGCCCCCAGTATCCCCGCAACCGCCAGCGCGCCAAGCGCGGCCAGGGCCACGCGGCGCTTCTGCCGGCGATCGGCCGCCGCGTTGTCGGGGACCGCGGGGTGCAGGCCCGCGACGCCCAGATGCTTGCCTCCCAGGGAGTATTGAATCAGGCCGGCGATCATGCCCACGCCCGCCAGGCCGAAGCCCAAACGCCAGCCGACCTTCTCGCCGACCCAGCCGCAGGCGAACGGGGAAATGAGCGCTCCCAGGTTGATGCCCATGTAGAAGATGGAGAAGGCGGCGTCGCGGCGCCCGTCTCCCGGCGCGTAGAGTTGGCCCACCATGGTGCTCACGTTGGGCTTGAGCAGGCCGGTCCCCATCACCAGCAGCACCAAGCCCAGGTAGAAGGTCGTCATGCTGGGCGCCACCAGGCAGAACTGTCCGGCGGCGATGAGGATGCCGCCGTAGAGCACGGCCCGGCGCTGGCCGGTGATGCGGTCCGCCACCCAGCCACCCGGCAGGCTCAGCAGGTAGACCATGCCGGTGTAGAGGCCGTAGATGGCGCCGGCTTTGGCGTAGGAGAAGCCCAGGCCGCCCCTGGCGACACCGGCGGTCATAAAGAGAATGAGGAGCGCGCGCATGCCGTAGTAGCTGAAGCGCTCCCACATTTCGGTGAAGAAGAGGGTCGCAAGCCCGCGCGGATGGCCGAAGAAGCTGCGGTCGGCGCGCGTCGCGTCTAACGAGTGCTCTGGGTCTGGGCGGGTTGCCATAGTAGGACCGGCAACGCCAAGTTTATATGGTTGGCGCACCTGGAGGCAATTGGGCCGCTGGCGTAGGGTATGCTTCGGCCTGCCCTGTACAATGTTAGTTACGCAATGCCACATGCCATCGTGTCTCTCCGCGCTCGAATTGGTCTCGTCGTCGCGTTCATCGCCCTGGGGGCGCTGCTCTGCTCGCAGCCGGCGCCTCGGGAGCGGGTGGGGCCGCTGCCGGACGGCTCGTTCCTGCTGAATAGCGGGTGGCGCATCGCGCCCGTGGGCAAGCAGGTGCCGCTCGACACCTTTCCCATGGCCACGGCGGTCTCGCCGGATGGCAAGTACCTGCTGGTGCTCAATGGCGGGTACCGGCCGCCCTCGGTCAGCGTCATCGAAACGGCCTCCGCGCGCGTGGTGTCGAGCGTGGCGGTGGCGGACGGCTGGCTGGGACTCGCTTTTGCACCCAAGGGCGACCGCGTGTACGTGGGCGGCGGGTCGCGCGCGGCGGTGTTCGAGTTCGCCTTCGCGGGCGGGAAGCTGACGCCGGCGCGCACGTTTCCCGTGGTGCCGGAAGACAAACGCACGAATAGCGATTTCATCGGCGACGTGGCGTTTTCGCCCGACGGGCGGCTGCTCTACGCGGCCGACCTGTATCGGGATTCCGTGGTGGTCATCAATCCGCAGTCGGGAATGGCGATCGGTCGCTACAAGACCGGGAGGCGGCCGTATCGCATCCTGTTCCATCCCGATGGCAAGTCCTTTTTCGTGACCCATTGGGCCGATGGCTCGCTGGGGCACTATGACGCGGCTAACGGCAGCTTGCTTGAGACCGTGCGCATTGGCGCCCACCCCACCGATATCGTGTGGCGGAACGGCGGCCCCACCGACCCCGCGGAAGGCGAACCCACCTGGATGGCGCGCTTGTTCGTGGCGGCGGCCAATACCAATAACGTGTACGCGGTGGGGGTCGGCTCGGGAAACCAGTTGAGCGTGGTGGAGAGCATCAACGTGTCCATGACGCCGCGGCAGCCTCTGGGGATGACGCCCTCGGCGCTGGCGGTCAGCCCCGATGGCAAGCGGCTCTACGTAGCCTGCTCGGACGCCAACGCGGCGGCGGTAGTGGATATTTCGGAAACACGCAGCCGCGTGGAGGGGTTCATTCCCGCCGGCTGGTACCCCACCGCCGTGCGCGCGCTGCCCTCGGGGACCCTGGTGGTGCTGAACGGCAAGGGACTGCGCTCGTATCCCAACCCCGATGGGCCGAACCCCACCAAGCGCGCGGCGCCGGTCGAGCACGCCGAACCAGGCGCGCGTCCGGGGTTCGGGCCCTACATGCAAACCGGCACGGCTTCGTGGATTGAGCCATTCACCGGCGACCAGCTCGAGGCCTGGACCAGGAGCGCCCTCGGCAACTCGCCCTACCGGGATTCCAAGCTGGAAGAGACCAGCCCGCTGCCGCGCATCGAGCACGTCATTTACATCGTGAAGGAGAACCGCACTTACGACCAGGTGCTGGGCGACATGAAGGAAGGCAATGGCGACGCCTCGCTGGTGCTGTTCGGCGAAAACGTCACGCCTAACCTCCACAAACTGGCGCGCGAGTTCGTGCTGCTCGACAATTTCTACGTGAATTCGGACGTGAGCGCCGACGGGCACAACTGGTCCACCGCGGCCATCGCGCCGGATTACGTGCAGAAGATGTGGCCCAACGAGTACGCCGGCCGGAGCCGCCTCTACGATTTCGAAGAGCAGGACCCGGCTTCGCTGCCCCCCGCCGGTTATCTGTGGACCAACGCCGCCGCCGCCGGCATTTCCATTCGGAATTTCGGCTACATGGTGAACAACAAGCCGGATGCCGCCATGGGGAGCGAACAGATCGCCGCGGTGCGCGACCCGGTGCTGGCTAGAGTCACCAACCGGATGTATCGCGGCTTCGACCTGGCCTACTCCGATGTCGAGCGCGCCAAAGTCTTCCTAAGCGAGTTGGGGGAATACGAGAAGTCCGGCAACATGCCGCGCCTCATCGTGATGCGCATGGGCAACGATCACACCTACGGCATCGCCGCCGGGAAGCCGGCGCCGCTTTCGCTGGCGGCGGACAACGACTACGCCGTGGGCCTGCTGGTGGAGGGCGTCTCGAAATCGCGCTTCTGGGCGTCAACCGCGATTTGCGTGCTGGAAGACGACGCGCAGAATGGGGCGGACCACGTGGATTCGCACCGCTCGCCGGCGTTTCTGATTTCGCCCTGGGTGAAGCGCCACGCAGTGGACGGCACCATGTACAACACCACGTCGATGCTGCGCACCATCGAATTCCTGCTGGGCCTGCAGCCCATGACGCATTTCGACGCGGGGGCGCGCCCCATGACCGCGTCGTTCCAGAGCCAGCCCGACCCGGCGCCGTACACCGTCGAGAAGCCGCGCATCCCGTTGGACCAAAAGAATCCCGACGCCCCGGCCGCGCGGGCGGCGGCGCGCATGAATTTCGACGAAGCCGACCGGAACGACGACGACGCGCTGAACGATATTCTGTGGCGCGCCATTCGCAAAGACCCGCCGCCGCCCCCGGTGCGAAGCTATTTCAGCCGTTAAGAGGAACATGACCCGCATTCATTTGTGCTTTTTGTGGCACATGCACCAGCCCTTCTACAAGGACCTGGCTTCCGGCGAGTACAAGCTGCCGTGGACGCGCATGCACGCCCTCAAGGATTACTACGGCATGGCGCGGATTCTGGAGGAGTTTCCGAAAGTCCGGCAGACCTTCAACCTGGTGCCTTCGATGATGGCGCAGGTGGCGGAGTACGCCGCGGGCGAGGCCGTGGACCCGTTCCTCCAGGCGGCCCTCAAGCCGGCCGAGGACCTGACCGACGCGGAGCGCGCCTTCCTGCTGCAACATTCCTTCTACTCCGATCCGGAGCGCATGATCTACCGCTACCCGCGCTACGGCGAGTTGTACGGTGCGTGGGAGGGGCAGAAGCGCTCGGGCTCGCGGAACCTGTTCGGCCCGCGGGATTTTCGCGACCTGCAAATGTGGTCGCAGCTCGCCTGGTTCGACGAGGAGTACCAGACCCAGGACCCCGAGGTGCGCGAATGGGTGAGGCGCGGGCGCGATTTCACGCTGGCCGACCAGCGCCGCATGGGCGAGAAGCAGCGCGAGATCGTGGGCCAGGTGCTGCCGGTGTACCGCAGGCTGGCGGCCTCGGGCCAGATCGAGATCTCCACCACCCCGTACTACCATCCCATTCTGCCGCTGCTGTGCGATTCGAACATCGCCGGCGTGGCGCATCCCAACGTGCCGCTGCCGCCGCGGTTCCGCTACCCGGAGGATGCGCGCCGCCAGCTCGTGCTGGCGCGGGAGTACATCGAGCGCCAGTTCGGGGCGGCGCCGGTGGGGCTGTGGCCCTCCGAGGGTTCGGTCTCCGACGAGGTCTTCGCGCTTGCCTCGGAGCTGGGTTTCGAATGGGCCGCTACCGACAGCGGAGTGCTCAACCGGACCCTGGGACGGGCGGTCGCGGTGGACGGGCTTTACCGGCCGTACTGCTGGCGGCAGGGCGGCAAGTCGCTAAATGCCATCTTCCGCGACCATTTCCTGAGCGACCTGATCGGGTTCGTCTACGCCAAGATGGACGCCGCCCAGGCGGCCGAAGATTTTTTGCGGCGCATCCGCGAAAACTGCGCGGGCATGGCCGCCGCCGGGCGCGACGCGCTGGTGCCCATTATTCTGGACGGCGAGAATGCCTGGGAATACTACGACCACAACGGCCGGCCGTTCCTGCGCGAGCTATACCGGAGGATCTCGGAGGACCGGCAGATGGGCGCGGTGACCGTAAGCGAAGCCCTGCGGCTGCTGGCGCCGGAGCCGGTGGATCATATCTTTCCGGGGTCCTGGATCGACGCCAATTTCGACGTGTGGATCGGGGCCGAGGAAGACAACCAGGCCTGGATGCAACTGCTGCGAGCGCGGCGGGCGTACGACCTGGCCGCGGAGGTGCCGGAAGAGCGGCGGCGGCTGGCTCTGGAGGAGCTGCTGATCGCGGAAGGCAGCGACTGGTGCTGGTGGTACGGGCCGGAACACCAGTCGGCCAACCGCGTGGAATTCGACCAGCTCTATCGCAGTCACCTGGCCAACGTCTATCGTTTTCTGAATCTCGCGCCGCCGGAAGAGCTTTCGCGGCCCATCCTGCGGGTGGAACTGCCGGCGGTGCAGATCGCGCCATCGGGGCCGGTGACGCCGGTGATGGACGGCCAGGTGACCTCGTACTTCGAATGGATCGGCGCGGGAGTCTATCATGTGGACGAGCGCTCCGGATCGATGCACGGCAAGACATTCCTGGTGAAGGAAGTGCAATTCGGCAGCGATGGCGCGAACTTCTATCTGCGGGTGGATTTCCACTCGGGATGCGAGCGGGAGCTGGCGCGCATGGAAGCGCGCCTGACGGCGCAAACGCTGGACGGCGCGCACAGCAGCTCGGTCGAGATCGGCTTCGCGAATGGCACGGCGCGAACCACCGAGGTGAACCTGGCGGCGGCGACCGCGGACGGCCAGCCGGTGGAATGCGCATTCGCGCGGGTGCTGGAAGCGCGCATCTCGCTCCCGGCGATGGGCGTGGCGCCAGGCGGCGGGCTGCGGTTCCAGTTCTCCCTGTGGCAATCCGGATTGCCCATGGATGCCGTGCCGCAGCAAGGCTGGCTGGAAATGCGGACTACCGACCCGGTGGAGATGGCGGGGTAGGGGCCGGGCACGCCCGGCCCGTCGGTCAGCCCTCCTGGTGCGGAAACAGCCGCACGTCGAAATCTTCGGCGGCGTCGATGAGGCGGTCGATGGGCGTGCGCGAGAGCCAAACCCGCTGCGGGCGGTTGGTGTGGCCGAGAAACAACTGCGTGACGCGCTGCTCGCGGGCGAAATCGAGGATGGTCTCAACGAAATCCGTTCCCTGGAGGCAATGCACCTCGGCGCCCAGCTCGCGCGCCAGCGCCAGGTGGGATTCCAGGCGCTCCCGATCGTCTGGAGGAAGCCCCGGCTGTTCCACGTAAGCCGCCAGCAGCGCGCCGTGAAAGCGCAGCGCGTTGCGCTGGCCGCTGCGCAGCATTGGGGCGGCGTCGCTGCGAGGCGTCAGGCAGACCAGTATGCGCTCCTGCGTGCCCCAACGCACGGCCACGCCGTGGGCCGCGAGGTATTCGTGCAACTGCCGGTCCACCACGTCGGCGGCCAGCAGGAGCGCCAGCTCGCGCAACTCCGCCAACTGGTGGGCATCCGGCATTTTGCCCTGGCCGGTGCGGTCGAGCAGGGCTTCCGGCGGCGCATCCACCACTTCAATCTCGTCGGCTTCCCGCAGAAACTCCTCGGGGGCGCTGTGTGCCGCGCGTTTTCCCGTGATCTGCTGCACGCGGTCCTGCTGCTCGCGAATGTGCTGCACATTGACGGCGGTGATGACGGCGATGCCGCGGTCGAGCAGCTCCTGGACATCCTGCCAGCGCTGCGGATTGCGGCTGCCGGGAGGATTGTCGTAGGCCAGCTCGTCGATCAGGCACACGCCCGGGTGGCGCCGGAAGAGCGTGGCGAGATCGATCACCTCATACGTGCGGCCGGCGTGCCGCTCGCCGATGCAGGGCACCACTTCGAGCCGGGACACGATCTCCCGCACGTCGGGCGTGACATTGCCTTGGACCGCCCCCACCACCACGTCTTCCCCGCGCAGTTTGCGCCGGCGGCCCTCGTCGAACATGCGCAGCGACTTGCCGACGCGCGGGGCGTAGCCCAGAAACACTTTGAGCCGGCTGCGTCCGGCCCGCCGCTCTTCCGCTTGGACGCGGCGCAGCAGTTCCTCGGGGTCGGGCCTGTGGTCGGGTAGATTCGCCATTATTGTCAGGATAAACCCGGTTGGGCTACTATCCGTCGTCTTCTTCGCGCGCCGCGACGAATTGTGGGGCAGGATGGTATCCTGCGGCGGATTGTCAATCCGCCTGCCGCCCTTGGACACGCCCGCCAAGAACGCGGAGAACCGCCAACACCGTTTGCGGCTCTGCCGCTATGTACTACTATCCGTCATTTTCTTCGCGCGCCGCGACGAATTGTGGGGCAGGATGGTAGGGGTACCCTCTGGGTCCGGCGGATTGTCAATCCGCCTGCCGCCCTTGGACACGCCCGCCACGGCCGCGGACAATCGCCCGCTCTGTTTGCGGCCTTGCCGCTATGCGGGGCAGGTCCCCCATGTCGACCCGCCACTACGGCGCGACGAAGCGGTAGCCCACCCAGGGCTCGGTGACGATGTACTGGGGCCGCGCCGGATTCACTTCGATTTTCTTGCGGACCTGGTTGATGAAGACGCGCAGGTATTCGGGCTCGTCGCCGTAATCGGGTCCCCAAACGGCTTGCAGCAATTCGCGGTGCGTCACCGGCTTGCCCGCGTGCGCCACCAGGTAGCGCAGCAGCTCGAACTCTTTGGGCGTCAGGCGGACCTCCCGGCCCGCGGCTTTGACGCGGCGCGCGTCGAAATCGATCTCCAGGTCCTCCGAGCGAAAGGCGTGCGGCCCGCCTTCGGGCGACGAGGGGGAACGGCGCAGGGCCGCGCGGATGCGCGCCAGCAATTCCTCGATGCCGAACGGCTTGGTGACGTAATCGTCGGCGCCGGCATCGAGCGCGGCCACCTTGTCCTTCTCGGTATTGCGGACCGAAAGGATGATCACCGGGATATCCGACCCGGCGCCGATCTCCCGGCACGTCTCCAGGCCGCCGATTCCCGGCATGTTCATGTCGAGCAGCACCAGATTGGGCATTTCCCGAGGCAGCATTTCCAGGGCTTCTTCGCCCGTGCGCGCCACGATGACCTCGTAGCCCTTACCCACTAGCGTGGCCTTCATCACGCGGCGGATCTGCGGATCGTCGTCCACCACGAGGATCTTGCCCGCGCTCAACTTTGGTGGCCTCCGTCGCTGGCGGAGAGCGAGAAGTAGAAAGCCGCGCCTTGCCCCGGCTCGCTCTCCACCCAAATGCGCTCGCCGTGCGCTTCCACAATGCCTTTTGCGATCGCCAGCCCCATGCCGGTCCCCTTGGTTTCGAAACGGTGCCGCCTGCCTCGGAAGAATTTGTCGAAGATGCGGGCGCGCTCGTTCTCTTCGATGCCGGGGCCGCGGTCCGCCACCCCGATCACGATTTTCCCACTTCTGAGCGCGGCGGATACGGAGAGGGGCGAGCCTTCCGGCGAGTACTTGAGCGCGTTCTCCACGAACTGCTTGACCACGTGTTGGACGAACTCGAAATCGGCCGCGGCCGCGGGAAGTCCTTCGGACACCTCCACCGCGACGGGCCGGCCCTTCAACGCCGGGGCCAGCTCCGCGAGCGCGCCGCCGATGACATCCGCCACCGCCACGGCCCGTTTCTCGAGGTGCAGCTTGCCTGCCTCGATGCGGGCCATCTCAATCACTTCGGCCGCCAGTTGATTCAGCCGGTCGGCCTCTTCGTCGATGATGGTGAGCAACTCGGTCTCGGCGCCCGGCGCGCCGCCCAGCAGGCTGGTGACGGCCGCCTTGATGGAGGTGAGCGGTGTTTTGATGTCGTGCGCCAGCGAATCCAGGAGCGCCGATTTCAGCACCTCGCTCTGGCGCGCGGCTTCGGCGTGGCCGGCGTCTTCCAGGGCGCGCGCTTTCTCGATGGTGATGGCCATCAGGTTCACGATGGCGCGCACGGACTGTTCCGAAGGCAGCGGGCCGATGAGCGCCATACTTCCCAACGACCGGCCTCCCAGCCGCACGGGCGCTGTGGCCAACTGGTGTTGGGCATCGATGGATGTGTCCTCGATTTCCGCCGCCACGCGAAGGTCGTGGTCGGTGACCGGTTTGCTCTCCGCGCCCGAGCGGAAGATTTCCTCGCTGGGCCGGTAATAAAACGCGGCCGCGGTGCATCCGAATACCTGCACCACTTTGCCGACGAATTCGCGAATGGTCTTGCGCGCGTTGCCGCTGAGCATCATGGCCTGCACCAGGGCATACAGCCGCTCGATTTCCAGGCGCCCCGCCTCGGCTTCGGCGGCCCGCCGGCGCGCGTGCGCCGAGAGCTGGCTGGCGGTCACGGCGGTCACCAGAAAGGCCAGCAGGGCCACCCAGTTCTGGGGATCCTGAATGGTCAAGGTTCCCACCGGCGGCAGAAACCAGTAATTGAATCCGACCACCGCCACTACCGACGCCACCGTGGCTTCGCCCAAACCCCAGCCCGCCGACATGCCCAGGATCGCCAGCAGCAGCGTCAGCGCGACGGTGGTGTTATTGACCGGCAGCAGCGTCCGGTACAGCGCGAGAATCGCCCCGATGATGAGGACCGACGCGGCAAATCGCAGAGCTTTCATGGGCGCGGCACCAAGGGTATGGTAGCTCACCGGCGGGCGGCAGGGACAGGGATCTTGCGCAACGGAGAAGTCAGGGACCCCGACGCTCGTTCAAAGCTGCTAGAGTCACGCAAGCCGGATATGCGGATACGCCGCAATCTTGCTGTCCTCGGTCATGATTGGGCACTGAAGGACGCGAGCCGTTGCGACCAGTAGTTGGTCGGCCGGATCGCGATGGAAAGGTTGCGGCAGTTGGGTGGATTCCACCACGATCCGCGGATGAAGGGGCAGAAGGGATACACCCGGTTCCGCGAGGGCGCTTTCTATCCAAAGTCCGGCGGCCCGATCGAGCCTCAGCCTTCCAACCTCCACAAGTTTCGCGACTTCCCAACAGGAGATGACGCTGACGCCGAAGACGCGGTCGGATCCAAGTTCGAGAAGTCCGCGGTGCCTCGGCTGCAGTCGATCCGGTCGAGAAACCCACCAAACCCAAATGTGGGTGTCCAGCAGAATCACAGTAGGGCGTCCCAGTCCTCGCTGGCAACCGGCTCCAACGGCTCACGGAACTCGCAAACCGAATCTCGAAGGCTTTGGCCCCCGGCCGCCGTCGATCCCGCTGGTTTCGAGACCACCAACACTTCAACCGGCTGGCCGGGCGCAAATGGGAGACCCTGCAAAACGAGTTCGCCATGCTCGCCGACTGTAGTCTCTCTCCACTGTGCCTGCACGCCTTGATTATAGGGGATTGGTCGCGAGATGTGCCGCGAGGCGCCTGGCCCGCGGCGATCCGGGGCCTGAATGCGGCTTTTGCGGACGGCGTCGAAGGGCCGACAGACGGCACGAAACCCACCAGGAATCGGTTCGCCAGCCCTTAACTTAACGTCAGTGGGAGGGATTGGAGGGACAACCCCGGAGGGTTTCCCTGCCTATGCATTGCATATACAATTGAGGGAAGCGATGTTCGAATGGAACCGGAACAACCTTCGCAAAATTCGGGTGCACCGGATCAAGCGGGAGGAAACAGAAGAGGCGCTTCTCAACGATCCAATTCCGGTCTATGAACAAGACGTCGAGGGTGAACGTCGCTTCGTGTACTATGGCGAAACCAACGCAGGCCGCTTCCTCGCCGTGATCGTGACTGAGCGTGGCGACAGAATCCGGGTGGTGACGGCCTACGATCTCGACGCCGGGCAAAGGCGTGATTATATCGAGAGGCGGACGCAAGGAGAGTGGGGCCAATGAACAAGAAAACACCGCAAATGCCAAGATTCAAGAGCGAGAGCGAGGAGGCGGATTGGTGGGCCAGCAAGACGGGGCGCGCCTATGTGAAGCACAGATCCGGTGAGACCCAATCGAATGGAACCACCACAGAAGGATCGAAACTGGTCGCGATGCTGAACAAGAAGAGCAGCGTGCAGATCGCCATCCGCCTGCCGGAAGCCGATCTCGCACAGGCCCGCAAGATCGCTGGACGTAAAGGCATCGGCTATCAGACCCTCCTGAAGATGCTGGTGCACGAGGGCCTCGCGCGCGAAGCGGCGCGCGGCTGAAATCCGCTTCAGCCTTAACGCCACATCACACCGGCGCTGGCGTCTTTTTGGATGCAGCTATCCGCTCCCGCAGTTTCTCCTTCGTCAACACCTGAGCTTCGCCGTTCTTCACGGCGGCAAGCAGTTGCCTCCCATGTATGTTACGGTTCTTATGCCACCACTCCGCCTCTTCCGCCTCGGTGGCGAAAGCCGGGATGACGCGCTTGGGGTGTCCCTCCATCCGCTTCTTCATTGGGGTCTCTCCGCGCAGCAGGGGTCTGTGGGGACTGGCATCGGCGCTAAGTTACGCGCCCGGCCGAACCTCGCTCGGAAACAAGCATCGCGAATTCTGGCACCGTTGTGCTCAAGATTTCGAGAAGTTGGCGCAGGCTGCGGTTTCGGTCGGCTGCCTGCTGTTCCAGTTTCGCCAGCGCCAGCGCTTGTTCCTGTCGGAAGATCCCGATCAGGAAGGTTTGAGGGTGCATGGCGCGAATACCCCACGGCTCCAGATGCTCTGGTCTGAAGTGGCGAAGGTTGAGAGTCACGATGAACGGCGCCTCGCCCTTCACGGCGGCGACCACGTGACGGTCCTCCTCGTCGTTCGTCATCCTCGGAACCAGCGACTCATATCCACCGATCCAGGCCTCGCTGAAGTGGCCGCGCAACTCCGCTTCAAAGTGCGCGGTGAGAGAACTGGGCCACCCGAGCTTCAATTCCAACGTGCGGGTTGTCTCCCGGATAATCTCCTCAGACCATTTCGGCTCGAAGAGTCGAGGCGGCTCCGCAAGGCGCAGCAGGGTATCGCACAAGGAGAAATTGGCGAGGACGCAGGCATCCAGGACGACGGCAGGCGTCATTGCCGGTCGGGGATCAGCACTCGCTCATACAGGCCGGCTTGATCGACCGCCTGACCGATTCTGCGGAGGGCATCGAGCCGCCGCTGGCCCCGCTGACGCTCGTCGAGGAAGTGCCGGACAGCCTGTTCGATCAGTTCATCGGCACTTCGATAAAGGCCGGCAGCAAGCTCTTGCTGCACCTGCTTTCTCAAATCCGCCGGTAGCGTGACCTCCATGGCTGTCTCCCGACTTCATTCTACCCTTTCGCGGTCCACGGGACTATGGTGGGTCAAGGAGGGGGGCGTCAATGTCGAAACCGTCTCATGTGCTCCCGAACAGCCGGTTGAAATACTCCCTCGTGCGCTGGCGAATCTCGCGCAGCGTGGCATCCAGGCGCTGGCGGTGGAGGTGCTCCGGGGTCCAGCGTTGCACCAGGTTGGTGAGCACCTCGAATTGCGCGGAGGAGGTGGGGAGGCTGCCCTCGGCGTGGCCCGTGGAAACGCGCTGGCCGTGGTCCACGGCGCGGTAGAAGGTGGCCGCCTCGCGCAGGAAGTTGGCGTCTTCGCGGTCCAGGTGGCCCATCTTCTCGATCACGTCGATGCGCTCGGGAGTGTTCAGTACCTTGAAGAAAATGCCGGCGCCCTTGAGCCGCAGGTACATCAGAGCGAAATCGATGTCGTAGTAGCCGCCCTTGCCGGCCTTGAGCGGGTTGCGCGGGCCCTGCTCCCGCTCCAGGCGCGCGCGCATCTCGGCCAGTTCCTCGCGCGAACGCATGCTCTGGCCGTAGCGCCGCCAATCCACATCCTGCAACTCGTGCAGGAACTCGGTGGCGCGTTCCTCGTTGCCGGCCACGGCGCGCGACTTCATGTAAGTGATGCCCTCCCAGGCCTCGGCGTGGGCGGCGAAGTAGTTCTTGTAGGCGGCTTCGGACTGCACCAGGTCGCCTTCGCGGCCGGCGGGGCGCAGGCGCGTATCGACGGCGAACATCACGCCTTCGCCGGTGTAGGAGCTGACCGTCTGGATCATGCGTTCGGCCACGCCGGTCCAGAAGATGTGCTCGCCGGCGTCGGCGTCGGGGATGACGAAGACCAGGTCGGCGTCCGAGCCCAGATCGAACTCGCGCATGCCCAGGCGGCCGAGGGCGATCACCATCATCTGGTCTTTGGGCGTGTAGGAAGCGCTCGACGGCGGCGGCGCTTCGGTGAGGGCGATGTGGTAGGCCGCGGAGATCACGCGGTCGGCCAGGGCCGAGGTCTTGCCCAGCGTGGGGAAGATGGAAGCGGCTTGCAGAATGCTCTCGCTCTGGATACGCAGCATCCGCCGGCGGTAGAAGCGCCGGACCGAATCGGCGTCTTCCAGGCATTCGCCTTCGAGTTGGAGCGGCTGCCCGATCTCGTCCAGCAGCTCGGGATAGCGCAGCAGGTCGTCCGCGAAGTGGAAACTGTGCTCGAAGATATCGAGCACGCAGGCGGCCAGCATGGGGTCTCCGTCCAGGCGGCTCTGGAGGTCGGCGCCGGCCACGCTCTTTTCCAGGAAATGCTGGAACCGCTCGATGCCGCGGCGCAGGCCCGCGCTGGCGACGGCCTCCGCCAGTTGCGGCGCGCGCTGTTCCAGCAGGCGCGCCAGGTTGTCCGCGGGCGCTTGAGGCTCGCCTTCCTCTTCCGCGGCCGCCGGCTCCGGCACCATGGTGTAGTACATGGGCTTCTGCGCGTGAACCACCCGGTCGTAGACCTCGCGGACGGCCGCCAGGTGCTCGTCCAGGGTCTCCTTGAGCGTCTCGGCCGTCAGTACGGCGCCGGTGCTTTCCGCTGGCATCTTGCGAGCCAGCAGATCCAACTTGATGGGGTCGGAGGGAAGCGTGTGGGTCTGGCGGTCCTCTTCGATTTGAAGACGGTGCTCGATGTACCGCAGGAACTGGTAGGCGGCCGCCAGGCGCGCGTACTCGCCGCTCGAAATGAGACCCTTGTCGCGCAGCCGGAAGAGCGCGAACATGGTGCCGCCGTGGCGCACCCACTGGTCGCGGCCGCCGTGCAGCCGCTGCAGGCACTGCACCAGGAACTCGATGTCGCGAATGCCGCCGGGGGTGAGCTTGATATCGAGCCCGTTTCTCAGACCGCGGCGGGCGGCCAGCTTCTCGCTGATTCGCTGGCGGGTTTCGGAAACCGCTTCCACGGCGCGGAAATCGAGCGAGCTCCGGTAGATCAGCGGCTCGACGAACTCCAGCAGACCGGCGGCCGGCTCGGGCTCGCCGGCCGAGATACGCGCCTTGATCAGCATCTGCTTTTCCCAGTCGCGCGCGCGGTTCTCGTAGTAGGTCTTGGCCCCGTCTTCGGAAATCGAGATCTCGCCCAGCGAGCCGTCGGGCCGCAGGCGCAGGTCCACCCGGTAGCACTGGCCGTCGGCGGTGTAAGTGGAGAGCAGGGAAATGTACTGGTTGGCGACCTTCTTGTAGAACTCCTTGTTGCTCAGGCGCTCGGGGCCGTCGGTCTCGCCCTCGCCGCCGTGCACGAACATCAGGTCGATATCGGAGCTGTAGTTGAGCTCTTTGCCCCCCAGCTTGCCGAGCGAAATCACCGAGAAGCCGCAGGGCCGCCCGTCGGGAAGACGCGGCTCGCCGTAGCGCGCCACGGCTTCCGCCCGAATTCGGACGTAGGCCACGCTCAGGATGGAGTCGGCCAGGTTGGAAAGCTCCTCGACCACATCGGAAAGCGTGGCCACGCCGAGCACGTCCCGCAGAACGATGCGCAGCATCTGGCGGCGGCGGAAGCGCGCCAGATCCACCGCCGTGGGCACGCCCAGGTACTCCGCGCCCAAAAACTCGAAGAGGCGCTCCTCATACTCGTCCACCGCCAGGACGCGGTAGAAGTTGCCCGAAGCGGCCACTTCCAGAAGGCGTTCCGGGTTCTTTAGCACGGCTTCGGAGAGGAAGGTGCTATAGCAGAACAGACTCACGGCCCACTGCAGCGCGGCCGACGAGTTGCAGATGCGGTCGAAAGCCGAGGGAGATTCGATGCGCAGGCGTTCCAGGCAGCGCATGGCCGAGTCCTGGTCCGGGGCCGCCGCCAGCAGCAGATGAACCCGCGTCGCGACGTGCTCGGGAAGCGCCGCCCCCAGCCGGATTGCTATTGCCCCCTCGAGTGGACTCCGCATGCGTCAGGCTAACTTGGCCACGACTGAGATTATATCGTCTGTACGCACCGGGCCGGGCGCTACCACGCTGGCATAGAAACCGCACATGCCCCAGCGCGGCGAAGTGTGGTCGAGCGCGCGCACGCGTTGGTCGGAGATTTCGTCCTTGAGCGACTCGCCATAAATATCCAGCCCCGTGCAGGGGTTGCGCGGCGTGGTGATCTCGAGCGTGGCGCCGCCGGCGCGCAGTCGATCGCCGATGCGAAGGTCGCGGATGGTAAGGCCGCGCGTGGTGAGGTTTTCGCCCAGCGCTCCGCGAAACAGAGGATACCCGCGCGCGACGAGGTCGTCGATCGCTTCGGAAGCGACTATGAGGATGGCTTTACGAGGACCGCCGTGAATGGCGGCGTGGGCGTGGAGGTCGCCTTCGATACCCAGAGGAGTGATGAGGCCCCCCGAAACGGCGCGTTTCGGGAGGCCTCCCAGTGAAACACTAACCTGAACGATAACGCCTTGCATGAGTGAAGCCGGGAATCAAGACGCGGCCGACACCCGGCCCCGACCCGCAGGAGCGGCGGGTACCCCGCCTGACCCCCGGCCCCCTTCTTTAGATGTCGTAGTACAGGGCGAACTCGTAGGGGTGCGGGCGCAGACGGACGGCATCGGCTTCGTTCTTGCGCTTGTAGTCGATGAACGTCTCGATGAGCTCTTCCGTGAACACGTCGCCGCGCAGCAGGAACGCGTGATCTTCTTCCAGACAGCTCAGCGCTTCCTCGAGCGAACCCGGCATCGACGGTACGCTCTTCATCTCTTCCGGCGACAAGTCGTAGATGTCCTTGTCGAGCGGCTCGCCCGGGTCGACCTTATTCAAGATCCCGTCCAGGCCCGCCATCAGCATGGCCGCGAAAGCCAGGTAGGGATTGGCCGCGGGGTCGGGTGGCCGGAATTCCACGCGCTTGGCCTTGGGGCTGGCCGAGTACATCGGTATGCGGCAGGCCGCCGAACGGTTGCGCCGCGAATACGCCAGGTTCACGGGGGCTTCGTAGCCCGGCACCAGCCGCTTGTAGCTGTTGGTGGTGGGGGCGATGATGGCCGAGAGGCCGCGCGCGTGCTTCAGCAATCCGCCGATGTAGTACAGCCCGAGCTGGCTGAAACCGGCATAGAGGTCACCGGCGAACAGCGCCTTGCTGCCATTCCACAGGCTCTGGTGCACGTGCATCCCACTGCCGTTATCCGCGAACAGCGGCTTGGGCATGAACGTCACGGTCTTGCCGTACTGGTTGGCGACGTTGCGGATGATGTACTTGTACAGCATCATGTTGTCGGCCGATTTCACCAGCTTGTCGAAGCGCTGGTCGATCTCGGCCTGGCCGCCGGTGGCCACTTCGTGATGGTGGCACTCGATGTTCAGCCCGCATTTGATCATGGTCTGGACCATCTCGCTGCGCAAGTCCTGGTAATGGTCCGTGGGGGGCACCGGGAAGTAGCCTTCCTTGTAGCGCGGGCGATAGCCCAGGTTGTTTTCCCGTTGGCCCGAATTCCAGCGCCCTTCCTCGGCGCCGATGAAGTAGTAACCCTCGTGCTGATTCTGATCGAAACTGACGTTGTCGAAAATGAAGAACTCGGCTTCGGCGCCGAAATAGGCGGTGTCGGCAATGCCGCTGTTCTTCAGGTACAACTCGGCCTTCTGGCCGATCCAGCGCGGGTCGCGCTCGTAGCGCTGCTTGGTGATCGGGTCCTTCACGTCGCCGAGCATGACCAGCGTGGGAGTCTCGGCGAACGGATCCATGATGGCCGTGTCCGGATCGGGAATCAGGAGCATGTCGCTCTCGTGGATCGCCGCCCAACCGCGGATGCTCGATCCATCCATGCCGAAGCCCTCTTCGAAGACGCTTTCGTCAACCTCGGCCATCGGGTAGGAAACGTGATGCTGCAAACCCGGAATGTCGGTGAACCGCAGGTCGAGCTGCTTGGCATCGTTCTTCTTGGCAAATTCCAACACTTCTTTAGGATTCACTTGTATCTCCTTAGGATTTCTGCTGACAGACGAACT
>Ga0182021_10003836_pt1 | contig 17651 bp, 18 predicted proteins | sample 612E3MmetaG_FD_120493 | JGI IMG/M metagenome (GOLD analysis project Ga0182021, IMG submission 120493) | Permafrost microbial communities from Stordalen Mire, Sweden - 612E3M metaG (Illumina Assembly) | ecosystem: Environmental > Terrestrial > Soil > Wetlands > Permafrost | place: Sweden... | reverse complement strand
TGCCTTTACGTCAACCCGCTGCACGAAAACCGGGGCATCGGACGGAAACTGATTCAATACATCGAAAACAAGGCGCGGGAAATGAACCTGGTTGAACTGCTCACGCTCTCGACGCAGGCGTTCACGTATTTTCAATCCAAAGGCGGCTTTGCCGAGGGCACGCCGGATGATTTGCCGCCCGCGCGCCGCGAAAAATACGAGCAAAGCGGAAGAAATTCCAAGGTGCTCGTGAAGAAACTGAAAGCATGAAAACGGCTTGGCGACTTGCGGTGGCGGTTTTGCTGGCGTGCCTTTTGTCATCATGCGTGTCGCACCAGCTTGGCGATGAATGGTTTGTGCGTCAGAGAATACCGATCGAGATTCAGAGCGGCAAACCTATAACTATCATAATTCGCGCTACGAGCCCTGGTGGTTTGAGTGAGGTGGGCATTCGCTGTTCGACTGAAGTGTGGACCACGCTGACTAACAACACGCAAGACATTAGTATTCGACTCATCTCTTCTAGGTGGAAGGGTGTAACAATCTCCAGAGTGCCTCTGGGATACGATCCGCAATCCGGCATCAATTCACTTCATGATCTTTTTTACTTACGCGGAAATTACCAAATGTTTATGAAGGCAACGGTGCAAATTGCATTCCCGAATGCACCGACAGGCGTTACACACGCAGAAATCCTTATTTGTAGAACGCCAGAGGAAAGCCTTTGAAAATACACTCTGAAGTTTTGGGCCGTTGCGGAAAACACGGTGTTGCTCCGACTCAATTCTTTCTCATCGCCAGCATCGCCGAACAAGCCGTTTCACTATTTGAAAATTTCTCTTTGCGTAGCGGCGGTCGGCAGACCGCCGCATTTTTCGGCTCTCTGCCGAGAGCCGTTACGGGGGGATTCCAATTTGTAAAAAAATTTCCCTGCTCCACTTCGCGTTTTGGCATCGGGCAGACGGAAGGCTCGAATTGCACGCCGCTCGGATTGCACCGCATTGTGGAGAAAATCGGCACGGGCGAGCCGGCGGGGAAGGTTTTCAAATCGCGCAAGGTCATCGGCCACACGTCGCAGCCGGAATTTGCGGACGCCAAAATCACCACGCGCATTTTATGGCTGGAAGGACTCGAACCCGGCTTCAACCGCGGCGGCAACGTGGATTCGCACGAGCGCCACATCTACATCCACGGCACTGCAGATCAGACGAGCATTGGCGAACCCGCTTCCTGCGGCTGCATCCATCTGGCCGACGCGGATTTGATTCCGCTCTTCGATTTGCTGTCCGTCGGCACGCTGGTTTGGATTGGAGAGCATTGAATTGTCGGGCAAAAAAAGATTCGGGCGACAGTCGCCAAGGAGGTGGGGATGAAGAATCCCGCTGAAGAAACGACTGTCCGCCCGAATCGAAACCAAACGACAGGAAAATTGAATCAACCCGACCCAACTTTCCAACTCGTTCTACATGAGAAAGAACCACAACTTTTTCCACACCACAATCCACTCAATCTTGTGATGACTATTCAACCAAAACCGGAAACAGGCTCTCCCTTTTTTGGCAACCATTAAGTAAAAATTGCCATGAAAAAATGGCCGTCGGGAGGCCGTCGAGCGCCCCGACACCCGGAAATCTGGAAACTTCGCACTTTTCACTTCGGCTTTTTGGCTTACCTTTTCCCTGCATGACTTTGACGGCACAAATGACGCGTTTGGCGAAACAAGCCAAAACAGCATCACGCGAACTCGCGAAGCTGACGACGGCGGAGAAGAACGCCTGTCTGCTGGCGATGGCCACGGCGTTGGAACAAAGCACCTCGACGCTCAAGGATGCCAACGCGCTGGACATGGAGGCTGCGGCGAAATCCGGCCTTTCATCCGCCATGCTTGACCGGCTCAAGCTCGATGACAAGCGCATCGCCGCGATGGCCAAAGGATTGCGCGAAGTTGCGGCGCTGCCCGATCCGGTCGGGAAAATCCTCGACGAGCGCGTCCGGCCCAACGGTTTGAAGCTCCAAAAAATTTCCACGCCCATCGGCGTCGTGGTCATCATTTACGAATCGCGCCCGAACGTGACGGCGGATGCCGCCAGTCTCTGTTTCAAATCCGGTAACGCCACGATTTTGCGCGGCGGCAGGGAGGCGATGCACTCGAACCAAATCATCGCCAAAACGATGATTGACGCGGGCAAAATCGCGCTGGCGCACTTTCCCGAACATGCCATTCAAGTCGTGCCAGTCACCGACCGTGAGGCGATCCCCGCGTTGCTCTCGCTCACGCAATACATTGACCTGTGCATGCCGCGCGGCGGTGAGGGTTTGATTCGCGCCGTGGCCGATTGCTCGAAAGTTCCCGTCATCAAACATTACAAAGGCGTTTGCCATGTTTTCGTGGATGCCGACGCCGACTTGAAAATGGCCGGGGAAATCGCGATGAACGCAAAAGTCCAGCGCCCCGCCGTCTGCAATGCCATGGAAACGTTGCTGGTGGACGGCAAAATCGCCGGGACTTTCCTGCCAGCCATCGTTCAGCGACTTGGTGAAAAGCATGTCCAATTGCGCGTGGATGAACCGGCCGAGGCGATTTTGAAATCCGAAATCCGAAATCCGAAATCCGAAATCCGACGCGCCAGCGAGCAGGATTATTTCACGGAATATAACGATTACATCCTGAACATCCGCGTCGTGGACGGCGTGCGTGCCGCGATTGACCACATCAATTACTACGGCTCGGCGCATTCGGACAGCATTGTCACGAAGAACGAGGCACATGCGAAACAGTTCCTCGCCGAGGTGGATTCGGCGGCGGTTTATTGGAACGCCTCGACGCGGTTCACTGACGGCGGCGAGTTCGGCATGGGCGCGGAAATCGGCATCAGCACCGACAAAATCGGCGCGCGCGGCCCGATGGGGCTGGAGGAACTGACGAGCTATAAATGGATTGGCATCGGCAGCGGACAGGTTAGAATCTGATATATGAAAAGATTACTCGGCTTGACGTGCTGGCTGCTTGTTTTTTCAATTTTCGCGGCGACCGAAGAAGAGGAAACGACCCTGACCAAAGTCGGGCAAACCGCGCCCGAATTTCGCGTCACAACGCTTGATGGGAAAGTTTTTGATTTAAAGGACGCGAAAGGCAAGGTGGTGCTGGTCAATTATTTTGCGACGTGGTGCGGGCCGTGCATGGCAGAAATCCCGCATTTGCAGGATCAGGTCTGGAGCCGGTTCAAGGATAAGAATTTTGTGATGGTTGCGATTGACCGCGAGGAAGCAGAGCCGGTGGTGAAGGATTTTCAAAAGAAACACCAGTTTGGATTCCTCATCGCTTGCGACACCAAGCGTGAGGTGTATACAAGATTCGCAACAAAATTTATTCCCCGCAATTTCCTGATTGATGCCAGCGGAACCATTGTTTTTCAATCGGTGGGTTACACTGAACCTGAATTCAACAAGCTCATCGTTGCGATTGAAAAGGAAACTGCAAAATCACACTGATTTTCCCCTGCCGTTGTGTCTGCCCAGAACATTTCACCAGATGAAACGGCGCGATTCATTCGTGACCAAATTCCCGCCGGCGGACTTTTTGCCGGGCTTGACTGGCGCATTTCACCGGCACCGTTTCCGCTCGACCAAAATCTGGCGAACGAAATCGAATCGCTGGGGCGCGTATTGCTTCAATTTTATCGGGCGGTCAACCTGCTTTACCGCAAGAGCGTCGAGGGCAAACAGCCGGAATGGGTCGCCCGCTGGCTTGATCAAGGCAAACCCGCCGGGCTGATTGAACTTCAGCGTTCGCCGGCTTTCAAAAATGAACTGCCGCGCGTCATTCGCCCGGACATTTTGCTGACGGAAACCGGCTTCAGCATCACGGAACTGGACTCGGTGCCGGGCGGCATCGGATTGACCGCCTGGTTAAATCTAACCTACTCGAAGTCAGAACTCCGGACTCCGAACTCCGAAATTATCGGCGGTGCGGACGGGATGACGCGCGGCTTTGATTCCATTTTTGGCGACGCGAAACAAGTTCACATCATTGTCTCCGAGGAGTCGGCGACGTATCGCCCGGAAATGGAATGGCTGGCAAGCCAGATTCAGGGTTCAAGGTTCAGAGTTTATGGCTCAGGATTCGCGGATTTCGCCGGGGGCGACGCGATTTATCGCTTCTTTGAATTGTTCGATCTGGCAAACGTGGCGAACTGGAAACGAATCCTGGAACTGGCCGCCGCCGGGAAAATCCGCCTCACGCCGCCGCCGAAACCGGTTTTCGAGGAGAAAATGCTGTTTGCGCTCTTGTGGAACCGGAACCTGCAAAGCTTCTGGCGACAGGAGTTGGGCGAGGGTTTTCTGGGGCGGCTCAAAAAAATGATTCCCTACACCTGGCTCGTGGATCCGGCGCCGCTGCCGCCGCACGCGGCGATCCCGGAACTGAACCTGACGGACTGGCAGCAACTCAAGACGCTTTCGCAAAGAGAACGCGACCTGATTTTGAAGGTGTCCGGTTTTTCCGAGCACGCGTGGGGCGCGCGCGGGGTTTATCTGGGCAGCGATTTGTCGCATGCGGACTGGAGCGCGGCGGTGGACCGGGCGATCACCGGCTTCTCAAGTTCGCCGTTCGTTTTGCAGAGCTATGAAAAACCCAGATTGGTCGAGGCGGAATGGTTTGATTTTGGAAGAAGTCAAACCGTGCCGATGAAGGGGCGCGCGCGCTTGTGTCCGTATTATTTTGTGGCCGGCGAAGGCGACTCGGCGCGCCCGCAACTGGGCGGCGTGCTGGCGACAATTTGTCCGGCGGACAAAAAGATCATCCATGGGATGAGGGATGCGATTCTCGCGCCGTGCGGATGTGAACTTGCCAAATCGGTCCGCGCCGCGTAAAAGGATTGCGCAACGGCGCCAGTTTAGCTCAGTGGTAGAGCAACGGTTTTGTAAACCGTCGGTCGTCGGTTCAAATCCGACAACTGGCTCCATCTTCTTCTTAATCGATGACTTGCGAGATGTCGCGCCAGTCAGTCCTGAAAGCACGTCGTCACATGGTCCTGCCAACGTCCTGTTTGCTGTGATTGGCCGATGAACTAAAACCGGCCATTGGCTTCATTCTTAACTATAAGTGTAGTTATCCGTAGCGGTTTGCCATGGAAAACCTGGGGCGCAACAGCAAGGCGGTGCATCGGGCTCTATGCGAAACGGGCGTTGATGAAATTGCCATCACTGGAGGAGTATGAACAGAAGGCGGTGGTTCTGGCAGACGGTGATTGCCTATTGGCTGCGGCGTTTGCTGCCACAAGGCGGGAAATAAAGCAGGTGTGAAAACCCCATGAAATCCATGCACGACGGACGAGAGAACCTAACGCAAAAATCGGGCACTCACCGCAACATTGATTTGGTCAATCTCTGAAAAGTTTTATCAATTAACACCGGGCCGCAGATTTTGGTTATTGTCGCAGCATGACAACGACCAAATCATTCCAGAACGAAGCCATAAACGCCGGCCAATGCGAAGCGGCCAATACCATGCGAATCCCTTTCGGGATCAAACTAGCCTTCACTACCTTCATGGCCGTGCTCGTGCCCGTTTATTGGGCCAAGTATGGCCCGACCAATTTTTTGTATTTCTGTGATCTGGCCCTATTCCTGACCTTGGGCGCGGTCTGGTTGGAACACCGGTTACTCGCCAGCATGGCGGCCGTAGGCATCGTGCTCCCGCAAATCGTCCTGTGGTGCGGCGATTTTGCCGCGCATCTCATCGGCCTTAAATTTATTGGCATGACCGCTTACATGTTTGACGGCCACCGGTCCCTGTTCTTGCGCGGACTCTCATTCTTTCATGGCTGGCTACCGTTCATGCTCTGGTATCTGGTGGCCCGGCTCGGCTATGACCGGCGGGCGTTGTTCGCGTGGACGGGCGTGGCGTGGGCGGCGATTCTCACCAGCTATTGCTTTCTGCCGGCCCCCGACGCCAAGCTTGCCAATCCGCTTGCGCCTGTGAACATTGATTATGTGTATGGCTTCAGCGACACGGCCGCCCAAACGTGGATGCCGGGCTGGGCGTGGCTGGTCTTTTTGATGGTGGCGCTGCCGGTTGTGATTTATCTCCCCACGCATTTCTGGCTCAAGCGATACGCCGTCGAAAAATCCCGGAATTAATAATGCGCGACTTGGCCGTGTTGCGAGATGAACCAGCCGGTCTAAACTGATTAAGACCAATTAACGACACGATGAAACATGTCAAAACCGCATTCTTAACTGCGGTCGTTTTTTTGGTTTAGCGCTGATCGTTTTAGTTTAGGCGATCCATGATGATGTTATGGTCATTTACCAATATTCTGTCGCCGCCCAGCACGCGCACTGGCTCTGGTCTGTAACTAATGCCGAATTCGTTTGCGCCCTCTGGTTGATATTGATTAGATTAATTTTAAGCATAAACTTTCAATTGCGGGCGTGTTATTGATCGCGAAATCCTGGCACCAGCTTATGAAAACCATCAGACTTCCGCGCGCGCTGCAGGATTGCAGTGGCGTGGGGACTTTATCGCTGGATTTTCACGTCCCCACACGGCTCACATTCGGAAGCGGCAAACTGTCCGAATCGGCACCGGGAGTGCGGCGGCTGGGAAGGCGGGCCATGCTGGTGACTTCAACGCGCGAGCTGCAGCCGGGGGCGGCGGGAAGTATTTTAAAAGCGGCCTGCGAAGGCGCTGGCGTCGAAGTCACCCCCTTTCACCGTCCAAGCCAGACGCCCACTTGCGACGAGGTGGACGCCGGCGCAGTGACGGCGCGAAGCTGTGGGGCCGATGTCGTGCTCGGGCTGGGCGGCGGCAGTGCCATTGATTGCGCGAAAGCCATCGCGGCGGTTGCGCCCGGCAGCACTTCGGCCGTCAGCTTTCTCCAGCAACGCGCACAGCCGGATGAGCGAACGCTTCCCTTGATCGCGATTTCCACGACCGCAGGTTCGGGCAGCGAGATGAATCGCTCCGCGATCATCACCGACCTGAAGGCGCGTTACAAAGGCGCCCTGCGCAGTGATTACCTGTTTCCGCGTCTGGCAATTGTCGATCCGCTGCTCACCCACTCGCTGAACCGACAGGTCACGGCCGCAACGGGTTTCGACGTCCTGGCGCATGCGGTGGAGTCTTTCGTATCGCCCAAGTCTCAGCCGATTTGCGATGCGCTGGCTCTGCGGGCTGTAAACACCGTGGTCCGCTGGCTGCCGGAGGTTCTCGACAATCCCCGGCATGCCGAAGGCAGGGAACAAATGTCCCTGGCGGCGACCCTCATGGGGATAAACCTTGCCTGCGTTGGCACGTGCCTGCCTCATCGGGTTGATAAAGCGCTGTGCGCATTACATCCGGAGATTTCCCACGGCCAGGCAGTGGCACTGTTCTACGAAATGTGGGCCAATTTGAGTTGGAAAGGCAATGTCGAGCGGTTCGCGATGCTCGCCAACGCGCTGGACCCGGAGAACGTGCAGGTCCCATCTCCTGAACGGGCGGCGCAATTCGGCTCGCTGGCCGGCGACTTTATCCGCCGAGTCGGCTTGAGCACAAGCCTGGTTGATTTCGGAGTGACGGAGAAAGAAATCCCGGATCTGGTTGCCCGTGTGGAGGGAGACCTGCGGGTGAATCCGGTGGCAGTGAGGATCGAGGAACTCCCGGAATTTCTCCGATGTCTTTGCCATTGGGGCGTCATACTCCCCACAACGCGCAGCCCTTTAACCCTAAATCGGCGTGGAGGAACCGCTGAATAAAATGAACGCAAATCAACTCCGCCGTTTACTCCAATCAACGAAACCGGTGATCCGGGTGGCCGGGGCACACGATGCCACCGGAGCGCGACTGGCCCGGGAAGCCGGTTTCGAAGGCATCTGGGCCAGCGGATTCGAGATCTCAACCGCCCATGGGGTTCCCGATGCCGGAATCCTCACCATGACAGAAATGCTTTCGGCTGCGACCACGCTCGTGGAATCAGTGGACCTGCCCGTGATCTGCGATTGCGAAACGGGTTTTGGCGACACCAACAACGTTCGCCACATGATACGCAAATACGAGGCGGCGGGAGCGGCGGCGGTGTGCATCTCAGATGCGGAATTTCCCAAGCGCAACAGCCTTGCGGATGGGGAACACCGCCTGGAGACCGAGCGGTGTTTTTGCAGGAAAATCAGCGAGGCCAAAGCTGCCCAACGGTCTCCTGAACTGGTCGTGATCGCGCGCCTGGAGGCATTCATCGCCCGACGTGAGTTAACGGAAGCGCTCAGCCGTGCATATGCCTATGCCGCTGCGGGCGCCGATATGATCCTGGTGCACTCGAAGGCCTCCACGCCGGACGAGGTGATGCAATTTATAGCCAACTGGGACTCCCCAGTGCCGCTGGTTCTCATCCCAACTACCTACCACAACCTGCGTCTCGAGGACCTGTCCACCCATGGGAAAGTGCGCATTGTCATCTATGCCAACCAAGGCATTCGCGCTGCCATAGTAGCGATGCGCAGGGTCTATCAGCAAATGATAAGCGAAGGGAGTTCGCACGGCGCGGAGAAATGGATTGCGCCGCTTGCGGACGTCTTCGCCCTCCAGAAATTTTACATGCTGGATGGCGCGGACAGCCGGGCAGAAACTCCCGGTGGGGTGACCTTGCCGGCAGCAGGAGCAATCTTAAAGAGCGCGGTCCCGGCTTTGGCTCCGAAGACGTTGGAGGCACAATGAAAACTCCGGTGGTCATTTTGGGGTATAACCGGGTTGGCAAACGACTCGCCGCCGCGCTGCAGCGACAACCTGACCTCCGGGTGGCCATGGTGTGCGACCCGGACGAGCGACGGCTCGCCGAGGCTCGCCAGAAGGGGTGGTTGGCATGCGAAGCGCCCGACAGCGAGGCCAGCCAAGCAGACTCATGGTGGGTGGATTGCCGCCGTTGGTCGGGACCGGAGGAGGGAATAATCGTGTTGCCTGCTGGCGTGAAGGATGGTTCACCGATGGCTGGATTCAGCCTGCTAAACCCATCTGTAAAGACACAGCTTGGCGGCATCCGAGTTTGTCCTGCCAACACCTTGGCCTATGCCCGGCTTTTCCGGGCGTTGTCCCGGATTGGCTCCCTCCATCGCTGCCAAGCCACCGTGGTAGAGCCGCCGAGTCCTCAGCAACAAGAAAGTCTGGATGCGCTGCAACCGATCTTCGATCGCATTGGTGAAACTGAGGTGATGAAACAGGCATTGGCATCCGTGGTCAGTGATTTTCATCTTTGCCGGGTGGCGGCACCTTACAGCCGTTCCCGTTTGCACATGGTAAGATTGGAGTTTAATGCGAAGGTCGGCGGGCTGGATGTGCGTCAGGCGCTGGAAGCAGCACCCAGGATTGTGCTGGGCGCGGCCCGCGACGGCTTCACCGGCACGGCACAAGTTCAGGAATTTTGTCGCGATGCCGAAGGGCGGAACGGCGACCGTCCGGAGTTGTTCATCTGGTCGGAGTCGGTGGTGGTCCGCGGCAACCGGGTCCACTTGGTGATGGACGTTGACCCGGATCAAACGCCCATACCAGAAACGATTGATGCCATCCGTCTGTCCATGCATCCAAACCTAACGCTGGATGAAAGCATTGTGCTGACAGACCGGGCCCTGGGCCTGAAATTAGATTTTAACTGGGTGGCAACAAGGCGCATCGAAACAATGAGCGACGAACTTCAGCCAGTGCAACCGAGCGGCGTCGCAGGAACAATCCAACCATGAGGAAACCGAAAATTGCCGTCGTGGGCTATGGCGTAATCGGCCGGCGGGTGGCAGACGCCGTTCAAGGCCAAGAGGACATGGAGCTGATCGGGGTCGCGGGCCGGCCGACGAGCTTCAGCCTGCGTGACGCCGCCCTACGCCGACTGCCGGTGTATGTCACCTCGCCGCCCAAGATCGGGGATGTGGCTGACCGTTTCTGCCCGATAAAAGGCACCTTGGAGGAACTCATGGAGCAGGTGGATGTGGTTCTGGATTGCACTCCCAGCGGCGTGCCGGAAAAACATTTGGCCCTTTACCGCCGCCGCCAAGATGTGGTCACCATCGTTCAAGGAGGCGAAGATCATGAGTTCGGCGGAGTTTCTTTTAACTCTTTTGCCAACTACGGTGAAGTCTTGGGCAGGCGAGCCATTCGCGTGATTAGTTGCAGTTCAACTGGCATGACCCGGTTCCTCTACACTCTGGACGGCATTTTTGGCGTGCGAAACGCTTTTGTGACACTGGTCCGGCGGGCCGCCGACCCCGGCAAGCGCAGCAAAACCCCCATCAACTCCCTGGTTCCGGTAATGGGTGAGTCCCATCACGCCCCCGATGTCAAGACGGTGCTGCCGAAACTCGACCTTTATTCCATGTCCGCGGATGTGAACACCACCTTGGCGCATGTGATTTGTTTTCACGTTGATCTCGCGCGCAAGACAAGTGGCGAAGAGATCATCCGGGCGCTCAGTCAAATGCCGCGAATTATCGTAGGGGAAGGACTGGGCTCCACGGCGGATCTCGCCGAGACCTTCAGTGGGCCCGGTCGGATGCGGCGGGACCGTCCCGAAATTTACGTATGGACCGAGGGGATCGACCTCCGTGGACAGACCCTCCATGCGGCCATCAGCGTTCACATGGAATCCATTACCATCCCTGAAACCATTGACTGCATCCGCGCCGCCCTGGGAATGGAAAAGAATAAATGGCGGTCAATTGAGCGCACCGACCGGGCCATGGGAATCGCCAAGCGTCCGGAATGTTATCACGACCGCCTGAACGCGCCTCAGGCTGATGTCCCATCTGGCCGTAGCAGCTACCTGACATGAAACTTGCAATCGCCATCCTCAGTCAGATCTGGCCGGAAACCGTAGCGCGGCTCGAGGAATGCCATGACTGCCGGGTGGCTGTCAATCCCGAGCCTGCCGAGAAACAGCGCGTGCTGTCGGAGGCGGACATTGCCGTGATCCGAAGCCCTGTGAAATTGGATGCCGCCGCCATCGATGCCGCCTCACGACTGCGCCTGATCATCCGCGCAGGAATGGGATTGGAAGGAATCGATCTCCGTCACGCTCGCCGCCGTGGCATTGCCGTGGTGCTGACGCCCCTGTCTGCGGAATCCGTGGCGGAGCATATCATCGGGCTGATGCTGTCGGTGGCCCGTCGGATTCCACATCATCATGCCGCCCTACGCGCCGGCCGCTGGGACAAGCACGGTGGCTTCGGCTGGAATCTTCGCGGACGGGCGTTGGGACTGGTCGGGTTTGGCCGGATTGGGATGCGAACGGCGGAGCTCGCGCATGCCTTCGGCATGACGCTGGCCGCAGCTGACCGATCTCCGGAGAAACCATCCAAGCAATCTGCGGCAGCGCGCCTAGGGGTCCGTTTTATGGCATTGGAAGACCTGTTGCGTGTGTCGGACGTTGTCAGCATTCAGACACCACTGAACGAGGAGACCAACGGCTTGATGAACGCCCAGCGACTGGCACTGATGAAGCCGGGCGCGGTGCTGATCAATGTCGGACGCGGTGGAATCGTATGCGAGACGGCGCTAAACGAAGCCCTTCGCTCGGGTCACCTGGGAGGGGCTGCACTGGATGTTTTTGCCCAAGAGCCGCCCGGAGCCAGTCCGCTTTTTGAATTGGAAAATTTCGTGGGCACTCCACACGTGGCGGCCCAAACCGTCGATGCGCAACGCGAAATCGGCGAAAACGTGGAGCGCATCATCGCCGCCTTCCAGAACTCGGAACCCCTTGATCGCTGGGGAATTTCTCTATGAAAACACCAACCATCTCCATCCTCTTCTTCATCGCCGCCTCGCTATTGGGCGCCGTCGGGCAATTTCTCTACAAATCGGGTGCCGAGCGCGCCACGGGGACCTTGGCGGGATACCTGTTTAATCCCCGACTGTTGCTCGGGGTAATGGCCTATATCGCGGTCATGGTTCTGTTTGTAGCGGCCTTTCGGAAAGGGGGTTCCCTCACCGTGCTCTACCCGGTTTACGCCACCACCTTCATCTGGGCGGCTGTCATTGCCTACTTTGCCTACGGCCAGCCGATACGCCCGATACATCTTGCGGGCATGGTGTTGCTGGTCGGCGGCATGTATCTGATGGGAAAATAATAAACATGAAAAAAGACTCCTACATCCCGGAACGTCGCCCGATTCGCTCGCGAGAACTCGGCATCTCCCACCGCATGGCGGCTTACCTGGCCGCCTGCGGAGTGACTCCCAACTCGATTTCCGTCATGGGGATGTTGTTTGGCGTGGCTGCCGGCGCTGTCCTGCCTTTGACGCGCATGAATCATTGGACGACCGCCGCCTTTATCGCCGCCGCTGCGCTCATCCAGTTACGATTGCTGGCCAACATGCTGGACGGAATGGTTGCTGTGCGAACGCAGCAGGCGTCGCCCGTGGGGGAATTGTTTAACGAGATTCCCGACCGGATTTCGGACACGGCGATCTTTATCGGCGCCGGATACGCGGCCGGCAGTTGCCCGGAGCTCGGCTACCTGGCCGCGTGCGCGGCGATGTTCACTGCTTACATCCGGGCCGAGGGGAAAGTGGCGGGTGCCCATCAGGAATTTTGCGGGCCAATGGCGAAGCCCCAGCGCATGTTTCTGCTGACCGCCATTTGCGTCATCTGCGCCCTGTTCCCACGCCGCACGGCCGTGCTGATCCAGACTAATTCCCTGTCAACTGGTTTGATGGCGGTCGCCCTGTTGGTCGTTACAATGGGAGGAGGCTTGACCGCGTTGCGCAGGTTGCTGCGGGTGGCGAAGGCTCTGAGGATCAAAACGGCGTGAACGAATCCATCAAAGAACATCTATTCGGCTGGCGCAGTGCTTTCGGCGAACCCTTCACCGTGGCCGTGCTGGAGGCGATCATCCTACTCGCCGTCGGTTTTGGGGTGGTCATTCAAATGCTACGCTGGTTCAACCGGGTCAGTCCGGAGGCCTATGCCGACCTGTTTGCGCGGTGGCGTTCGTGGGTCGTGCTCTCCGCAGGCATCCTGCTTCCCATCTTGCTGGGCGCAGGCTGGGTGATTCTGGCCACCTTGTTTCTCAGCCTCGTGTGTTACCGGGAATACGCCCGGGCCACCGGCCTGTTTCGAGAAAAGGACATCAGCCTGATCATCGTGCTGTCCATGCTTGCCATCGCCATCTCGAATTTGGATCACTTCGAAAGGATGTTCTTTTCCCTTGCCCCGCTGGGAGCGGTCGCCATCGCCATCATCACCATCCCCCAGGACCGCCCATCAGGCTACATCCAGCGGGTGGCGCTGGGGATCATGGGGTTTCTGCTGTTCAGTTACTGCCTTGGCTACATCGGGCTCATCTCAAACGACCCCCGCTACCGGGCCATCCTTTTGCTCATCTTTGTGGGTGTGGAATTGAATGACATCTTCGCCTATTGTCTCGGCAAGCTTTTCGGCCGCACGAAGCTTCTTCCGCAAACGAGCCCCAAGAAGACAGTGGCCGGATCAGTTGGGGCGGCAGCCCTGACAACCATACTGGTCGCGTTCCTGGCCCATCTGATCTTCCGCAATACGGCCTTGGATTGGTGGCCGCGGCTGTGCCTCCTGGGTTTCCTCGTGGGCTTCCTCGGACAGATGGGGGATCTGGTGTTGTCATCCATCAAACGTGACCTTGGAATCAAGGACCTGGGGGTGGTGATACCGGGGCACGGAGGCTGGCTGGATCGTTTTGACAGCCTCGTGCTGGTCCTTCCGGCTGTCTATCATTTCCTTTCCTACCAACTTGGGCCGCTGGCGGCAAACATGCCCGCACGAATCTTCACCGCGCCTTGAATATGGAACCGTGGAGTTTCAAAAAAGCGAAAGATCTCGGACTTTCGACCACCGAGCGGCTTCGGTCAGTCCAGCGCGAGAATGGTCTCTTGGAGACCGGATTCCAGATGGCCTGGCTGGGCTTTGGATACCTGTGGATGTCGGCATGGCATCGGCTCGAGGTTCGGGGGCGGGAAAATCTCCCGTTGGAAACGCCTTATGTGTTGGTCGCCAACCATGCCAGTCATCTGGATGCACTCGTGCTCTCCAACGTGGTGCCGGTTGGCTTCCGGACCCGGGTGGTGCCCATCGCTGCCGCCGACGTTTTCTTTGAGAAGAACGCCTTGGCGGCCTTCGCCGCCCTCTGTGGCAACGCCCTTCCCATCTGGAGACGACGACGAATATCCGGGGCGCACGGGTTGGTGGAATTACGCGAGCGCCTATTGGTAGACCGGTTCATTTATGTGCTGTTCCCGGAGGGCACCCGGACCCGGAGCGGCGATCTCCAACCCTTCAAATCAGGACTTGGCGTGTTGGTCGCCGGAACCCATGTTCCCGTGGTTCCCTGCCGCCTGGCCGGCTCGTTTGAAGCGGCACCGCCCGGCGCCCACTTCCCGCGTCCCAGGAAAATCATCGTTGATGTGGGACGGCCATTGAGCTTCGGCAACGTATCGAATGACCATGCGGGCTGGCTGACTATCGGAAAATGGGCGGCAGACGCCATCCACCAACTCGGTCTTCAGGCCCCGGTCAGCGTGTCTCAGCCAAGATAAGGCGGCTGCTGATGGGAGTGGGCGTGATATAGCGATGGCGTTGGGCCAACGGTATTGCTTTGATTGTCGGATAGGTTCTTTTTTACTCGCGTTGATCGCCCTGAGTTTATGACCTGTTGCTCGATTTGACAGAATCCCGACCTCCAGCAAAAGCTCCAGCAAAACGATACTGAGAAATAGTGGAAGGATAGTGAATGGATAGTTGGAGGATTCTGGCAAATTGTCCTTGAAGGCGGCGGAACCCTTTGTTATCACTCATTTAATTGGCTGCCCGGTGTGCATCAGGCATTTACGTTAGAAATCGGAGTCAAGCTTGGCGGTTCAAATCCGACAACTGGCTCCATCTTTTGTTCCTTGAGCGGCAAGGAGATAGTGTCTTCTTTCGATCAGCAGAGAGTGCATCCGTTGCACTTCGTCAAAATTTCCTTGCATCAAAAACCAATTTGCCGGACAAATCGGCGCAGGATGTGCCCTCCACATGGTTTGAAGATTGCCTGTCTGCTGTGCGTGGCGATGCTGCAAGCGGCCGCCGGCGGAGCGCAACCCGTGACCAATATTGCCGGAGGTGGCTACCACAGCCTGTTTCTCAAGAACGATGCAGCGTGTGGGCGATGGGCTACAACGGCAGTGGCGGATTGGGCGATGGCACTTATAATAGCGCTTATCAGCCCGAGCAGATTGTGGTCAGCAACACCACGGCCATTGCCGCAGGACAATTTCACAGTCTTCTTCTCAAGAGCGATGGCAGCTTGTGGGCCATGGGTGATGATGCCAATGGCGAGTTGGGTGACGGCACCCACGCCATTGCCCCATGCTATGGCACCAACCGGCCCGAGCAGATTGTGGCCAGCAACGTCACGGCCGTTGCCGCAGGAGGTTACCACAGCCTGTTTCTCAAGAGCGATGGCAGCCTGTGGGCCATGGGCTTCAACGGCGATGGTGAGTTGGGCGACGGCTCTTACGGCGCCGCCCCGGACTATGGCTCCAGCAGTCCCGAGCAGATTCTGGCCGATTACAATCAAATCTCCGGCCGGCTCTTGAGCAACCCCAGTATGCAATTGTCCTTTGTGGGCATTGCCGCAGCGAAATACGCGCTGGACCGTTCCTCCAGCCTGTCGCCAGCCAACTGGGCGCCGCAGGCGACCAATCCCGCCGCGTCAGTCGGGGCGCTGGTGTTCACCAACACGCCGGACGCCAACACGATCAATTTCTGGCGCATCCGCTCCGTGCCGTAGCTTCAACCAACAGTCGCCACGCCCAAATCGGCGGGTGAACCATTATCCGGATGGTTTTCTTGCGTGCGTTCTGCTTGTGCCGGTGCCGATGCCAGCAATTGAAAACTGGCGACACTCCGCGTGGCCGAACTGCGCCACCGCTTCACTCCGCCTGATTTGCCACTCCATTACGGCAGCCTGTGAGGCGTTGACAACGTGCTCAACGAGCAGCTCACTTGCGGATTGGCGCCAACGGTGGTCGTGCTATAAGTGCCGTTCGCCGGGCAGCCCGGAACACCGTTGTTGGCGTTCAGCTTGATGTAAGCCGAGACGGTCTGGGGACTGGCAACGGAGGCCCCGTTTGACTGGCCGGTTTCCAGCGCCCACTCATTGATGGCGCCGTCAATCTGCCTGAGGTTGTTGATGCAGGCGCTTTGCTGCGCAGTGGCGCGAGCCTTGACGAAGTTGGGGATGGCAATCGCGGCCAGCAGGCCGATGATGGCCACCACGATCATAATCTCCACCAAGGTGAAGCCCGCCTTCAGTGACGTTTTGTTTGTTTTCATTTTTGTTTGTCTTTCATTTCGCTTTGCGGCGTGAACGATGCAACAGGCGGGTTATTTTGATCATTACAATCTCCGTTCACTGATTGCCTGTTGGAACCGCGATCGCACTTTTTAGCATCCTAATCCCGATGCCATGCTTGTTGAACACCGCAGGCTTGCTTCCGATGCGCAGACCCGGTCGTGACCAAGCCTGGCGGTTTCCAGTCCGCGCCGGCCTACCCTCCGTTCTGCCCGGGCTCGGTTGGTCACACTGAATTTCCACCCGCCCCATGCCAGGCTTTCTGCCAACTGGGTTGAAGCCGGAAGTCGGAAAGACAGGCATGGGCCAAAACATCCCGCGCGACCGAACGGCACACCGCTGCACTCGACCCGGCTTGCCGCTCCATTCCGGCAGCCAGGCTTTGTCACCCAGCAGAATCTAATCGTGCGTCCGGAGCAGCGTATCATTCTCCATTTTGCCTTCACCTTGCACTGCAATCCCTCGGGATCATCGTGCGCCGCGGGGATTCTTCAGGAGCGCGGACAGCCTTGTCCGCCTGTTTCGGCCGCATCGGTGCCTTCGCGCGGACAAAGCTGTCCGCGCTCCTTTGGTTGCGGCTGCGCCGCGCTGTGTTTTGGCGAAGGGATCCATTTGAGGTGGAACTTCGCTGCAACCTTGACGCGCCGGGGCTATTCCGGGATTCTTGTCGCGACCAATCACTTCATGAACGATGTTCTCATTCACGCCAGTAAATTAACGCGGCGTTACAACGTTGGCAAAACCGTCGTCGCCGCGCTGTCGGACGTTGAACTCGCGGTTCCTCCCGGCGAATTCACGGCTTTGGTCGGTCCGTCCGGCTCCGGTAAATCCACCTTGCTCAATCTCATCGGCGGCTTGGATCGTCCCACCGGCGGCGAAGTTCGCGTGGACGGTTTGTCGCTCGGAGCCGCTTCCGAACAGGAACTCGTGCGTTATCGTCGCGAGCGTGTCGGCTTTATCTTCCAGAGTTTCAATCTGCTGCCCACGTTGAGCGCGCAGGAGAACGTGGAAGCGCCCATGATGCTGGCCGAAATTCCCCAACGCGCCCGGCGTGAGCGCGCGGCCGCCTTGCTCGATTCCGTCGGCCTTGCGCCGAGAATGCTCCACAAGCCCAATGAACTTTCCGGCGGCGAGAAACAGCGCGTGGCCATCGCGCGCGCGCTGGCGAATCGTCCCTTGCTCCTGCTCGCGGATGAACCCACCGGGAACCTCGATTCAAAAACCGGCGGGGCCGTGCTCGACTTGTTGTGCGGCTTGCTCAAGGCGCAAGGGCTGACGATGATCATGGTCACGCATGATCCGGAAATTGCCGCGCGTGCCGACCGTCTGATCCATTTGCGCGACGGA
>Ga0182021_10003835_pt1 | contig 17652 bp, 15 predicted proteins | sample 612E3MmetaG_FD_120493 | JGI IMG/M metagenome (GOLD analysis project Ga0182021, IMG submission 120493) | Permafrost microbial communities from Stordalen Mire, Sweden - 612E3M metaG (Illumina Assembly) | ecosystem: Environmental > Terrestrial > Soil > Wetlands > Permafrost | place: Sweden... | reverse complement strand
GGTTGACTGATAATCAGATACTTGGTTTAAAAGAAAATATTCTAAAACTTAAAGTGAATCTGGTAAAAGGTGATATTGTCGAATTGCTCCGTTCTTTGCCTGGAATAACTATCACCAATATACAAAGGCACAACAACATTATCCAAATTTACTTAGCATAATATATGAAAAAACCTACAAAATAATGCGTATTGAGAAGTAAAGAAATAAGGAGTTTTTATTGGACAAACAACCAGGAGAGGAACCAAATCCGAATCGTATTAAAACAGTCATCTTAAAATGGTTACGTATTCTCGTGGCACTCATTCTCTGGCTGTTGCTCTTTGTCAGCATTTTTACGGGCTATTTCTCGATATTGTTCCTATTAATCGTGATTGTTATTACTATCCTGATGCTGCGCGACTCATGGCTAACGCGCAGGAAAGACAATAAATAAAATTATGGTTTCGGAACCAAGAGATCGAATCTATAAGATCAAAGGTTTCAAGGTACCGACATATTTGGCGAAATTATTGCCTGAGGATGTTGCTGATAAATATTGTCTGGCTCCAATTTCATTGTATAAGGATCGTTTAGTTGTCGTATCAGCATATCCTTTGCCTCAACATATTCGAATAACAATTGAAAAATTAACTCGTTACCCTCTTGAATTTTTGTTGGCCAGCTTTGAAGATGTTCGGGATATTCAATCTCGACTTTATCAGCGCAAAACCTCTCAGCCAATTCCAATTTCGCCAGAGGTGGTATTACAGAGACTGGGTTTGTTGAACAGTATACAGCTTGAATCTCTCTTGCAAAAGCAGGCTGCTTCAGGTAAATACTTGCCGACAATAGCTCTCGAAGATCATTTAATCACAGAGGCTCAATGGGGAGAAGTTGCAGGGCTGTGCACAAATTCCCCCCATTTTTCGCCTTGGAATGCATCTCCCCTTAAAGGAATTGACAGCTTATTTTCACTGACAGGTGAAAACTCCCAACTTCTGCCAGTATGGTGGGTGGAAAACGATCTTTATCTGGCTTCGTCTAACCCCGAGGAACTTGAATCGTCTTTTGGAGTAAAAAATTCTAGTGATTTTGGCACAATATTTGTATGTGCACCTTCTTTGTTTCAGGTAATGAAACGGAAAGTGTTTTCATATGTGCCTAATCAATCTTCTGAAAGTGAAGAAGAAATTGCCCGCCAGCTTGTCCTAAATGGATTACTTTCAGAAACGAAACTTTCAGTTTCAAAAGAGATCAACAGACGAACACAAATGTCAATACGCTCAATTGTAATGGAGCAATTTGGAATCAGTTCAAAACAATGGCTAGAAGCTTTGGCTGCAAATCAGAATGTTTCCATCGTTCATAAAGATGATTTTCAACAAGAAAAAATCGACAAAATTTCCGGTCTGCTAAAATTACTACCCATCGATATCCTTTTCAAAAAAAATATTTTCCCAATTTCTCTTGAAAATGGTCACTTCTCTTTGGCGGTTTTAGTACCAAATCCACAGTTAATGGAGTTAATCACCGCATTAACTGGCTACCCAGTTGATGAATTTCTGACGGACGAAGAAACGCTTCTTTTTTTATTTGATCAATTTAAGACAGAATTACACGACAACCATAGTTATGAACCAGAAAATAATACGGTCTCATTTGCAGAATTTTTAATTCGTACTGGTTTCCTTCAAGAAAACCAGTATCTTGAATTATCTAAGCAGTTCAGTTGGCGAAGAAACAAGTTCTGTGAGGTTTTAACTGAGACAAAAATTTTCGATGAGAGTAAAATTGCTGAGTTATTAAGTTTTTTCTATTGTATCCCATCAATTTCTCTTGAGTATTTCCAATTCGATGAACAGTTAATTAATCGGATTCCTGCAAAATTAACTTTGGATCATCACATTCTTCCCTTGTTTGAAAACGGTGAGGATATCTGGGTATCAATTATCGACCCAGAAAGAGATATTGAATACATTAATGATATTGAGCAATTTACAAATAAGCGTGTTTGGCCTGTTCTTGCTCCAAAATCCCTTGTTTTACCGGTTCTGACTCGTTTTTATCAGGTTGAGAAAAATAGTTCGGACGAGAAGGCTTCTTTGAAATTGATCGACCAGCTGGTTGGCAGGGGAGTGATCAATCGTTATGAGGCAAATATGGCAATGAGAGGGGTTCTGGATGAGAAAATACCCCTTGACCAAGCACTATTAAGACTGGAAAAACTTGATAAGTACGAGTTGTATATAGCTTTGTCAGCTATTTTAAATTTTAATTATAAAAGCCTTGCCTTGGTAGAAAGACGAGAAACTTTTATCGATCCTTTGGGAAAGAAAGTAGTGCGTCAGCAGTGGCTTGAACCCGTTGACGCCAAAACTGCTCATTTGATTGATTTAAAAACGGCTGAACGATTATGCGTTTTGCCAATTTCTCAAAGTCAAGATCAGGTTGTGGTTGCTTTTGCAGATCCCTTGTTTGAATCTGCCAGAGATGAACTTTCGGTTTTACTCAACCGTAAAATCATCCCGTGCTTGACTCCCAGAGATGAGCTAGAAGCGGCAATTCAACGATCGTTAGGCCAGGTAAATTTGGGGTCTGCTTTGCTCATGGGCGGGTTAATTACCTTAAGTCAACTAAATGATGCGTTAACCCTGGCTCATGACACAAATGTACGTTTAGGGCGGGCGCTTGTCTATAAACGATACATAACTGAAAAACAGCTTTATCAATTCCTGGCAGATCAGACTCACTTGCCGGTTTTTGATTTATCCGAAGTTGAATTGAGCTGCGATGTAGCCCAGTTGATCGATGCAGATATGGAACGCAAGCTGGGTATATTGCCATTGGCGGTCGAAGGGCAAAAGATGACAATGGCAATTACCGATCCAATTAATAAAGAGGCCATTCAGCAGGCGGAGACAAAAACAGGGTTAAAAACCGAACTAATTCTAGTTACTGAAAAAGATTTTGATTCCGCAATGGAGATTTTATACAAGGATGAGTATTTAAGCAGAAGCGTCTCGCAATTGCTGGAGCGGACTCCCGAAGACTCAGCTTATCGGATCTTAAGCCGTGGGCAGATTATTTTTCTAATCCTCTTTTTTGTAGCTTCTGCAGTATGGGTAGTCTTGAATTTTGTTCAATACTTGATCGTGATCAATGCCCTGGCAACACTCTTTTACCTGCTCTTTTCAATCTACAAGTGTTACATTATGTTCATGGCGCTTAATAATGATCTTGAAGTGCCAGTAAGTGACGAAGAGGTAGCTGCTCTGGATGAAAAAGACTTGCCGATTTATACGATTCTGGTGCCAGTCTATAAAGAAGCAGAGGTGTTAGGCAATATTATTGATCGCCTTTCTCAAATGGATTATCCGTTGACCAAACTGGATGTGAAGATTCTTATGGAGGCTGATGATCTTGATACGATCAATGTATTTTATAAGTCCAATCCACCCGCTTTTATCCAGGAAGTCATTGTGCCTGCTGCAAACCCGAAGACCAAGCCGAAAGCTTGTAATTATGGACTGATTCATGCAAAAGGTGAATTTTTGGTCATTTACGACGCCGAAGATTTGCCAGATCGAGACCAGTTAAAGAAAGTCGCTGTTGCCTACCAAAAAGTTCCTGATAATGTGGTTTGCATTCAAACGAAATTGAACTACTATAACCGTAATCAAAACTTGCTGACACAATGGTTTACATCAGAATATTCAATGTGGTTTGATTTACTTCTGCCTGGCTTGGATGCATCTCAAGCTCCTATTCCGCTAGGTGGTACTTCCAACCACTTTAGAACACTGCAATTGATCGAAATTGGCGCCTGGGATCCTTATAACGTGACTGAGGATGCGGATTTGGGAATGCGACTGTATAAACGGGGTTATCGCACCAAGATTGTAGATAGCACAACTCTTGAGGAAGCAAATAGCCAAATTCCCAATTGGGTTCGACAGCGTTCTCGCTGGGTAAAAGGATATATCCAGACTTGGTTAGTCCATATGCGGCACCCGGTACGTCTGTTCAAAGAATTGGGTGTTAAAGCATTTTTTAGCTTCCAGATGCTGATTGGAGGAACCTTTTTCGCGTTGCTTATGAACCCTATTTATTGGGTCATGACAACGGTATGGTATCTCACTCGCTGGAATTTGATACAGACAATTTATCCTGGAATTATCTTTTATATGGGAGCTCTGTGCCTGTACGTTGGTAATTTCATATTTACTTATGCCAACATCGCGGGTGCGATCAGACACAAGTATTATGATCTGGTGAGAAGTGCCTTGTTTAGCCCAATTTACTGGGCCTTAATGAGCATTGGTGCCTGGAAAGGCCTTTTCCAATTATTCTTACGGCCCCATTTCTGGGAAAAGACTCACCATGGGTTGAGTGAACCCCGTCGCATAAATAAACAAGAACAAAACGATCCCGTTATCGAACAGCCAGTTGATTAGGTTACTATGAGATTCTTTAAAAAGCACGCAGAAAATACGATCTTTTTTATATTTTTTTCGATTTTATATTTACTGAGTGCCTACTTTTTTACCATTGTTTTGGATACACATCATAATGATACGGTTTCTCGTAGTGCCCTTGGGTATATGGTGCTGTACGGGCGTTTCCCAAAATTGACTAATGTGGGTTTTGTTTGGACGCCGTTACTCAGCTTGTTGCAATTACCACTTTTTCCAATATTAAAGCTAATTCATCATCAAGATTTTGCTGGCCCAATCGTGACCGCTATTACTGCAGCTGCAACTATCCCGGTGATCAATTCAATTGGCATTAACCTGAATGTCAATAAATGGGTGAGGTGGGCCGCGGTATTTATCTTTGGGTTTAACCCCACAATCGTGGTCTATGCTGGGGTGGGCATGAGTGAGACTTTCTTCTTTTTGCCTTTTGCCTTATGTATCTTTTATTTGATAAAGTGGATGACCGGAAAAATGCAATATACAGCATTGGTCATCTCTGGCAGTGCCTTGGCAATAGCATTTTGGAGCCGTTATGAAGCGATCCCAATATTGATTGCGATCTGTGTTGTTGTGTTCTTATTCATTAAAGAACATAAGATTCCCTCTGTATCGTTTTATCATTTGTTCGAAGCAGGCACCATTGCTTTTTCAGTCCCGAGTATTTATAGTATCTTTTTGTGGGTGTTTTTTAACTGGACGATCATGGGAAACCCCTGGTATTGGTGGACTGGTGAATATTCCAACACTGCTTATACTTCTACCTATCAGTCTCAGGTGAACCCTCTGTTCCATAATCTTCTGGCATCTACGATTTATGCGTTTGGGCGTGTAATCTATATCTCGCCGTTATTAATCTTCTTAACGATTGTGGCAGCAATACTGGCTACGAGAAGAAAATCTTGGATGCCTCTACTGGTCTTGATTCCTTCGCTGATGTTAATTGCTTTTCATATCTATCAGACTTTTTCTGGAGGATCTTACGGCTGGTACAGGTTCTATTCTTATGGAACCATTGGCAGTATATGGTCATTCTTTTGGTTATGGCATTTTCTTTCTGACAAAAAGAATTACCGAATTGCCTTTGAGGTTATTTCAATTGGCATAATGGCCATCACCTGTATCACTACTACCTATGCAATGTTTAATCCGAATATTGGCAAGGAAGAAAGTAGCCTTGTCTCTGCCCTTCTCCCGGGCGGAAAGGTCTCTACCGATGAAACCCGCAGTTATGCAGCAGCCAAGGCAGTTGACCAATTTTTAAAAACCAATGATATTAACAATGATCCGGTATTGGTAGATTCTTTTCAGGGATTTGCTATTATTCTATATGCCGATAACCCCAATATCTTTGTAAAGACCCAGGATAAGGATTTTAAAACAGCCTTGAAAGACCCTATCAAATATGGGATTAAATGGGTCCTGGTTCCAAAACCTGATGAGTCCTTGAGATACAGCGAATGGCTCTATCGAACTTATCCCAGCATTTGGGAAGATCCTCCTCAATGGTTAAAACTGGAACAAGATTTTGGGGCTTGGCGAATCTATAAGGTCGTTCAGACTCAAAGTTAAACCAGTATTTTAGGTTGGGCTTTGTCAAACCAGATCGCTGCTACCCTGGCAGAAGGTGCTTTGCATATGGCTTGGCTTTGTACCTTTTCCAGCCGCACAAAGGTTTAGATCGGGGATGTCAGTATGCAAGCTGCCAAATCCGCAATCTGTTGGATGCCAAACAAATTAAGGTCCGAATTATTTTCAGATTGGTATCACGAAAGGATTCATTTCAATATTGTCGCCCAACCGTTGGTTTAATTTGTAACGGTTGTTTTGACAATGGCTTCCAATCCAGCTCTTATAGCTCTTCCCTAAAAAACCAGTCATGCAATTCTGTGATTTGATTGATGCGCTCGGCAGCAGTTCGTATTTTTAAATCGCCATTAGCCAACCGCCACAAGGTTATCCAATGACGAATGAACATATCTTTGATACGCACGAGATAATACAAGTAGATTTGCCAGGAATTGACTGACGCTGGGTACATAATGGCCATGCTCTCTCTTGAAAGGAAAAGACTATCACAGATTACTGCCACTTTATTGTTCAGTCTTTTTTGCCCCCACAATCGCGCGGTTTGCACATGTTCCCCCATGCCTTCGTTTACGCGGATTCCAAGAACCTGCTGGCGGGCTAGAGTTAGATAATGCTCATCAAATCCGGCAGGCTGGAGTGAAGCAAGCCAATCCGCAGGCACTGTTACATCCAGCAACTCCTGCGCTAACCGCAGGATTACATAAACAGCGTGAGTGATACCCCATTGCTCAGCACGGGTTCCGACCTCTTGCCAATCTATCTCTGCATTAAAGTGTTGGATGACCTCGCCAACATCGCAAAACATCCTGAGCCGCAAGTCATAAATGTGTTTGGCCGTGTGCAGGCAAAGGTGCAACAACAAATCCATCGGGGAGAGTGCCAATGCGGGTACTTCTGCCAGGATCACCGGCTGCGCCCTACTCCATAAACCCTCAGTGACGATCTGGAACGGAAGATTGGATGCAACGAGTGCCCAATGGATTTCTACATTGAGTCCATTTCGAGGGAGTGTATAACGAAAATGAATATTTTCTTGAGTAATCACCCGGTTGCAGTCAACTGGTTCGTAACCCAACGCCAGCATATCTTGTTCCACGCGCAGCAAATTATCCTTTTGGACCAACAGGTCAATATCCCCCATGATCCGGAGACCGATGTTATCGTAAACCGCTTGGGCTAAATAGGCACCTTTGAGCACGATTACCTTAATGTCGTGTCCTTGGAACAGTCGCAGTAGTTTCTCTAATTCTTGATAAAAACGCATATTCCGCGCTGCATTTTCAAGAAATGCTTGTTTTAATTCCATTATGTTGGCAGCAGTCAATCCTTCAGCAAAATTTTCAGCGCTGTGTGCCGACAGAATTGTGCTTCGTTCTTTGGCTATCAGGCCGGCACTCTTGAGACGGTGATAAAGCAGCGGCGCGACCCCGTGCTGTTGCGCCAACTCAACAACCTTGCACCACTGCTCTGCCGTTACGCGCGCGAGTTGTTCTGTTTTTGCTGCCCCGTTTGCATAACCAAGACAGTTAAGTAAAATTGAGGCTGTAGGTTGTTCCGTAAGATAATCCTCCGACAAAACGGTCATTGAATAAATCGATATCGCATTACCATAACTTGCTGCTGTGATTCATCTCTGCTCATCAGATTTAAATATCTTCATAATACCTTTTCCATCTCTTGCCAAAAGCTCCCGGTCAAACTGATGCGAAGCAAATGGGCGGGTACAATCTTGGCAAAAGTACATAAATTATTGAATCTTTCAAGATGCTGAGTACGAAGGTTCTCTTTACATTTGCCCAAATTCATGAATGCTGAGGCCTGTTCCACGGACTCACCCAGCAAGCAAACTGCCTGCCCTGGGCCTATCGCCTCTACCTGGTCATTGGCCGCTTGGATCAAGAAAAAGATTCCCTTAACGGGCACAGCTTTTTGCACATTCCAAACGCCACCCGTTTCCCCATTCAGAAACCGGCTCCAGGTAGGCCAGGGATGTGCACAGTAGTTTCCATGCAAATCCCGCACCACCAACGTGGTATCGTCTGATAGTGAGCGCCACGGCGCTGGCAGCCGGTTGCTGGCAGTGGTCTTTCCCGTTCCGCCGGGAGCTGCCAGAATTACACCCATGCCATCCCGCTCAGCCAGCGCCCCATGCACTAAAAGACCTCCGCGAGTTTGTGTTTCTTGGGCAAGGATCAGCGATAATTTCACCAAATTGGCATAAAGGCCGCCCTGAAGATTGGAGGGGGAGAGAATGCAAACAACAGCATTGTCATTTTCTGACGCTAGAGGGAGTGAGCGATTTGCAGCGGAGATGCATGTGCCCGCCCGAACGAGAAGTTCGCGAAGATTGCCGCGATTTGAACATTCAATTATGCCAGAAGCCGCACGAAGCCGCATAGCGCGTCCTAATTGTGAGACGATGGGGATAACCACGTCGTCTTTGGCAGCAATATTCCATCGGCTTCCATCCGCCAGAGCGAAGTTATACCGAACCTCTTGAGACTGAAGAGAGTTCATGATCGTTGCCATTTAATATTATTTTGCTGATCTAATCGAGTTCTTTCCTGCAATCTTGAAAGCGTTCTTTCGTTCACCAATAATCGATACGGCCGTTGTATCCGCCACTGGTGCCCTAGATCATCGTAATGACCAATGACGCGCTGTCCTAACAGAAGCTGGAACTGATTTTGGCCTCGAGTATTGAATATGATTATCTGCGGCCGGAACAAGGGTGATAAAAGCCAGGCAAGCAGATCTCTATTTGCAAGAGCCCGATAAAGAGGGTGTAATAGTGGTGAAATACAATGGTCAAGAGCATGTTGCCAACTCAGCCAGCAGGCTACTAATTTTCCTTGTAACCCACCTGCGATCTTCCGCCGTTTTTGACCGCGCCAGGCTGCTACTACCTGGCCTTTAATGTTCTTTGGCTGCAGGAGAAAAGCATCCTTGCGCGTATTGTTGTCTCCAAGTGTGGATATGCCTGCGCGGGTCACTTGAATAATTCGGTGTACGATCGGCAGTTCAGACTCCGGTGACAAAAAAAAGGCCACATCACCCACTTGTTGAAGCCTGTTGTCATAAGGTATGACTTCTATGATCTCTGGTTCGCGTAAAGTCGGATCCATGCTGGAACCTACGTAAACAGCAAAGAACATGATCGTAGGAACATTTTCGTTACTATTGTGAAGAAACATTGTCGGCGGTCAAAAGCGAAATTTGCCTGGATCTCGTGACCAGGCGTGAAGCAGGAAAGAGACCAGCTTCTTCGGCCTGTTCGCAGAACCAGTTGGAGGCCCATAAACTGCCTTTACTGTAATAATTCTGGGCAATGCACGAGCCAAGGCAGCGTTCTTTCATCAGGCAGCGGCCGCAGACCCCTTCCAATCGCGTAGGTAACCCTGCGCGCAGAGCCATCAAGAAGGCATTTTCCTGCCATATTTTTTCCAGTTCACCTTTTCTTACCCTGCCAAAGACTAAATCGGGTACCTGCTCGCCGATGCCGCACAGGGCATAGTGCCCGCTGGCGATGACCCCCAGAATACCGAAAATGCCGCATGTTCCGCACCCATCTCCGCTGGCGATGTAGCGGAGAGATCTAAAAGCAGGTGGAAGATCAAAGAAGATCTTTAGACTGGTTCTAGGCGCCACTTCTTGTTCTACATACCGTCCCAAGGCAATAAGGTCGGCAATTTTCAGGGTCTCCTCGTTCTCATGTAGTTTCTCACCTCGTGCAGTAGGTTGTACTACATTAAACTTGAGTGAGGTCGCGCCCAGTTCTTCGGCCATTCGTACCATATCGTCCGCCTGACCGGCATTTCTGCGCATCACCGTGAAAATGATTTGTGGTCTGATGCCTGCAGCCACAAGGGTACGCACCGCCTGCCGCGCCGCATTGAAAGCTCCCGGCACTCCGCGCACCCATTCGTGGGTGGCTGCATCAACTCCATCGATGCTGACAGATACAAGCGGGTGCGGAGATTTGGCGATCTCAGCAGCGATTTCCAGGGTGCACAATAGGCCGTTGGTTTCAATCGTCAGATTCAATTTTTCACGCCTGACAATCTCCAGCAATTGTGTGAAGTGAGGATGTAATAACGGCTCGCCGCCGGTAAGTTTGACCCCGCTCAAACCCAGTGGTTTGGCTTCGCGGATAGCGGTCTCAAACAGTTCAACCGGTAAAGTAGGAAAGTGGCTTCCGCTGGCGTCGAATTGTGGACCCATCCAGCAATGGCGACAGGCAAGATTACATCCTTCAGTCAGGTAGAAATATAAAGTGTTGATCGGATACCTATTGGTTTGTCCCGCCATTGGCTGTTTCATACCACTTTGCACACTCATAGGATGGCGCCGCCTTCCTCGAGATAACGCCGCAAACAAGCGTCCGGACTCGGATGGTCCACCATCCCAGTCAATGTATAGGCTAACCCCGGGCAGTTGCCAGTGCAATACGGAATATAGGCGCAGCCTGCACAGAACTCAAAACCAGCCAGCGGGATCGTTTGTCGGTTGCGGAGGTGGTTCAGAGATGGGCTGTTTTGCCATATTTCTAATAGAGAGTCCTGATTGATGTGCCCCAATTCAATATGGGCCAACATGGAGCATGGGACGATGGTGCCATCGGCGCGCACAGAAATCTTGTTGCTCGGGCAGCCGCAGGCGGTGAGACGACCCCCATTAGGAAAAGCTGGTGCATTTTGGGCACGCGCATCTTCCATGCGGCGCCAGGTTTGTCCTTCGGCGAATGGGCCGGCGTTTGCTGAAATGCGGCCGGGATATTTTTCGGCCAGGTGCAATAACGTGGCCGTGGCCAATTGATGCTCTGTGATATTCAGCAGAATGTCATCTGCATTGAGACGGCAGGTACCCAGGTACCCGGCAGAGTTAGTGCTGAAACTTGGGAGACTCAGTTCCTCTAAAAGCATGTGAGCAATATTTGCTAAATCATGTACATTGTTCCGATGAATCGTGACACGTACTGCCACGTTAATCCGTTGGCGCTGCAAAGTTCGAATACCGCGAATGGCACCTTCAAAGGAACCTTTGCCGCGGCAGGAATCGTGTATCTCCGCGCTGGAACCATCCACCGAAATCTGGACGTACTCGCAACGGCCTGTACTGGCAATGAAAGCAGCAATTTCGTCACTGATCAAAGAACCATTAGATAAAAGTGAATAGCGCATTCTGCTGCGAACGATACCATCGATAAGTTCGGGAAGGTCTTCCCGTATAAAGGGTTCTCCTCCCGCCAGGGCCACATTCATCACCCCAAGCGAACCCAGTTCGGCAAAGAATTTGAGCCATTCGTTCGTGGGCAACTCCCGATACTCCACAGCCGGGTTATTAAAGAAATAACAATAGCGGCAGCGCAAGTTACAGCGTGCTGTAATTTCAACATCCAGCGTGCGGGGAGTACGCATTTGCCTGGACAACGCCAGTTCCGTCTTGCCCTTCAGTTGTTCGATCACCGAGGATTGTCCTTCAGTTCATAACCCACATAACCGGTTTCAGCCAGTTTATCAACAAAGGTTGTGATCTCTTCGAAGACAGCCTCTGGAACTTCTTCAAAACCAGTTTTGATTTCTTGAACAATCTCTTTAAGGTTTTTCTTCCCATCCATCCGTTTCCATACTGCCACACCAACAGGATTGATTCCCACAGCGGCGGCTGTATCGGGGTTGAAGAGAATGGCCCAGTCATCGAATTCCTCACGGAGTACAACGATAGGGTTAGCAATCGGTCTATCTAATTGATTCATGAATTTTTTCCCTCCGTATTAACCAGTGGCGATAACGCCACCTGGAAATCCACCCAAAAGGTGAATCCGATCACCTGTCAGCAATTGACTCAGTCCACCATCCCTTCTTCCCATAATATTTTCGGTCTGGACACATCAGTTGCATCGAAAACAGCGAGAGAAAGTTTGGTTTATAACCCGGTCTATTCCATGCTGCGGATCCAAGAAATTTTTATGTATGAAGAGAGCCGCCACCAGTGCAAGCACTGATTGCCGAAACACCAAATGATGTACAAGCAGCTCCAGCAAGGGAGCCACCTGTGCAAGCAGCTTCTGCAGTGTTGCCGGCTGTACAATAACCCAGACTTGCACTTGAACCGGCAGCACAATAACCTGTTCCTTGGGCTAGCTTGCCCAAGGGAACAATGGCAGGAGCCTCATATTTTGGTTTCTTTGTGATTTTTTGACCTGACATTAAGCCACATCCTAAAAAACTATTTCTTTCAATGTATTCGAGAATAGCCTTTATTTATTATTAAGTGTTTAAATCGCTTCCCTATATCAATTTACTTAACTTTAAATTTATCACCTAAATATCAAGAAAGACATTATTCCAACTTTATTTTATGCAAATAGAACTATATACGTCCTATATATGAAGTATAAAATATCTTAAAAACGGTTATCTGGTCCGAATCAAACTTTTGTGCATGAGCATAAAATTGAAGAGCGAAAAGAAGAAAATATCCCTGGGAGAAGAACCGACAAAAAAGACTTGTATCGCCCTGTGCCAATCCCAGAGAAGCAGCTCAGTCAGCCAAACTGGTCCGAATAATGTTTTTATCCCAAGCGCTTCCTGGCGCGATCGTTTGCGGCACACGGTCCGAGAAGCAACTAAAAAACCTGGATTTGGAATCAACGGAATCCACCGCCTCCATGCTAATTTTCGAATTAATGAGACCTATGCGAGTTGAAGTGGTATATAAGTATTCGTTGATGGGATTTGCGAAAGCATTAGTAGGCCGATAATGAAGTATTGGATGTCGATTTCACCTTCTAATATACTAATTTAAAAATGCAGATGTTTAATTTTGGCGAAATTTACACAGAGCGGGCATCCTTCAATAATTTCCATTCCGAACTCTCGGGCCAATTCTATTGACAGAACAAAACCCGTAAAGTAATATTGTCCCATTATGCAATTCATCCTGTTGGCTCATCTTCATCAGCATTATATTCAACACCCCTAGAGTGTTTCGGTGGGCGCAGGGCTGCGCATTTCTAACTAAGTGAACCAAAAAAACTTATAGAATCCCTCCGAAACCCGGAGGGATTTTCATTTTCAAACAGGAGCCGCTCATGTTTTCGATCATGGATGTACCTACTGCCAGGCAAACCATATTAAAGCGTATCGCTTTGGATGAGACCAAGGTCCCAGAAAGCCTGCTGGCCAGGCTGGCGGAGACTTTCGGCGAACCGGTAATCCCGGCTGAAGCCGTGCGCCGTATTTTGCAGGATATTCGTACTAATGGCGACAAGGCACTGCGCTCGTGGACGCTGCGGTTGGACCAGGTGGATCTGCAGCAGGCATGCATTCCGCAGCAGAAGGTCCAGGCTGCCCTGGCCGGGATAGATCCGGCTCTACGCGCGGCTTTACAGGAATCGGCCAGCCGTATCGAACAGTTTTATCGCAAGCAGCCCGCCGTATCCTGGATTGATCAAACAATGGGCGGTACGCTGGGTCAGGTGCTGCGGCCGATCGATCGAGTAGGTTTTTACATCCCAGGCGGCACGGCGCCGTTACCCTCCACTGTGTTGATGTCGGTGATTCCGGCTCGTGTTGCCGGGGTGCGCAGCGTGGTAGTGGTCACTCCGCCGGCACGAGGCAGTGGAGAGGTGAATCCGGTCATTCTGGCAGCGGCAGCCATTGCCGGTGTGGACGAAGTCTATGCGGCTGGCGGTGCCCAGGCGATAGGTGCACTGGCTTATGGAACCGAAAGTATAGCGGCAGTGGATAAGATCGTCGGGCCGGGCAATTTGTTCGTCACCCTGGCCAAGCAGCAGGTGTTTGGCCGGGTGGGCATCGACGGACTGGCCGGGCCGACCGAAACAATGGTGATCGCGGATGAAAACGCCAACCCGGCCTGGGCGGCTGCCGATCTGCTGGCACAGGCGGAGCACGATGTGCTGGCGTCGGCCATTTTACTGACCCCCTCGCGTAAACTTGCCGAACAGGTGCAGATCGAGATCGCCGCCTGGCTGGCCGGCAAAGACGGGGCTGACCTGAGCCGCAGGGAGATCATCGCTCAGTCGCTGCAGGCGCGCGGCGGCGCAGTGATCACCCGCGATATTGCCGAAGCAGTTGATCTGGCCAATGCTTATGCACCGGAGCACCTCAACCTGGCCGTTAAGGACGCCTGGAGTTGGCTGGATAAGGTGCAGAACAGCGGGGGAGTGTTTCTGGGCGAGACCTCTTGCGAGGTGATGGGCGATTATGTGGCCGGCCCCAGCCATGTAATGCCCACAGGTGGCTCAGCCCGCTTTGCCTCTCCGTTGAATGTGTGGGACTTCTTGCACATTATCAGCGTGGTCGGGTTGGATGAGCCTACCGCAGCCCGGTTGGGGAAGCAGGCGGATATTCTGGCGCGAGCCGAGGGCTTGAATGCACATGCCCTGGCCGGGGCACTGCGCGCACAGAATTCCGAAAAATAGTAATTTTAGGATGACTATCCTATTTTTAATAATTCATTGAGGAGAAACGAAAATGAAGAAGAGCATCACAATTTTATTGGCGGCAATGTTAGTTTTACTGGCGCTGGCGGGTTGTTGCAAGACCCCAGCGGAGGCGCAGAAGGTACGCATTGGTACCCAGCCCTGGATTGGATACGGTCCGTGGTGGATCGCCCAGGATCAGGGCTTGTTCAAGAAATACGGGCTGGATGTGGAACTGGTGGATTTTGTAGAAGACAAGGAAGTCAACGCGGCCTTTGCCAGTGGTGAAATGAACGCTGCCAACCTGGCCACTCACACGGCCATCAAACTTTACAGCACCGGATTGGGGTTGAAGGTAGTGATGTTGGAAGATACCTCGACCAAAGCGGATGCCATTCTGGCAGGTGAAGGGATCAAATCGATCACGGATCTCAAAGGAAAGTCAGTCGCCTATGAAGAAGGTACCACCAGTGATCTGCTGTTGAACTATGCCCTCAGCCAATCCGGTATGAGCCTGACCGATATTAAGCCTGTACCCATGCCGGCATCAGATGCGGGCACTGCGCTTATGACCGGTAATGTTCCGGCGGCTGTGACTTATGAACCCTATATCAGTGAAGTGCTTAAAGGGGACAGTAAGCTGAGTGTCATCTACGAAGCCGGTGAAAAACCGGGTTTGATCTCGGATGTGCTGGTGGTCAATGCCAAATGGGCCGAAGCAAACCCCGAAACCGTCAGCAAGCTGCTCAAGGTTTGGGATGAAGCGCTGGATTATTACAAAAAGAACCCAACTGCCGCGCAGGCCATTATCGCCAAAGCGGTAGGCAGCGCCCCGGAAGATCTGGTCACTGCTTTTGATGGGGTACAGTATTACGGCGCCGCAGACAACAAATCTGCTTTGACCGGCACTTTCGCAACCACCATTCAGGATGTGGCCAAGGTTTCAAAGAGCATCGGGCTTTTTGATACGATCCCCGATCTGAGCAAACTGGTCGATGCCAGTTACCTGAAATAGAATATGGAAAATACACCAATTGCAAAAGAAATGACTTTCAAGGAGCCGCGGCACCAGCGGCTCCTTGAACTGCGCAGTGAGATACCGGCGCGAATCTACTGGGGCGCCGGCGCGGCTTTTTTCGCCCTGGTATTAATCCTCTGGCTGCTGCTGACTTCATTTGGGTTGGTACCGGCGCTCTTTCTGCCGGGGCCGCAGGCCGTCTGGAGGGAGTTTATCCGCCAGGTTAGCACAGGGATCCTGCTGCAGGATGCCAGTGCCAGTTTGTACCGTATCATGCTCGGCTGGATCATCTCCACCCTGTTCGCGGTTCCCATCGGCATTATGATGGGCAACTTCAAGTTCTTTGAGGGCATGCTCGAACCTTTTATCGACCTGATGCGCTACATGCCGGCAGTGGCATTCGTTCCGCTCACCATTCTGTGGGTGGGCGTGGGCGACAGCCAGAAAATATTGATCTTGTTCATCGGCACGTTCTTTCAGGAAGTGCTGATGATCATGGATAACGTCAAGGGGGTGCCGCGCGAACTGATCGAGGTCAGCTCCACCTTTGGTCTTTCCCGTTTCGAGATACTGCGCGACGTGATCTTGCGCTACGCCATGCCGGGTATCTGGGATACTTTCCGCATTACCCTGGGCTGGGCCTGGACTTATCTGGTAGTGGCTGAACTGGTGGCGGCGAACGTCGGGTTGGGATACCGCATCATGCGCGCCCAACGCTTTTTACAGACGGAATCCATCATTCTGGGAATCATCGTTATCGGTTTGATGGGTCTGGTCACGGATATGTTATTTAAACTGGCCTATCGCCGTATGTTCCGCTGGATGGATCGCAAAGGATGAAGCAATGAATATTCCGGCATTAGAACTGGATCAAATCTGGATAAAATTTTCACCGGCACGCCAGGCTGAAGTGGTGGCGGTGGAGGGGGCTTCGCTTTCGGTTGCAGAGAATGAGTTCGTTTCACTCATCGGCCCTTCCGGCTGCGGCAAATCCACCCTGCTGCGGGCAGCGGCTGGTCTGGAACAGCCTAACCGCGGCGAGATCCGCGTGGACGGACGGCGAATGGATCAACCTGGGGCAGACCGCGGCATGGTGTTCCAGGCGTATACGCTCTTTCCCTGGCTGAACGTTCGCGAAAACATCCGCTTTTCTTTGAAGAAAAGTCAGCTCACTGCTGCAGAGAAAGAAGAGCGCGTCAACCGTTACATCCACCTCATTGGTCTGGATGGTTTTGAAAATTCGTTCCCCAACCAGCTTTCGGGCGGTATGCGTCAGCGGGTGGCGATCGCGCGCGCCCTGGTGTACCAGCCGCGCATCTTATTGATGGATGAACCGTTCGGCGCATTGGACGCCCAGACCCGCATGCTGATGCAGGAACTGCTGCTTGAAGTCTGGGAGAGCCAGCGTTCCACGGTACTGTTTGTCACTCACGACGTTGAAGAAGCCATTCTGCTTTCTGACCGGGTTTTCGTGATGACCGCGCGGCCGGGGCGAATTAAAGCGGTCGTTGAGATCAACCTGCCCCGCCCGCGTTCACTGGTCACACTGGAGAGCAGCGCTGAATTTAACGCGTACAAACGCCAGCTTCTGGATCTGGTGCGCGAAGAAGCCCGCCTGTCTTTTGCTGAGCGAGGGTTGGAGTAAGTGTAAAAGCTATCTGGTGGTTACGTAAAAAAGCATGTGGATCAATCATGTTCATTTAAAAGGGAAGGTTTTCGGGAGAGCAAGCTGGCAGCCGCAGCATTGGCAAGGACCAGCACGTTGGGCATTTCACGCAGATAGGTTGCCGGCAGCAGGTCGGTGATAGGCCCTTCGACCATTTGCTTCAATATACCGGCTTTGTGGCTGCCGTTGACCAGCAAAATGGTTTTTGCGGCTTTTCGTAAAACATTCAACCCCAGGGTAAAGCCCTGAGAGGGAACATTGTCGATTTCTCCCCAGTAACGGGCATTGCTTATCAGGGATTCATGGGTCAGATTCACCACCCGGGTTGCACCGAGTAATTCAGAACCGGGCTCATTGAAACCGATGTGGCCATTAGGTCCCAATCCCAAAACCAGCAGGTCAATTCCGCCGTGGGCCTGTAAGATCGATTCCATGCGCGCAGCCTCTACCGCTGCATCTTCCGCCTCGGTGTTGAAGC
>Ga0182021_10003834_pt1 | contig 17655 bp, 23 predicted proteins | sample 612E3MmetaG_FD_120493 | JGI IMG/M metagenome (GOLD analysis project Ga0182021, IMG submission 120493) | Permafrost microbial communities from Stordalen Mire, Sweden - 612E3M metaG (Illumina Assembly) | ecosystem: Environmental > Terrestrial > Soil > Wetlands > Permafrost | place: Sweden... | reverse complement strand
GCAATCTTGCCTGCAGCCGCCTTTCCAGGCGGCTGGACCCGCTGGAAAGCGGGTCCGCGGGCTGGATAGCCCGCCCCACAAGTTCAGACATAATCGTCATTCTGCATGCCGCACTACACTAGCCAGCCCGCTTGACGGCTTGCGCCGCGTGGTAGGAGCTGCGCACCAGCGGCCCCGATTCCACGTGCGTGAAGCCCATCTCATACCCGGCCCGGCGCAATTCCTCGAACTCCCCGGGGGTGGCGTAGCGCACGATGGGCAGGTGCTTGGGCGAGGGCCGGAGGTATTGGCCCAGCGTCAGGATATCGACGCCCCGCGCGCGCAAGTCGCGCATGACTTCGAGCACCTCGGCACTGGTCTCGCCCAGCCCCAGCATCAGGCCGGACTTGGTGGGGGTGCCGGGCGCCAGACTTTTGGCGTGAGCCAGCACGTCGAGCGAACGCTCGTAGCGCGCGCCCAGGCGCACCTGGCGATAGAGCCGGGGCACGGTTTCGGTGTTGTGGTCGAAGACGTCCGGGGCGGCTTCCATCACGATTTCGACGGCCGCGCGCTTACCCTGGAAATCGGGCGTCAGCACTTCGATGCCGCAGCCTGGAACGCGCTCGCGAATGGCGCGGATGGTGAGCGCGAACAACTCCGCGCCGCCGTCCGCGCGATCGTCGCGGTTGACGCTGGTGACTACCGCGAATTTCAGTCCCATGGCTTCGACGGCGGAGGCCACGCGTTGCGGCTCGCCGTAATCCACCGGCAGCGGGGCGCCCTTCTCAACCGCGCAGAAACCGCAGCGCCGCGTGCATACGTTTCCCAGGATCATGAAGGTGGCGGTTCGGAGGTTCCAGCATTCGCCCATGTTGGGGCAAGCCGCGCTCTCGCAGACGGTGTGCAGCCGCAGCCGCCCGATGAGCTCCTTCAGATCGCGGTAATTCTCACCGCCCGGCGCCGGCGCGCGCAGCCACTGGGGGCGCGGAGGGCCACCTGTTTCGAAAACGGGCTTGGAAGAGATGGAGACGAGCACCTGGTTCTATTGTAAGACGCTACAGCCCCATCAGTATCCGCAGCCGGTCTTCGGAAAGGGAATCCCCTTGCGCCGGGACGTAATGGGAAGGACCACCACCAGCTCCGACGGCCCATGATTGAACTGGTCGACGGAAATCACCAGCGCGGGGCGGCTGCCGGCCTGTTCGCGGCCTTGGGTTGGGCTGTGCTCATCTATCGTCCAGTCCATCGGAATTGGTCCTGTCCCACGACTCCCGCTCCGCAGTCTCCGCCTTCCATTCCTTGCGATTCGCCTTCAGCGCCGCGTAGGAGGCGTTGGCTTCTTCGAGGAACTTCCGCCGCCGGTATCTTTCGATCGCTTCTTCAAGAACCGCCGCCATAGGCCGCTTTTCCTGGCGTGCAAGCTCGCGAAGAGTCTCCCGACCCTCAGCGCTGATACGGACGTTCGAGGTGGACCGGAGCATGCTCATAGTGGGGCCGCGACGTTGACCCGCGCGGCCACCTTGCACAGGGCTTCCCAGTTGCCCTCGGCGAGGGGGATGCCGTGCTTCAGCCGCTCGGCCTCGGTGCGCCACTCCGGATCGCCGGCCACCAGCACCTCGTCGTAGCCCGGGGCCGGGGGCGTCGTCTTGATGAGGTTTACCAGGTTCTCTATGCGCGCGGTGAATTCCTCCACCGGCATGAAACGCGCCACGTCGATGGCGATGTAAGCCTGGCTGACGCGCGCCGCCTCGTTGGGGGAGCGGATGCCGGTCACCTGGTCGGGCATGGCGCCGCCGCTCAGCACCGAGCACAGAATTTCCACCATCATGCCCAGGCCGCTGCCTTTGTAGCCGCCCAGCGGCATGAGCATTCCCTGGTACGCCTCGGCCGTGTCGGTGGTGGGCACGCCTTCGGAGTTGAAGGCCCAGCCCGCCGGAATCTCCGGCTGCTCGTTCAGGAACGCCTTGAAGACGCGGCCCGCCGCCACCGTGGTGGTCGCCATATCCAGCAGCCACGGCCCCGGCACCGACATCGAAATCGGGTTGGTGCCCACGCGGCCCTGCTTGCCCTGCCACGGTGGCACAATCGGCGAGGCGTTGCAGAACACGATCCCGATCTGCCCCGCCGCACGCATCTTCCGCGCCCACCACGCCGCCGAGCCGAAGTGGTTCGACTCGCGCGCCACCACCAGCGCCATTCCCTGCTTGGCGGCGATGCGCACGGCGTGGCCGCAGCACGTCTCCGCGATCCACTGCCCAATGCCGTTCTGCCCGTCGAAGAGCAGGCACGAGCCGCTTTCCGAAATCACGCGGCCGCCGGTGTGCGGGTCCATTTGCCCCGCCAGTAACTTGTCCACAGAACGGGACCAGTTGGATGCCGTGTGAATCCACGCCGCGCAGATTGGAGGCCACCAGGGAAGCGGTGGCAACGGCAGCCTTGTGGGGCGGCACTCCCGCGGCTACCAGGATCTGTTCGGTGAATCGCGCAAGCTCAGGGGCGGATATGAGGGGCATGAAACCCCAGGTTACCGTAAGGGGCGCGTGCTCGCCTTCTGGGCCGTCGGGAAGTCCCGCGGTACCTTCCCGGTCACCTTCCCGGTAGCGGCCCACTCGGCGCCGCGCCGCAGGGTCACGATGAAGCCCACGCACTCCATGGCCGGGACGTCGTGGCCGAGCGTGGTGTGAAACACACGCCCCTTACCGAAAGTGACAGTCATGAGCATCGGCTCGTCGTGCCCGGTCCCTTTGTTGGCCGGGTCCGAGTATCCGGTGGCCAGCACCGTCATGTTCTTGCCAGGGCCGCGCATCTTGGAGTACAGCTCGTCGACCGAGTGCATCCACGCTTCCGGCAGGCCCCTGACGATGGGGTGCCGGCGGTCGCGGGTCACAACCGTGAAGGGAGTGCGGGCGCCGTGGTTGCCGGCAATGCCGGGCGACGTGTCGGAGACCACTTTGCCGTCCCGGAAATACCAATAGGGCCCGGATTTCTCGTCGCGCCCCATCCAGCCGGCGATCCCGATCATGAGGTTGTAGGCGGGCCACTCCGGGAAGGCGTTATCGGCGGCGTGATACGAGACGAAGCCGCCACCCTCCCGCACGTACTTCTCGAAGGCCGCCTGGACCTCGGGAGGCCACTTGCTGCCGCTGGGGAAGTCGTTATAGTTCGAGATCACCACGCGGTACCTGGCAAATTCCGGTTTGAAGACGCTGAAGTCGCCACCCTTGGGAGGGGTGGTGAGCACGTCCACCTGGAACAGGCCGCCGTCCTCCAGAATCTTCTTCAGGGCCGGGGTGGTCGACTTCCAGTCGTGGTTGTTCTGCCCATCAATGATCAGGGCGGCGATGGGCGCCGCGGTCGACGCCGCGGGGCCTAATCCGGCCAGAGCCAGCAAAACGGTCCAAACTGCTGTTTTCATGGTGCTCACCCGGATTGTAGCGCAGGTACTGGGGCAGGCCAACCGCTCTCTGACGTTCGCGGCACGGAATGAAACAGGCGCTGGCGGCGCCGATCCCGACCGTAGGGTTAGATCTCGGCGACCGCCCTGCCCCTACGCCACAATCCCGAGCCGTTTCCCGGCCGTGGCGAACGCCTCCAGCGCGTGGTCCAATTCCGATTTGGTGTGGGTGGCGGTGACGATGGTCCTCACCCGTGCCTTGCCCTTCGGCACCGTAGGAAAACCGATGCCCGTCGCCAGCACGCCCTCCTCGAACAGGGCGCGCGATAGCTCGTGGGCCAGCTTGGCCTCACCCACGATCACCGGAGTGATCGGCGTTTCGCTGTTCCCGGTGTTGTAGCCAATTGAAGTTAACCCTTGCTTGAAATAATCGGTGTTACTCCAAAGATTTTGAATGCGTTCCGGCTCCTGCTCCAGAACGTCGAATGCCGCCAGGCAGGCGGCAGCCACGGCCGGCGGATGGGAGGTCGAAAACAGGAATGGCCGCGCCCGGTGGTACAGGAATTCGATCAGATCGCGGCTCCCGCAGACGTATCCGCCGAGCACCCCGATGGCTTTCGAAAGCGTCCCCACCTGTACCTGAACGCGCCCGTGCAACCCGAAACGATCGACAGTGCCGCGCCCGTCGCGACCCAGCACTCCGGAGGCGTGGGCGTCGTCCACCATCATGATGGCGCCGTGCTTCTCGGCCGCCTCCACCAGACCGGGAAGCGCCCCGATATCGCCGTCCATGGAAAAGACGCCGTCGGAGATGAGCAATTTGCGCCCGGTCGAAGAGGCAAGTTCCGCCAGGATCTTTTCGGCCGCCGCCACATCCTTGTGCGGGAAGACGTGAATCCTGGCCCTGGAGAGCCGGCAGCCATCGATGATGCTGGCGTGGTTCAGCTCGTCGGAGACGATATGGTCCTCCGGACCGAGGAGGGCGGAGACGGTGCCGGCGTTGGCCGCGAAACCCGACTGAAACACCACGCAGGCCTCCACGTTCTTGAACCGGGCGATGCGTTCTTCAAGCTCCAGGTGCAGGCGCATGGTGCCGGAGATGGTGCGCACGGAGCCCGACCCCACGCCGTATTTGCGCACAGCCTCGATGGCGGCCTCCCGCAGCTTGGGATGGGTGGTAAGTCCGAGGTAGTTGTTGGAGGCGAGGTTGACGACCAGTCGACCGTCGAAACGAGACTCCGCGGCGCTTTCCGATTCGAGCACGCGCAGACGCTGATAGCTGCCTTCCGCCCGCCACTGGTCGAGCTGGTCGTGGAGATAGGAGAGGGGGTTGCCCATGGGTAGATTGTGACGCAAGACGGGCTGGATTCGCCAGTGTGGTTTCAGGCCGTGGATGGTTTGTGGACGCCGGACGAGTGGGCAAAAGCCGGGTGGCGAGCGCGACCTACTGGTCGGCGCGTTCCCGAAGCTTGGTTTCCACCCAGGCGCGCAACTCGCGCAGCGACTCGCGGGCCCCATGCCGGTCGAGGGCGACGACAGCATCGTAATCCTCGTAACGGTAGATGGCGCCGAAAGGCGTCAGCACGTCGAGGTTTTCAAACTGGTCGGGCAGACCATGGCCAGACTGTGCCAGCAGAGCCATTAACGCGCCGATCTCGTGGGTCTTGCGGAAGCGGACTCCAACGTCGGAAAGCAGGGCTTTCAGGATCTTCTCGGCGGCCTGCTGGCAATGAAACCCGATGATTTCATCGCCGACTTGATCCGAGGTGAGCACTTCATCCAGCAGTGCTTCGTCCTGGGCAGCCTTGCGGAGCAACAGCAGGGCTTGTTCACGCCTCTTCATAGAGGACTTCGCCTTCGGTGGCCGCCTCGAAATAAACATTCCCGGGCGTGTCGCACCAGTAGTTGAACTTCTCGGCGCTCACCACCAGCAGATCCACCGCGATGTCCAGGGAGCGCAGCATCCGATTCAGCCGCACCATCTCCCCGGCACGATCCGAAACGCCTTCCTCAACCACCATGACGTCGAGGTCGCTGTCCTCACCCGCCTCGCCGCGCGCCTGAGAACCGAACATGATGATGCGTTTGGGCTTGGCGGCCTCAATGAGCAACTCGGTCAGCCGCGTGATGGTCTCGGTGTTTCGGGGCGGGGCTTTCGTGTGCAAACCGAACTCCTGGCTTCAGTTTCGCACAGCCGGCAGCCATCGATGATGCTGGCGTGGTTCAGCTCGTCGGAGACGATATGGTCTTCCGGCCCGAGGAGGGCGGAGACGGTGCCGGCGTTGGCCGCGAAACCCGACTGCCTTCCGCCCGCCACTGGTCGAGCTGGTCGTGGAGATAGGAGAGGGGGTTGCCCATGCTTCGATTATGAGCCAGCGGGACCGGCACCGGAGTGAATTGAAGCAGCCGGGAAGCGAAGGGCACCATCACCGTGCCGGTCGGCTCTCATCGGAGCCCTTTCCTATATTCTGGTGGTTGGCCGGATCGAACGGCTTCCGGATGGGCCGGCCGCGGCGGTAGCGCCGCAGTCTTAAGAGGAATGCGCAGGTTCAACCATGAAAGCACTGTTGATGAAGAAGTACCTGGAGATGGAGCTGGCCGACATGGCCAGGCCGGAGATCGGAGCGGACGATATCCTGGTACGCGTGAAAACGTGCGGCATCTGCGGTAGCGACGTCCACGGACTGGACGGGAGTACGGGCCGCCGCCTTCCGCCGATCGTCATGGGACACGAGGCAGCCGGCGTCATCGCCGAAACGGGCGCGAACGTCAAGGACCTGCGCGAAGGCGACCGTGTCACGTTCGACTCGACAATCTCTTGCGGCGCGTGTTTCTTCTGCCGGCGCGGGGAGATCAACCTGTGCGATAACCGCCAGGTGCTGGGCGTGTCTTGCGCCGATTACCGCCGCCACGGAGCGTTCGCGGAGTACGTCGCGGTTCCCCGGCACATCGTCTACCAACTGCCCGAGTCGCTCAGCTTCGAGAAGGCGGCCATGATTGAAGCTGTCTCCGTGGCGGTTCACGCCGCCAACCTGACACCGGTGAAACTAGGCGATACGGCCGTCGTGGTGGGGAGCGGAATGATCGGCCTTCTGGCTATCCAGGCGCTGCGGCTGGCGGGTTGCGCTTGTGTGATCGCCGTCGATGTGGACGACGCGAAACTGAAGGTTGCGAGCGAGCTGGGAGCGGACTATTGCGCTAACCCGAACAGCGTGGATGTGCCCGCATTCACGCGCGAACGCACCAACGGGCGTGGAGCGGACATCGCGCTGGAGGTCGTGGGAGCTACCCAGCCACTGCAAACGGCCCTGGCGTCCCTTCGAAAGGCGGGGAGCATGACGCTGGTGGGCAACGTCTCCCCCGAGGTGACGCTCCCGCTGCAATCGGTGGTGACGCGCCAGATCGGGCTGACAGGCTCCTGCGCCTCTTCCGGCGAGTACCCTGCCTGCATCGGCCTGCTGGCTCGCGGCGCGATCCGTGTGGAACCGATGATCAGCTCGGTCGCACCGCTCGAAGAAGGGCCCCGCTGGTTCCAGCGCCTGTACCATAAGGAACCCAATTTGATGAAAGTGATACTGAAACCCTAGCGGGTGTCTTGGACCACTCCGGCAACCGCTCTCTAGCGTTCGCGGCTCTGAAAGCGCATCGGAGCCGCAAACGTTAGAGAGCGGTTGGCACAGTTGTTTCGTGACAGGCCCTTAGCTTCGCAGCGACATTTCCGCGACGCGAAAATGACGCTGTCCCTAACTGAATGAGGACAAGTACAGTCGGTGTTCGGCCAAATCGACTCCGGAGTCGTCTTCTCGGGAGACTGGCAACATTGGGCTGGATTCTGATGGCAGTGTTTCTATTCGTCTCCGGCTGCAACGCCGGAATCGTGTGGGGCTGGTTCGTCCACAAGAGGAGCGGTTCGCTTGTTCCGCTCATCGGCGGACTCGGAGGACTCGGCGCATTTCTGCTGTTGCCGTTTGGAGTGCTGAACACCTGGTGGTGGATTCCGCTGGTCGCAGACCTTGGAACTGGCTACCTAATGACGGCTACTGCGATCTTTCTGATACGCCGGGCGATCAAGAACCCATGAGCTCGATTAGGTTCTATTGCCGTTGTTAGGAAAGTGGTAGCTCTCAAGAACCTTCCCGTCCTTGCTTTGACGCCAGCCTTCGGACGGCGCTCACAGGCGTCGCTGCTTCAGCCGATGCCGTTACTTCGGATGCGGGATGATGTTCACGATCAAGTAGCCATCATTCTGGATGAGGAAATAAAATCGCCAATCCTTGTTGACGCGCGCCTGCCAGAGCCCCCGACTCTCGTCGTATTTCTTGGCGCGGAGCAACGGATGGTGGAGATCTTGGAGCAACAGCAGAGACTGCTTGTCGAAAGCACGTTGGACTTGTTGGGACGCTTTGGCGTAGTTCCGCTCGAAGTGGGGCGTGCGGAGGAGTTTCATCACGCCGAGCGCTTGGATTTCTTGCGATTCAGTTTCTTGGCTTCCGCGTGGAGCGAGGCGATGAATTCTTCATGGCTCGCAAAAGGACCGAGGACTTGGCCGGCGCCGATTTCGGCCAAACCCTCGGCGAGTTCGGCGTCGACGATTCGACGCTGCTCGGGCGAGTACTCGTCGTCTGCCGTCGGAAGTTTGGGATAAATGCTGATGACGCCGCCTGAGACCTTGAATTCGATCTTCTGGCCGCTCTTAAGACCGCCCTGCCGCCGCACGGACGGAGGAACCACAAGCGGCGTTTTATTCTTCACGGTGACGGTCATGGCTGGTAGTTGGCTTGGGATGCGATTTCGCTTTCAGTGTACGGCGGTGAGATGGAGTAGTCAAATCTCACGAGCAACCTAGCCACTGGTTCTGCGCCCTCATGCCAGAAGCATGCAACGACGTGCGCCATTGCAAGTAATTGAAATAGTTAAAGTTACATACGCCTATCGTACAAAATCACGTACAGGCGGACGGTCGACTGGAAGCTAAACCATTGAAACAATTCAACTTGTTACTGGTGAGCCGGGCGGGACTCGAACCCGCGACCCTGTGCTTAAAAGGCACATGCTCTACCATCTGAGCTACCGGCCCGCGATACCGCGGCAAGACGCAACGATACTTGTTCAGTTTATCAGACTGGCGGCCAATTGCGCGGCCGCTTTCTTCGGTCCTTCGGTCGCGCCTCGGAATGAGCCGGCGCCCCGGAGGAAGCCGCGAGAAGAACGGTTTCCAGGCGGAAGCGCCTGGCCCACAAAAGGCTATACTTGGTCCAGACGACCGATGAACCGGCTGGCGCGCCGTTTTCTTTTTCTGGCACTGGCGATCGCGGCAATACTGCTGATCGGAACGGTGGGGTTCACCCTCATCGACGCCTTTCCCCCCTTCGATGCCTTCTACATGACCCTCATCACCATGACCACGGTGGGGTATAGCGAGATCCATACGCTCTCGCACGCGGGGCGGGTCTTCAATTCCTTCCTGATCTTTTTCGGCGTCACCACCATCTTCATCGCCATGGGCGCCATGACCCAGACCATCATCGAGATGGAATTCGGCCACGTCATCGGCAAGCGGCGGACTAAACGCATGATCGACAAGTTGAAGGACCACTACATCATCTGCGGCTACGGGCGCGTGGGGCGCGGCGCCGCCGCGGAACTGCAACACTCCGGCGTCCCCTTCGTGGTGGTGGATATCAGCCCGGAACGCGTCGAACGCGCCCTGCTGGCGGGCATGCTCGCCCTGGCGGCCGATTCCACCAGCGATGAGACCCTGCACCAGGCGGGCGTCGACCGGGCTCGAGGGCTGGTAGCGGCCCTGGCCACCGACGCGGACAACCTCTTTGTCCTGCTTTCCGCCAAAGCCCTCAATCCGAACATTTACGTGGCGGCGCGCGCGGCCGAAGAAGGCGCCGAAGGGAAGATGCGGCGCGCCGGCGCGGATGCCGTCTTCGCTCCCTACTCCATCGCCGGTCACCGCCTGGCACAATCGCTGCTGCGGCCGCACGTAGTGCAGTTCCTCGACTTCACCACCCACGATATCGGCATGGACATTGCCATCGAGCAGGTGCGGGTTTCCGAAACCAGCGAGGTGGTTTCGCGGACCATTAAGGAGATGCAGTACCGCCGCGATGTCGGTGTGATTGTCATGGCTATCCGCAAGGGCGACGGCCGCATGGTCTTCAACCCACCGGCCGACACCGCCGTCGAGGGCGGCGATTATCTGATCGTCATGGGCCGCCAGGAGAACCTGCGCACTTTGGAAGGTTTGCTGGCCCAGTCCGGCGGAACCAGGCGATGAGGCGGCCCGCCTTTCAAGAGGTTTACGGGAATAACGGAGTCCGCGGTGCGTTTCCGCACGGTATAATAACAGCGGTTGCCGGTAGCCGGATATGCTGAAGCGCGTTCGTCAATTCATTGAATCCGTGGTTTTCGCCGGCCTCAAGCCGGATGCTCACCTGCAGCCTGCGGTCAAGGGCAGACGATGGCTCGGCCCTCTGAGCGGTCTGGTGGATCGCGTTCTTTCCAGGCCGGCGCCCTCCGACCCCCTGTATCTCAGCAATCGCACCTTCGAACAGAAGGTGAAGCTCTGGGCGGCGATAGCGGTGCCGTGCCTCATTCTGGCGGGCGTCATCCTACTCCTGCTGAGCCGCATCTTTCCAGCCAACGGACCTGGGCCCGCCCCCGAGATGTCCGCCGCGGCGATGGCGGCGAAGCTTTTGCCGAATATCGACAAAACCATCAAGATCGAGGTCAACAAGGAAGTGCAGGTGCTCGATGCGCACGTCGAGGATGCCGGCGGAATGAGAGTGGCGGGCACCGTCAAGAACAACACCGACCACCTGATTCATTCGACGGAGATTATCCTCAACCTGACCGATAGGACGGGTTCGCACCTGGGAGCGGTGAGTGCCAAGGTGGACAATCTGGCGCCCAATGCCACCGCGAGATTCCAACTCCCCATCGAGCAGAAAGACGCTTCCTTCGCGCTGGTTCGGGAAGTCTACACGCAATAGCGGCCCGAGGTGGCGCAGACTCTTAGTCTGCCGCCTCCCGACTCGTCGGGAGGCTCGTCGGCACGCCTCCGGCAAACCGTCCCAATGAAGGTGTGAAAAAAAACGCCCGCAAGCGGGCGAGGCAGGCGGAACCGCCCGCGTAGCTGGATTCTTTCACGGCCTCAATGAGTCCGGGGCTGTCCCCTGCGTCCGCCACGCAGGAGTCTCCTGCGCCGCTACCGGCGCGGAGGCGCGAAGAACTGGAGCGGATCGAGCGAGGCGACGCGCCACTTCCCGCCGGATTTCTCGACGCGGCACTTCACGCGCTCCCGGCGCCGCTCCGCCACCGCGCCATCCTGCCGGCTCACAATGTGAACCAGCCAATCCAGCTCCACGGCGCGGCTGCGATCGTCCCCTTCTTCCTCCACCAACTCGATGGACGATTGCACTTCGGCCTCGCGCAGGAGCGCGGTGACCGCGGCGCGGAGCGCCTCGTATCCCGGCATGGCGGCATCGAAAGCCCTCAGGAATGCGCTGGCATCGCCCGCGCTCAGCGCCGCCGCCATGGAGGTAACAAGGTCCCACACCTGCTGCGCGGAATCGGCCCGTAAGCAGGCCGCGAAGGGAACCAGGAGCAGGGTGCGGCGCGTCATTTCAAGTCCTGTAGCTGGCGTTGATCTCGATGTAGCCCTTGGTGAGGTCGCACGTCCAAAAACGCGCCGTGCCCTTGCCCTTACCGCGGACGGTCACCCGGATTTCGCACTCGGGGGCGTCCAGCTTGCGCTTCAATTCGGGCTCGGAAAATGGCGCCGCCAGGCCTCCGCGGCACATCGGGACGCCTTGCATGTAGACGTCGGTCTTGGACGGATCGAAGGCCACACCCGCATTGCCCGCGGCACAGAGGATGCGCCCCCAGTTCGGATCGGAACCCGCCACCGCCGTCTTCACCAGGGGTGAGTTGGCGATGGCGCGCGCCATGCGCGCCGCGGCATCGTTATTGGAAGTTCCCGAGACCAGGATGGTGATGAGCTTGCTCGCACCCTCGCCATCGCGCGCGATGGCCTGGGCCAGCGACTCCAGCACCTCGACGATCCGCTGTTCCAGTTTGGGAAGCTCGCGCGCGTCCGGACGCACTCCGGAAGCGCCGTTGGCCAGCAGCACCAGCGTGTCGTTGGTGGAAGTGTCGCCGTCCACGGAAACGCGGTTGTAGCTGCGCTCGACACCGCGCTTCAAGATGGCGCGCAGTTGCGCCGGCGGAATCGCGGCGTCGGTCACGACGAACCCCAGGGTGGTGGCCATGCGCGGCTGGATCATGCCCGAACCTTTGGTCAGGCCCGCGATCCGCACCACGCCGCGCCGCAGGCTGGCTTCGGCGAAGGCGGTCTTGGGCACGCGGTCGGTGGTCATGATGGCGCGAGCCACGTCGTCGAAGCGATCGGTGCTCAGGCCGCCGACCAGCGCCGGCAGAGCGTCGACGATCTTGCGCGGATCCAGTTCCACCCCAATCACGCCGGTGGAAGCCGGCAACACCTGCGAGACGGGCAGCTTCAGAAGCTTGGCGGCTGCCTTGGAGGTGGCCAGCGCCACCGCGTCCCCGGTGCGGGTGGCACAGTTGGCGTTGCCGGCATTTACCAGGATGGCCCCCACGCGGCCGCCCGATAGTTTCAAATGACGCCGGCAGAGCTTCACCGGAGCGGCTGCCACGCGATTCTGGGTAAACACGGCGGCGGCGCTGGCGGCCAGGCCCGTGACAATCAGGGCCAGGTCGTCCTTTTCCTTCTGGCGGATGCCGGCGTAGGTGGCGGCGTACGCGTATCCAAGCGGTAAATTCAAAGGTGCGGTCCTCCTATATCTTCATTTTCGGCCAGGCGCTGTCCATTGGCGAAATCGGCGGCGGAGATGCGTTTGCGCCCCTCGAGCTGAACCTCGAGAAGTTCCAGGGCGCCGGAGCCACAGCTTACCACTAGCGGCTTCAAACTGAGCAACGTGGCGCAGACACTCCTGTCTGCCGTGTCCACACTCGTGTGGACACGCTCCGTCGCCACTCTGGATTTCCATATGTGCAGCGTCTGCCCGCGGAAAGTCGTGTACGCGCCGGGCCACGGTTGCAAACCGCGCACGCGATTATGAATCGCCTGCGCGGGCTGGCCCCAATCCACCATTCCATCTTCTTTCTTCAGCAGCCGCGCCCAGGTGGCCTGCGATGAATCCTGCTTCCGGGGAACGATGGCGCCCGTGGACAGGCCGGCGAGCGTTTCCACCAGCAGATCCGCGCCCATCGCGGCCAGGCGTTTGCCAAGTTCGACGGCGTTCTCGTCCGGCCCGATTTCGGTCTCGGCCTTCAACAGCATGTCGCCGGTATCCAGGCCGGCGTCGATGCGCATGGTGGTTACGCCCGTGCGCGTCTCGCCGTTGAGGATGGCCCATTGAATGGGTCCGGCCCCCCGGTAGTTCGGCAGCAGCGACGCGTGCACGTTGACGATTCCAAGCGGCGCCAGGTCGATCACCGTCCGCGGAATGATCTGGCCGTACCCCACCACCACCATGGCGTCGGCCCCCAGCGCCCTTAGGAACTCGACGGTCTCCGGCAGTTTCACGCGCTCCGGCTGGCGGACCGGCAACCCCAGGCGCGCGGCGGCTTCTTTCACGGGCGGCGGCAAGGCATGCTGTCCGCGGCCGCGGGGCCGGTCGGGCTGGGTCACCACCGCCAGCACCTGGTGCCCGGCCTCCACCATGCGCTCGATCGTGGGGACGGCGAAGGCGGGAGTTCCCAGGAAGACCAGGCGCATCCGGGCCTCAGCCCCATTCCCCGGAGCGTTGGAGTTTCTTGATTTTGCGTTTCATCAGGTCGCGTTTCAGCGCGCTGATGTGGGTGATGTAGAGGCGGCCGTGGAGGTGGTCGGTTTCATGCAGGAAAGCGCGCGCCAGCATGTCTTCGCCGGTCTTCTCGAATTCCTCGCCGCGGGCGTTCCTGGCGCGCACCGTGACGCGCTTGGCCCGCCGCACCTGCTCGCGAAATCCCGGAATGCTGAGGCAGCCCTCCTCGCCATCCTGCCGTCCGTCGATGCCAACGATCTGGGGATTGATCAAGACCAGTTTGTCGGCCGGATTCTCGCCATTGGAGACGTCGATGACGGAGATCCTCCTGGAAAAGCCGATCTGCGGCGCCGCCAGCCCCACCCCTTTGGCGGCGTACATCGATTCGAACATGTCCTCCAGGAATTTATGCAGCTCCGGAGTATCGAATTCGGTAACCTCCTCGGCCTCGCGCTCCAGCACCGGGTCGCCCAACTTCACAATCGGATAGACCATAAGAATCAGAAACTCCTCACCTGTTGCAGGTAGCCTTCGAAATTCCGCCGGGTTTCCCCCAGCGAGTCGCCACCGAATTTCTCGAGAAACGCCTGCGCCAGCACCATCGCCACCATGGCTTCCCCGATGACGCCCGCGGCCGGCACCACCGCCACGTCGGAGCGCTCGTAGGCCGCCAGCGCCGGTTCCCGGGTGGCCAGGTCGACCGACTCGAGCGGCCGCCGCAGCGTGGAAATGGGCTTGAGCAGCCCGCGCACCAGCACGTCCTGGCCGTTGGTGATGCCGCCTTCGAGACCTCCCGCGCGATTGGCGCCGCGCGTAAAGCGGCGCGCCTCGCGATCGTAGTGGATGGTGTCCTGCACCTTCGATCCGAAGCTCGCCGCGCCTTCCGCCGCGAAACCGATTTCGACTCCCTTCACGGCCTGCATGGAGACGATGGCCTGCGCCAGGCGGCCGTCCAGACGCGAATCCCACGTGGTGTGCGATCCCAGCCCCGTCGGGACGCCGTGCGCCACTACTTCGAAAACGCCGCCGATGGTATCGCCCGTGCGGTAGGCTTCGTCCACCACCGCTTTCATGTGGACTTCGGTTTCTTCGTCGACACAGCCCAGCAGCACTTCCGGCTGGCGCCGGAGAGCCACAATCTCCTTCCACGAGACCGCACGCTCCAGCCGCACCGGGCCGACGGCGATCACGTGGCTCAACACCTGGATGCCAAATTCCGCCAGCAGCGCCTTGGCGAAGGCGCCCACAGCCACGCGCGCCGCCGTCTCGCGGGCGCTGGCCCGCTCCAGGATGTAGCGCGCGTCGTGGAAATCGTACTTGATGGCGCCCGCCAGGTCGGCGTGGCCGGGGCGCGGCCGCGTCACCGGCTTGCGCTGCCCGGCGGCGCCCTCGGTGTCCTCCACCGGAAGCGCCTCGGTCCAGTTCAGCCAGTCGCGATTGCGGATGACGATGGCCACCGGCGAGCCGATGGTGCGGGAATGGCGGACGCCCGCCACAATTTCGGCGCGGTCCTCCTCGATCTTCATGCGGCCGCCGCGTCCGTAGCCCTGCTGGCGGCGCCACAGCTCGTGGTTGACGGCCTTCAACGATATGGGTATGCCGGCCGGAAGCCCGGTGAGCGTGGCCACGAGGCACTCGCCATGCGACTCTCCGGCCGTCTCAAAGCGCAACATCGGATGAGAATTCTCATCGTAGCAGACTCGAACAATTATCTGGCGATTTGCGTAGTAAGCTCTTAGCGATCGGAGTTTAGCTGAGAGCTTCCTGGAGGTTTGCCGTGGTGAAGTTCCTGCTGTGGTGCATTCTGCTGTTGCTGTGCTGGCCCCTGGCCCTGATCGGGCTGGTGCTCTACCCCCTGGTTTGGCTGCTGTTACTGCCGTTCCGCGTGGTCGGAATTGCCGTGGGTGGCGCGCTCTCGCTGGTGTGGGCGCTGGTGACGCTGCCCGCGCGCCTGTTGCGGGCACTGTAGCCTCCAGTGCAGTGCGGCCGAAGTATTTGCCTGTTTTGTGGGGCGGGCAATCCTGCCCGCAGCCGCCTTTTTAGGCGGCTTCTTCGCGTCGTGCGCGAGTCTTCGCAGCCGCGGTCGCCGGCTGAAAACCGGCGGCAGCCACGATTGGCTGCCCCACAGCCAAGTGCGTACTCGTTACTCCGCTTGTCGCGGACCACTAGCCTGGCAGGCGGAACTCCACCGGCGCCGGTATGGCCTGCTGCTGGAAGGCCCGTGAACCCTGGGTGCGGAACTCGTACCGCTCGATGGCTACCGCCGCCCCCTTTTCATTGCTCCGCACCACGCAGCCGTAAAGCATGAGCTTCATGGGGCAGGAGTCGTTGAGCAGTACCGGCCAGCTCATCGACAATTCGATGGGCATGCCTACGGTGAGCAGGTTGTCGGCGGTGAACCACACTCCACCGCTCGATATGTTCAGGGTCGTTCCCGAACCGGTTTCGGCGATGCGCTGGCCGTAGAGCATCTTGTAGCGCAATTCTTGAGCGATCTCGAAGCGCCGTTTGGTGCGTCTTTCCCGCTGTTCGCCGGCGACGGTCTGTTGCTCGCGAGTGTCAGTCACCACACACCACCTTCCACCCGCAAAACTACAATGGACCGGCGGCGCGCTCAAGATGTCTTTGGTTAATCCGACGGCGCTAACCGTACCCTGGAGGGAAGCCTCGCCCCGCCCGCGGGCGGCCAAATTCACGAAAAAGCGGGGGGCAAAAAAAGTTGAAAATAATACTGGACAAGAAGGCCTGAAACTGCTAGTATCAGACCAATATAGACAGCATCCCTGGCGGTGAGTCCCCTCCCACCGCCAACCCCTCTGAGTGCAGGCCCCGAGTTACCCAGCTCGGGGCCTTTTACTTTTTGCCGAAGCACCAGGTTTAGGGTCTATCGGTACTACAGTTAATACCCTCACATGGGTGGGGAAAGATACCCCCTCAAAAAAATTTGAAAAAACACTGGACAAGCAGATCCTAAACTGCTAGTATCAAATCAACACAGACAGCATCCCTGGCGGTGAGTCCCCTCCCACCGCCAACTCTCTGAGTGCAGGCCCCGAGATACCCAGCTCGGGGCCATTAATTTTTGGGCCCCGTTTTTCCGGACTTTCCCCAATTACATCCCCTCTGCCGCGGGTATCGCTTTTGGGAGCTTGCGCTGTCTGGTCCCCCCAGCCCCCGACCTCCGGCCTAGGGCTTGCGCTGTAGGCTCGTGGGAACCCGCTCCCGATCCAACCCCTCGAAATGAAAGCGCCATTCCAGCGGAACGGTCTCCGGCACGTAGCACTTTCGGTCGTCGCAAGCCTGGTACCGCAACGACCCCTTGAGGATTAGCTCACCAGCGGGGGTGACCAGCGGTCGCACGGCGTTTTCCGGCCCGAACGTGATCTCCCGCGCGATCCGCACCCGCCCCCGATACACGGACGCCGTCTCGCCGATGGCCTTCAGGTGCAATTTGCGCGAGGCCGGGTATTGGAAGGGGTGCGCCTTCGCGGCGGGGCTTTCCTCGAGCTTCCAGCGGATACGCGCTCGCGGAAGTCCTCTTCGAAATACTTGGAGACCACCGTCCCCTTGGCATCCACGATGAACGTTCCGGGGTACGGAATGCCGAACTGCGGCGTGCCCGGCTTCACGGTCTCATTCAAGATGCCAAAGGCGCGGATCATCTTCGATTCCGGATCGGAGAGCAACGGAAAAGAGATGTGCTTCCGGCCGGCGAAGTCTTTCAACACCTCAACCGAGTCGTAACTGACGGCCGCCAGCCCGAGCCCCTGCTTCCGTATGCGGTCCAGGTTCTGTTCCAGCTCCACGAGCTGGATTTTGCAGAACGGTCACCAGTCCGCGGAACGGTAGAACACTAACATGGCGCCCTTGGGTCCCATGATGGACTTCAGAGTCTGGGGCCGGGCTGCCGGCGGCTGGCCCGGTCTTGATGTTCTGCCCGAATAGCACCGCGACGGCGGCCAACGAGCACCACGAGATTCGCCGCATATGCACCAGTGTAGTACGGTCGGAGCAAACCGAGGGCGCGATCCGCCGCGCAGGATGCACCCCATCTAGCCCAGCGCGGCCGCGACGAATTGCGGGTCGCTACGTGGGGCAGGATTGTATCCTGCGACGGATTGCTAATCCGCCTGCCGCCCTTGGACGCGCCCCCCACGACCGCGGAGAACCGCCACCACTCGTTGCGGCTTGCCGCTATGCGGGCTGATTGGCAGGGATACCCTGGGGTCCGGCGGGTTGGTAACCCGCCCGAATCGCTTGTAAACAGCTCGACCAGCACCGGTTGAAAATCGGCGCGCAGGATACAATCCTGCCCCACAACCCATGGATGGTGCCTGGCATGCCAGAAGGTATGTGGTATTAGGCAATCCTGCCCGCAGCCGCCTTCTAAGGAACTCCTTCCGCGACCCTTTGATTTCAGGTGCTTACGCGGCAGGCTTTTCTTCTCTGCCACGACGCCTCATCAACGCCAAGTTCCTCTCCCGT
>Ga0182021_10003833_pt1 | contig 17657 bp, 12 predicted proteins | sample 612E3MmetaG_FD_120493 | JGI IMG/M metagenome (GOLD analysis project Ga0182021, IMG submission 120493) | Permafrost microbial communities from Stordalen Mire, Sweden - 612E3M metaG (Illumina Assembly) | ecosystem: Environmental > Terrestrial > Soil > Wetlands > Permafrost | place: Sweden... | reverse complement strand
GACCGCCGACTCCCCACGCGAACTTCCGCCGGAACAGCGCATAGCCGACCGCGTCGCCGTCCCGCTCGACGACGAGGATCCGCAGAGTCTCGAAGTCCCCCTTCCGCATCGGGACCTCGCTGAGGAAGGACCTCTGGTGGGCGTCCGTCGGCCGCGTCACCCAGCCGGGCCGCTCGACGGCGCCGTGGAGCCGGGCGACGAGGGCGCCGTGCGCCTCGAAGTCGAAGTGCTCGATCCGTACCGTCAAGTCAGCCGTGTCCACGGGCCGCAGGGCCGCGCCACGCGGAAGGGTCAGCTGGACCTGACGCGCCCCGAGACCGTACCCGAACCTGCCGTAGATGATCGGCTCCGCCGCGTACAGCATCGACACCGCCTCACCGCGATCGAGGCAGTGAGCGAAATGCGCGTCCATCATCGTGCGGAGCATCCCCTGGCGCCGGTACTGCGGGTGCACGCACACCCAGGTGAGGCCGGCGATGGGAAGTCGCGCGCCGGGCACGGGCGTGTTCGCGAACGCGTACGAGGCGTGGAAGGCAGCCAGACGTCCGGGCTGTGATGGGTCTTCGATGCCGTACGTACGGCCCCAGGGCAACGGCGACGGCCAGTCCAGCTGCTCGTCGACCGGGATCGCGGACGGGAACCCCCAGGTGTCCACGTCGATGATGTCCCGGAGTCGGTCAGGTCCCAGAGGTACGACGTCGGTCATGGCGCAACTCTGCCGCACCAAGCGGAATCTTCGCCTGTGGATTCGGGAGCAGCCCTTCACAACGCCGCTGTGGGTCCACGTTCTGTCGGCGTCTCCCGTTAGCCTGACTAGGACGAAAGAGGGGGAGATGGAACGAGTGGGGCGCGTGCTGATGGCGCTCGTGCTCATCGTCGCCCTGCTCACCGGGTGCACGAAGGCGGCGAACAAGCCGGCGATGAACCTGCCCGTCGCCGACGACACGGTGACGGCGGTCGCGACCGCGCTGACGGCGCTGGACGTCTCGAGCGCTCCCTTGTCCTCGTCGCCCACCGCCGCGCAGACCGAGCTCGCCGCGATCGTCGCCGGGATGGACGGCATCAAGCCGACGGTGACGCCGGGGCCGATCACGTACGACCCTGTGAACCCCAAAGCCTCGGCGGTGCTGCACTACTCGTGGCCGATGCCGAGCGCGCCGTGGACGTATGACGTGACCGTGCCCCTCGTGAACAACGGCCAGGGGTGGAAGCTCGTGTGGTCCGCGTCGGTCGTGTTCTCCCAGCTCGACGCGACCAACCGCCTCGTGCACTCCCACACGACAGCCCAGCGGGGCTCGATCATCGGAGCCAACAACCAGGCTCTGGTCGAGCAGTTCAAGGTCGTCAAGGTGGGCATCGACAAGTCCCGGGTCAGTGGCGACGCGGCGGTCGCCTCCGCCAAGGCCCTGGCCGCGGTCGTCGGGATCGACTCCGACAAGTACGCAGCCCAGGTCAGCGCCGCGACCGACAAAGCCTTCGTGCTCGCCATCACGCTGCGTCTGGGGAGCGTGCCGTCGTTGGTCGCGACGATCGGTGGAGCGGTCGGCATCGAGGGCACGGCCATGCTGCCCGTCTCAGACGGGCTCGCGCCCGAGGTCCTCGGCGTGGTCGGCGACGCGACGAGCGAGATCATCACCGCATCGAAGGGTGCCGTCCTCGCAGGCGACCAGGTCGGTCTGACCGGTCTCCAGAGGCGGTACGACGCCCAGCTGCGCGGCACGCCGGGCGACAAGGTGACGATCGTCGGCCGACGTACGACCACCGCCAGCCCGTCGGCGTCCGTGACCAAGGTCTCGGCGTCCCCGTCCGCCTCGAGAGCGTCCGCTTCCGCCTCGTCCTCATCGGGTGGGAGTGCCTCGAGCTCGACCACCGCGGCCGCGTCAGTGACGCCAGTGGTCGTCTACTCGACCACCCCCATACAGGGGAAGGACCTGTCCCTCAGCCTGGACCTCGACTGGCAGCAGAAGGCCGAGGCGATCATGCAGACGATCACCGGCCCCGCAGGCGTGGCCGTCATCCGGCCGTCCACGGGCGCGATCCTGGCACTGGCCAACTCGCCCGGCAGCGCGGGCCAGCCGGACGCGTCGTTCGGCCAGTACGCGCCGGGCTCGACGTTCAAGATCGCGACCTCGCTGGCGCTCATACGCAAGGGGTTCACCGCCGACACGATCATGAACTGCACGCCAACGGCGACCGTCGAGGGCCAGAAGTTCAAGAACTTCGGAGGGTACCCGTCGTCGAAGCTCGGCCGGATCCCGTTGAAGGACGCCGTCGCGCAGTCCTGCAACACCGCGTTCATCAACGAGTACGCGACCATCTCCGGCACGGACCTGCAAGCAGCGGCTGCGAGCCTCGGGGTGGGCGCCGACTACGACGCGGGCTTCCCCGTCAACTACGGCATCGTGCCGAAGCCGGCCTCGAGCGGCCAGAAGGCTCAGGAGTTCATCGGGCAGGGCGGCGTCCTGGCGTCGCCGGTGACGATGGCCGGCCTCGCGAGCTCGGTCGGGGCCGGGCACACCGTCGTCCCCTACCTCGTCGAGGAGACCAAGCCCGTCTCGACCGCTGCAGCGCTCACGCCCGCCGAGGCGGCGGTTCTCCAGCAGCTCATGGCGTACACCGTCCAGACCGGCTCCGGCCGCGGGCTTGAGGGCCTGGCCCTTGGCGCGAAGACCGGCACAGCCGAATACGGCACCGGCACACCGCTTCCGACATACGCCTGGATGATGTGCTACACGGCCGGCGACGTCGCGATCGCGGTCTGGTTCAAGGACGGCGTCTCCGGCTCCTACTCCGCGGGCCCGATCATCAAGGCGTTGCTGAAGTGATGGACGAGCAGATGGCTTTCGAGAGGGCCCGCCGCATGCTGGCGGATGCCGAGCACATCACCGTGCTCACCGGCGCTGGCATGTCGACCGCGTCGGGCATCCCCGACTTTCGCGGGCCGCAGGGCGTCTGGACCATCGACCCCGAGGCGGAGCGGGTGTCGACGCTGTCGTACTACCTGAGAGATCCGGCCGTACGGAAGGCGGCCTGGCAGCGTCGTACCTGGTCGCCTGTCTTCTCGGCGGAGCCCAACGACGCGCACCGTGCGTTGGCCGACCTGGAGCGATCGGGCCGTCTCCGCGCCCTCATCACGTCGAACACGGACGGCCTCCACCAGCTGGCGGGGTCGACGAACGTGATCGAGCTGCACGGCAGTGCGCGACGCTGGCGGTGCGAGAAATGCCGCCGCTCGGGGCCGATGGAGGAGATGCTCGCGCGTGTGACCGCCGGCGAGGCCGACCCGGCCTGCCCGGCCTGCGGCGGCATCGTACGAGCGACGACGATCCTGTTCGAGGAGAACCTGGACCCCGACGTCATCGACGCGGCAGTGGCGGCGGCGTCGGACTGCGACGTCTTCCTCACGGTCGGCACGTCGCTCGCCGTCTACCCGGCAGCTGGCCTGCTGCCCCTCGCGATGCGCGCCGGCGCCCGCTCGGTGATCGTCAACGCCGAGGAGACCGAGTACGACCACTACGCCTGGGCGGTGATTCGCGAACGGATCGAGTCCGTACTACCGCGGCTCCTGGCGGCTGACGACCCGAGCTGAGGCTGGAAGCCGATCCGGTCCGTACCACCGCGGCTGCTGCGGCCGACGACCCTGGGGCTCGCCAGGTGCACCGAGCGGACTGGCCGGGCGCCTCGGACCTCCGTGGAAGCCTCGCCACGTCTTCCGGCAACCCCGCTGTCTGCAGCTGAAGAACGCTGTGCCACTGTGATTTCACAGTATGGCTCGGCCGCGGGAGCCAGGCTGGTCTCAACGAGGAGGCTGCCATGCAGGACCTGACCGAACGCACTCGCTGCACGATCACCGTCGACGGCCGAGAGGTCGAGGTGCCAGCGGGGCTGACGATACTGACCGCGCTCGCCGTGCAGGGCTACGACATCCCCTCGCTCGGCCACGACGTACGCCTCGAGCGGGCCAACGGCAACTGCGGCCTGTGCGTGGTCGAGGTCGGCGACGAACGGCGCGAGGTCAAGTCCTGCATCACACCCGTGACGCCCGGCATGGTCATCCGCACCAGGTCCGAGACCATCGACGCATACCGGAGGGTCCGCGTCGAACAGCTCCTCTGCGACCACAACGCCGATTGCGAGCCGCCCTGCCAGCAGACCTGCCCGGCGCACATCGACATCCAGCGCTACCTGGCGCTGGTCACAGACGGCAACTTCGAGGCCGCCGTGCGCGTGATCAAGGACCGCAACCCGTTCCCGTCCGCGTGCGGGCACGTCTGTCCCCACACGTGTGAGGCGCAGTGCCGCCGCAACCTCATCGACTCCGCCGTCGCGATCAACGACGTCAAGCGGTTCGCCGCCGACTGGGACCTCTCACGGGACAAGCCGTGGGTACCGACGGTCAGCGAACGTACGGGCAAGACGATCGCCATCGTCGGAGCGGGTCCGTCGGGGCTCAGCGCAGCGTTCTACGCGGCCATCGCCGGGCACGAGGTCACCGTCTTCGAGCGGCAGCCGAAGCCGGGCGGCATGATGCGCTACGGGATCCCGGAGTACCGCCTGCCGAAGGCGACGCTGGACGCGGAGATCGCCACGATCACCGCGCTCGGCGTCAAGATCGTCTGCGGGAGGTCGATCGGAACCCACCTGCGCCTGGAGGACCTGCAGCGGGACTTCGATGCCGTGTACCTCGCGATCGGGTCGTGGACGCCCACGCCGATGAACCTCGAGGGTGAGAACTCCGACGGCGTGCTGACCGGCATCCGCTACCTCGAGCAGGTCACCAAGGGCGGCGACCCCGCCCCTGGCAGGAACGTCGTGGTCATTGGCGGCGGCAACACGGCGATCGACTGCGCTCGTACGGCGCTGCGCCGCGGCGCTGACCATGTCGTCCTCCTGTACCGCCGTACCCGCGACGAGATGCCCGCCGACCCGCAGGAGGTGGAGGCCGCCGAGGACGAGGGTGTCGAGCTGCGCTTCCTCGCGGCACCGACCGCGATCCGGCGGGGGCCTGAGGGACTGATGCTCCGCTGCCTGGAGATGACCTTGGGCGAGCCCGACCGGTCGGGACGCCGTCGTCCCATCCCCACGGAGGGAAGCGACTTCGAGCTGCCCGCGACCCTGGTCATCGGCGCGATCGGCCAGAGCACGAACACGCAGTTCCTCTACAACGATCTGCCTCTCCGGCTGAACAAGTGGGGCGACGTCGACATCGACGGCTCCACCATGGAGGCATCGGAGACGAAGGTCTTCGCGGGCGGCGACTGCGTGACCGGTCCGGCCACGGTGATCGAGGCGGTCGCCGCGGGGCGCCGTGCGGCGTGGGCGATGGACCAGTTCGTCACCCGTGGGTACGTACGGGCCGAGCCCGCTGCGTACAACTGCAGCCGTGGCTCTCTCGAAGACCTCCCGCGCGACGAGTTCGAGACGCGCCCCAGACGGGCGAGGCACCCCATGCCGACGCTCCCTCTCGCGGAGAGGGTGACCAGCTTCGATCAGGTCGACACCGGATACACGGAGGCCGACGCACGCGCCGAGGCGGCCCGCTGCCTGCGCTGCGGGTGCAAGGCGAGGTTCGTGTGCGACCTGCGCAACGTGGCCACCAAGCAGCTCGTCACGTACGCCGAGCCGCTGCACCTCCGGCCTCGCATCCCGATCGTGCGTGACCACCCGTTCATCATCCGGGACCACAACAAGTGCATCTCGTGCGGACGGTGCGTCGCCGCGTGCGCCGAGCTCGAGGGCCCGGCTGTCCTGGCGTTCCAGTTCCACAACGGGCACCTGACCGTCGACACCCACGACGGTCGACCGCTCATCGACACGGACTGCGTGTCCTGCGGGCAGTGTGTGACGGCCTGTCCCTGCGGGGCCTTGGACTACGTGAGAGAGCGACCCAGTGTCTTCTCGGCGATCAACGACCCGTCCAAGGTCGTGATCGGATTCGTGGCGCCCGCTCCGCGCAGCGTCATCGCCGCCAAGTACGGCAAGTCGCCGCAGGAGGCATCGCCGTTCGTCGCCGGCCTGATGCGGGCGGTCGGGTTCGACCAGATCTTCGACTTCTCGTTCGCCGCCGACCTCACGATCATGGAGGAGACCACCGAGTTCCTGAACCGCGTGAGCACGGGCGGCGTCATGCCGCAGTTCACGTCCTGTTGCCCCGGCTGGGTCAACCTCGTGGAGAAGCGCTACCCCGAGCTGATCCCACACCTGTCCAGCTGCAAGTCGCCTCAGCAGATGATGGGTGCGACGGTGAAGACGCACTACGCGCAGAAGTACGGGATCCCCCTCGACGACCTGTACGTGGTCTCGATCGTCCCCTGCCTGGCCAAGAAGTACGAAGCGGCTCGGCCCGAGTTCGCCCCTGACGGAATCCGGGACGTCGACGCCGTGCTGACCACGACAGAGTTCATGGAGATGATGGAGATGATCCGGATCGACCCCGAGGCGGTGGCGCCGGACGCGTTCGACGAGCCGTACTCGCGCGTCACCGGCGCAGGGGTCATCTTCGGGGCGTCCGGCGGTGTGGCCGAGGCCGCTCTCCGCATGGCGGTGGAGAAGCTCACCGGCGAGAAGCTCTCCGACCACCTCGAGTTCCAGCCCGTACCAGGGGCGCGGGGAGTGAGAGAGGCCACAGTGAGCGCAGGCGAGACGACCGTACGGGTCGCCGTCATCTCGGGGCTGGGCAACGCGGAGCCTCTGATCCAGCGGGTGGTCGCTGGAGAGGACGTGGGCTACGACCTCGTGGAGATCATGGCGTGCCCCGGCGGCTGCATCGACGGCGCCGGCAACCCTGCGCCGGCGAAGGTCGGCGAGCTCCGGGAACGGACGGAGGTGCTGTTCGGCATCGACCGCTCCAGCGAGTTCCGTCGCTCGCAGGAGAACCCGGACGTCCTCCGCCTGTACGACGACTTCTACGGCGAGCCGAACTCGGAGATCGCCCACCGCCTGCTCCACACCTCGTACGTCCCCTTCGGGGAGCAGACCCTGCGACCGCCCACGATGCCGCGGAACTGATCCTGCTCAGGAGGGCTGCCCGACCACGCGCAGGGGGAGACCCTGGAGACGGACAACCGTGGCGCCCATGGCCAGGGCCTGGTCGAGGACGTGCGTCACGAGGAGTGTGAGGCCGCCTTCCTCGGTGGCGAGGATGCGCTGTACGGCGCCACGCCAGGTGTCCTCGTCGAGCCCGGAGAAGGGTTCGTCGAGCAGCAGGAGGTCGTGCGGCGCGGCGAGCGCACGCGCGATGGCGACCCGTCGCGCCATCCCCCCGCTGAGCTCTCCGGGACGGCGGTCGAGGCTGTCTCCCAGCCCCAGGGCGACGAGCCACTCCGTCGCCCGGTCGCTGCTCGGTGTCGTGGTGGCGTTCTGACGGGTCGTCTCCCACGGCAGCAGCCTGTCCTCCTGGAAGACCATCGCCGCCCGCCGGCCCTGGAACCCCGAGATCCTGCCCGCGTGCGGACTCTCCAGCCCGGCCGCGAGACGCAAGAGCGTGGTCTTGCCGCAGCCGGAGGGTCCCACGAGGCAGACGACCCCCCGGTCGGGAAGCTCGAGCGAGAACCCCTCGAGGACGAGACGCCCCGCTGCGTACGCGAAGTCGACCTGCTCAAAGCTCGGCATCGAGGGCACCCTCCCGCTGAGGGCGTCCCACAGACCCTGGATCGCTGCCGGGTGCTGCGCTCCCGAAGCGACGGTTCCACCGCGCGGCCAGCACCCGCAGCAGCTTCTCGAGGAGCATGCTCAGCGCGACCACGACGACCGTCCAGGAGAAGACCCCGGGGGTGTCCAGGTAGACCTTCGCGTTCTGGAGCTCGCCGCCGATCGACAGGTACGGCCGGCTGATCACCTCCGCGGCGACACCCGACTTCCAGGCCAGCCCCATGCCGGTGGCACACGCGGTTGTGAGGAACGGCACCAAGGACGGGACCCGGATCCTGCGTACGATCTCCCACCAGCCGAGCCGGAAGACGTCAGCCAGCTCCAGCAGCTGGGGGTCGAGCTGCCGGAGCCCCTGGGAGATGTTGTCCCACACGACCGGGACCACCATGAGGAAAGCGATGAAGACGGGCAGCCGGCCGGTGGGGATCCACACCAGGGCCAGGATGACGAAGGACGCCACGGGCGCCGCCCTGACCACCCGCAGCGCGGGCGAGAGCAGCGCGTCGGCGACGCGGGAGCCGTGAGTGAGCGCGGCGGCGGCGCAGCCGGCCACGACTCCGGCGACGAAACCCAGCCCGATCCGTACCAGCGACCAGCCGACGACTTGCCAGAACTGGGCTGTACCAGCAAGGCCGACCAGCGTGGTCACCACCGTCGAGGGCGCCGGAACCAGCAGCTCCTGCCCGACGAGCATGCTCAGCAGCTGCCAAACCGCTAGCCAGAAGAGGACGGCAGCTCCCGCGAGTAGCGCGCGGCGCCTTCGCTCACCTGGCGGTGGCGTAGAAGCCGGCATCAGGGACCGCACCTCCCACAGACTTGGGGTTCGCCGCGTACAGGACCTGGAAGAAGCCGGTGAGCCCGGCCCTCATCTCGTCGCCCGCCACGTAGGTCAGGCTCATGCGCGACATAGCCGCCTCGGCGACGGCACTGCTCGAGATGACGGCGAACTGCTGGCACAGCGCCGCTGCGGCGTGCGCGTCGGCCTTGGCTCGCTCGATTGAGCTCCGGTACTCCGTGAGGAAGGCCGACACCGCAGCCGGGTTCTTCGTCACGAAGTCCCTGCGGGCGATGACGGCGCCCATCATCAACCGGCTGCCGTCCGTCACGACCTTCGCCCACTCCGTGGTCAGGTCGAGCGCCACCCGCACGTTCGGGTTCTTCACGCGAACCGTGGTGACGAAGGGCTCGGGCAGCAGCGCCAACGTCACCTGCCCGGCGGCCGTCAGGGTGGCGAGCTCGGCGTGCTCGCTCTTGTACACGAGCTGCACGTCCGTGTCGGGATCGATCCCGTTCTTCTGCAGCAGGAACCGCAGGACGTACTCGGGGTTGGAGCCCTGCCCTGTGGCGTACACCGTGCGGCCCTTGAGGTCGGCCATGGACTGGACCGTGTCGCCGAGCTCCATGAGGTACATGACGCCGAGTGTGTTGACCGCCAGCACCTGTACGCCGCGCGACATCTTGTTGTAGAGCACGGCGCCGAGGTTGGTCGGGACCGCGGCGACGTCGACGTCGCGACTGGTGATCTTCGCGACGACCTCGTCGGGCGAGTCGGTGACCGAGAACGTGTAGTCGTTCGCGGCCGTGCCGCCCTGCTGGGCCGCCATGAGGTACACCATCCCCACCCCCGTAGGGCCCTTCAGCGCAGCCACTCGTACCAGCGACTTCGACGGCGTGCTCGCTGCCGGAGAGACCGAGCATCCTGCGGCGGAGGCCACTGGCGCCAGGCACGCCACGAGCCCGATCCTGCCGATGGCTCGGCGGTCGATGCTCCGGCTCAGGGCATCGTTGCCCATAGGTGTCCTCACCGCAGTCTGGAGCCACCATCTGCAACGTGGCTACATGTGCACAGCCTCTCATCCCGCCGAGCGGGACCAGCCGTCAGGCGCCCGGTACAGGCGTTGGAGCGCCTTCCACCAGGGCAGGGGTGCAGGGGGTTGCCCTGCTTAGCCCGCCGTCCCGAGCTCGGCGAGCCGCGCCTCGAGGAAGTGCCGTCGAGCCCCGTCACTGTGCTCGGCGGCTTCGCGGTAGGCGACAGCCGCCTCGGCCACGCGCCCGTACCGGCGCAGGAGGTCCGCTTCGGCGGCCAACCGCAGTCCGCGAGGGGCCCCGTCGAGACCGGCCAAGGCCTCGTGGCCCGCGGCCAGCCCGTCGGCCATCCCCAAGGCGATGGCGCGAGCGAGGTGGGCGTGCGGGGACGGGGCGATGGCGACGAGTGCGTCGTACAGCTCGACCACCCTCGGCCACGGTGTCGCGTCGGGGGTCCGCGCAGTGGCGTGGCAGGCCGCGATCGAGGCCTGCAGCAGGTACGGACCGGCCGCACCTCCCACCGCAGCCCGAAGACCGGCATCCAGGGCCGCCAGCCCGCGCTCTATCTGCGACGCGTTCCACTGCGTGCGGTCCTGGTCCTCGAGCGGTACGAGTGCGCCGTCGGGCGCTACCCGTGCCGCGCGGCGGGAGTCGTGCAGCAGCATCAGGGCCAGCAGGGCGTGGACCTCGGACTCGTCCGGCAGCAACACGGCCAGCTGGCCGGCGAGGCGGATCGCCTCGGCCGACAGGTCCGTACGGATCGCGGCTCCCGACGTCGGCGCGTACCCCTCCGTGAACACGAGGTAGAGGACGCCGAGCACACCCCCGAGGCGTTCGGGGAGCTCGTCAGGGGCAGGGACGCGGTACGGGATCCGGGCGTGGGCGATCTTCTGACGGGCGCGGACAAGGCGTTTCGCCATCGTCGACTCGGTGACGCCGAACGCTGCGGCCACCTCGGCGACCTCGAGACCACCGAGCGTACGGAGCGTCAGCGCGACCCGGCCTTCCAGCGGCAGAGCCGGATGGCAGCAGGTGAACACCAACCGGAGCCGGTCGTCACCCGTACCGGCCCCGTCGGACGCTGGGACCTGCGCCCAGCCATCCCGACCTTCCGGTTCGGGCTCGAGGTCCTCGGCCCATCGGCCAGTCGTCGGGTCGCCCGCGACCCGGTGGAGCGCACGCTGCTCGGCCGCCCGCCGACGGAGACGGTCGTACGCGGCGTTGCGAGCGGTGGTGCTCAGCCAGGCGCCGGGACGCCGAGGCACCCCGTCGACGGGCCAGCGCTGAGCGGCGGTGGCGAACGCCTCCGCCGCGCTGTCCTCGGCGAGAGCCCAGTCCCCGGTGACGCGGATGAGCGTCGCGACCACCGCACCCCACTCGGTCGCGAACGCGGTCGCCAGCGCCGCCGAAGGATCGGGCACGTCCACGCTGAGGCTCACTGCTCCCAGATAGGCCACCGCGGCCTGATCTCGACCACGCCCAACCGGGCGGCAGGGTGAGCGGCCGCCAAGGCCATCGCGGCGTCGAGGTCGGGGACGTCGAGCAGGTCGTACCCCGCGACCTGTTCGGCGAGCTCGGCGAACGGTCCGTGCGTGACGAGCTGCTTGCCGTCGCGGATCCTCACGGTGATCGCCTCGTCGGCCGGACGCAGCCGGGCACCGCCGCGCTCGGCGTCGCCGACCTGCTCGATCCACGCCGCCGGGAGCCCTTCGTCTGACGGGTCGGGCCCGGGCGCGTCGGGGTCGTTGCCCATGAGCAGCACGTACGTGACGGGCTCGCCGATGAACGGCACATCGTCGACGCTCCCGTCGGGCAGCCCGAACGGGTGCAGCTCGCGCAGCTCCAGGGCGCCGAACGTGGCGACCGGATGCGTCAGCGCGATCTGTACGGCGGTGTCTGCATCGTCGACCGTCAGGATGTCGAACCCGGCGATCTGCTCGGCGATCTCGGCGAAGGGGCCGTGGGTGACGAGCGTCTTCCCGTCCCGGACCCGTACGCACGTCGCATCCTGCGGGGGCCGCAACCGGTCGCCGAACAGCCGCTGCCCGTCGGAGGTCGCCTCGACCCATGCCGTCGGGTCGCCTTCCTCTCGCGTCGGGTTCGCGTCGGCCGGCACCCGGACAACCATCAGATACGTCATGGCTACTCCTCTCGATGGCCGACCCGTACGGCCGACTCATCTCTACGACGCACGGCCCCGCGCGAAAAGGACACATCGGACCGCATCAGCCTGCCACCGAGCGGCCCGGTCGCGGCAGATGCCCAGCGCAGCCGACAGAATGGAGCCATGTCGTTGCTCGTCACGTGGATCTGGCCGGAGACCCCGATCACCATCGGTGTCATCGTCGTACTGGGAGTCGTCGGGCACGCGCTCATCTCGCTGGGGGTCTCGCGAGTCACGGCGCTCGCCCTGCACCGGAGCGCGCAGCACCAGGCGGGACGCGAGAGTGCGGCATCACGGATGCTCGGTCACGCGACGGGGCTCTCGAGCGTACGGGCGGATCAGCGCACCCGTACCATCGGCTCGCTCCTCCGCTCGATCTCGGGAGTGGTCATCACGGTGATCGTGGTGCTCACGGTCATGTCCATCCTCGGGATCCCGCTCGCTCCGCTGCTCGCCTCCGCAGGCGTCGGCGGGATCGCGCTCGCATTCGGCGCGCAGTCGCTGGTCAAGGACTACCTCACCGGCATCTTCATGATCATGGAGGACCAGTTCGGCGTCGGCGACTTCATCACGATCGGCGACATCTCCGGCACGGTCGAGGAGGTCACGTTGCGGGTGACGAGGATCCAGGACGGGTCCGGGATGATCTGGTACGTACGCAACGGCGAGGTCGTCAAGGTCGGCAACCTGACCCAGGGGCACTCCACCGGCACGGTCGACATCCCCGTCGCGTACGACTCCGACCCCGAGGCCGTACTAGCCGTTCTCCGAGACGTCGCTGAGGCCGTCGGCAGCGATCCCGACTTCGCAGATGCGCTCGTCGAGCCGCCGAACGTCCTCGGCGTCAACGCGGTCAGCGCCGGCGCCCTGACGTTCCAGGTCGCCGTCAAGGCGCACCCGAACCAGCAGTACGGAGTGGTGCGCGCCTTCCGCGAGCGCGCTCAGGTCGCTCTCGCCGCCGCCGGCATCAAGGGCCCGGCGATCGAGCCCCCGGCTCCGGTCGCCTGACCGGATGCCGGGTCGATCGGTCACCGCCAACATCCACTCGATCCGACCTCTCGTCTCGTCGAGAGGCCGCGAACTGCAGGCGTCCCGAGTGGACATCGGCGTGTCCTGACCCCTCGATGCGCAGCCGCTACCCCCGGCCTCAGGGTTCGTGCCGGCGAAGGTGGACAACGCGGTCGACGCGCCAGTCGGTCAGGACTCCGGCCCAGCGTGCTCGAGGGGTGCTGCCCTCAGGCGGAGGGCGATGACGGCCACTCCGCGAGGTACGAATGCGAGGCCGGGAATGAGCGCGCCCGCGAACAGCAGGCCCCAGTAGAGGTTGATGTCGCGTCCGACGACGAGGAACACCAGGGAGAACGCGGCTGCCGTCACGCCGGCGCGCATCGCGACCGGGCCGCGGGCGAACAGCCAGCCCGCGAGGGCGAGCGGGACCAGCACGGCCGCCAGCCAGTACGGCGCGAGCACGAGTCCGGTGCTGAACCGTACGGAGCTCACGACGAACCGCCAGCCGCCGAACGCCAGCCATGAGGGTGCGGTGAGGGGGGCCGAGACCTGCGCCAAGGCCACCTCGTGGATGTGCCACAGGTAGAAGCCGAACCACGCGAGCGCCCCGGTCGCCCAGCCGGCCACTTCCGCCCAGCGCTTCTGGAACAGGGCGACGGCGCCCATGGTGCCGAGGTAGAGCAGCGCCGTCTCCCGGAACATCACTGCGGCCAGCCCGAACACCACGGCGGGCCACCAGCGCCGGTCCGTCCGTACGGCCAGCGACAGCAGGATCAGCGTCATCGCCCAGCACTCGTGCAGGTACAGAGCGCCCGGTACGAGGAACGAGGTGGCGGTGAGGACGAGGAGCAGGATCGACCCGTACCACTCGAAGCGGTTGGAGGCGGCTTTCTCGAGCCGCGCCAGCATGGCGACGAACGCCATCACGAGCAGGACCAGCAGCAGGATCTGGGCGCCCGTCGCGCCGAGGGCGGCCACCGTCCACGCCTCCAGCGGCTCCCGCACGGTGGCCACGGGAGAGGTCGGGAAGTTCCATTCGTTCTGCAGCGGCAGCGCCACCTGGTAGTAGTTGCCGCGGGCCGCTACACGGTTGGCGATCTCCCGGTACAGCTCGATGTCGTGGTGTCCGCCGTTGCCCGTACTGGGGTCGACCTCGTACGACGGAGTGCTCGGTCCGGCGACCAGACCCCATGCCACGAGCGCCAGCACCACGAGGGACAGAACCAGGGCGAGCCGGCGCGTCAGCCAGGACGGGGCGCCCTCGGATGTCTGCACTCCGTCAGGGTAGAGGTCGCGGCCGGCGCGATGCGGGACGGGCGAGACCATCCTCACGGGTCGCCATAGGGTGAGCCGCGTGACTACGAGCAGTGCGCCACGCTTCGCGCGTCCCGGCGCCGTGTGGCTCGTTCTCGGCAGCATCGCCACCGTCCAGATCGGCGCCGCGATCGCCAAGCACCTCTTCGGCCTCGCCAGCCCGACAGGCATCGTGTGGCTGCGGCTGACCAGCGCGGCGATCGTGCTCCTGCTCTGGTCGCGGCCCAGACTCAGGGGACGTACGCGCAAGGACTGGCTCCTCGTCCTCGGCTACGCCTTCGCCCTGGCCGGGATGAACTGGTGCATCTACCAGGCGTTCAGCCGGATCCCGGTCGGTCTGGCGGTGACGCTCGAGTTCCTCGGGCCGCTCGCGGTCGCGCTGGTCACCAGCCGGGGCGTACGGGAGATCGTCTGGGCCCTTCTGGGAGGTACGGGTGTCGTCCTGCTCGGCTTCAGCCCCACCTCCCTGAGCTGGACCGGTGTCGGCTACGCGCTGTTGGCAGGCGCCGGCTGGGCCGCGTACATCGTCATCTCGCCCCACCTCGGCCGCCGCTGGGACGGCATCGGGGGCCTCGCCGTGGCGCACGGCTTCGGCGCGATCGCCCTCGCCGTACCGGCGATCCTCCTCAACGGGGTCGCCCTCGCCAACCCGACGGTGATCGGTCTCGGCGCACTCGTCGGCCTGTTGAGCTCCGTGATCCCGTACAGCCTCGAGCTGACCGCGCTCCGTACGCTCCCGACGCGCGTCTTCTCCGTACTGATGTCGCTCGAACCCGCGTTCGCCGCCCTCGCTGCGTTCCTCATCCTCGGCGAGCGCCTCAGTCTCGTGGACCTCGTCGCGATGGGTTGCGTCGTGATCGCCTCAGTGGGCATCACGCGCTCAGCAAGGACCTAGAGACCTGCCTCGAGTCCGCCCATCGACGCCTGCGAGATCAGCTCTGCTCCGCGGCCCACCACTCGCGGAGCTCGGACTCGGCGACGGCGGCAGGCGCCGGGCCGCGGTCGAGGCGGCGCTCCAGGAGGAACCTGTAGGCCTTGCCGACCACCGGGCCAGGGCCAACCCCGAGGATGCGCATGATCTCCGTGCCGTCGAGGTCGGGACGCATGGCGTCGAGCTCCTCGGCGGCGGACAGCTCGTCGATGCGCCACTCCAGCTCCTCGTACGCCCTGCGCAGCCGGTCGGCCTTCGCCTGGTTGCGCGTGGTGCAGTCGCTCCGCGTCAGCATGTGGAGACGCTCGAGCTCGGGGCCGGCGTCGCGCACGTACCGCCGTACAGCCGAGTCGGTCCACACGCCCTCGCCATACCCGTGGAACCGCAGGTGCAGCTCCACCAGCAAGGACACCGAGTCGACGACGTCCTTCGAGTAGCGCAGGTCCGTGAGCCGGCGACGGATCATCTTCGAGCCGACCACGTCGTGATGGTGGAACGAGACCTTGCCGCCGGGCTCGAACTTCCTCGTACGTGGCTTGCCGATGTCGTGGAGCAGCGCGGCCAGCCGGTTGACGATGTCCGGCTCGTGGTTCCGCTCGCGCTCCAGCGCGATGGCCTGGTCGAGCACGATCAGCGAGTGCTCGTAAACGTCCTTGTGGCGATGGTGCTCGTCGCGCTCCAGGCGCAGCGCCGGCAGCTCGGGGATGAACTGGTCGGCGAGGCCGGTGTTGACGAGCAGGTCGAGCCCGACCCGCGGCGCGTCGAGCAGAAGGAGCTTGGTGAACTCGTCGCGGATCCGCTCGGCCGACACGATCTCGAGCCGTGGCGCGAGCTCGGTCATGACGCGGACGAGGTCAGGCTGGGGAGCGAGCTGGAGCCTGGCCGCGAACCGCGCCGCGCGCAGCATCCGTAACGGGTCCTCGCTGAACGAGATCTCCGGCGACGTCGGCGTGCGCAGGATGTGGTCGGCGAGGTCGTCCAGGCCGTGGTACGGGTCCACGAAGGTTCCGTCGACCACCGAGACGGCCATGGCGTTGACCGTGAAGTCGCGGCGTACGAGATCGTCGGCGATCGTGTCGCCGAACGCCACGACCGGCTTCCGGGTGCCCGGCTCGTACGCGTCGGCACGATGCGTGGTGACCTCGACCTGCCAGGCCTTGTCGCCGTCGCGCAGCATCGTGCCGATGGTCCCGAAGTCGCGGCCCATGTCCCACGTCACGTGGTTGAGCGTGCGCAGCAGCTTCTCGATGTCGTCCGGACGCGCGTCCGTCGTGAAGTCGAGGTCCTCGGTGCGTGTCCCCAACAGCGCATCGCGCACCGGCCCGCCCACCACGTACAGGCTGAACCCGCCCGCGGCGAACGTCCTGCCCAGCCGGGCCACCACGGGCAGCCTCGTGAGCGTGGCGAGTGCGCGCTGCTGGGTCAAGGAGAGGTCGGACACGTCTGGCGAGTCTACGGAATCCGCCGAGTCCTCGGCGCACCCCGCGCCTGCAGGTCCCAGCGCGCAAAGTTCCCGCCCGTAGGATGAGCGGGTGATGCGCCCTGACCCTGTACCAGCCGCGCGGCGGCGGCGAGGCAGGATCGTGGGTGTCCTGCTCCGGGTCACGTGCGCGTTGCTGGTGATGGCGTCGGCCCTGGCCATCCACCCCACCGCGTACGCCGCGGACACCGCTGTCGACGTCAAGTTCACGACCTCGGAGATCACCGGTAAGGGCGCGGACGCGGTCCTGCACCTCGCCGGTACGGTCACCAACACCGGTACGGCAACGCTCTATACGGTCCAGGTCCTCACCTGGCGCGACGTGAACCCCATCACGACCCGCTCTCAGCTCGCCACCGCGCTCGCCGCGAACCCGACGGCGGCCACAGGGGCTCGGCTGACGATCCCAGGAACCTTCCAGGTGATCACGGGGTCCCCCAAGCCATGGGAACCCGGCGCATCCAGCTCGTTCTCCGTCACGTCGAAGCTGACCGACCTCGGCTTCCCCGCGACCGGCGTGTACCTGGTCGGCGTCCATGTCCGCGCGGCGATCGACATGTCGGCCTCGTACCAGACCGTCGGCCGCGCCCGTACGTTCGTCACCGTCGGCACTCCCGCCTCACAGGCGGCCACAGCCTCCGTCGTGATGCTCAACTCGGCCCCGTCCTACCTCGGCAGCGGGCTGCTCACCGACGACCATCTCGCCGGCGAGCTCACGGGCAGGCTCCTCACACTCGTCCGCCACGCCCAGTCGATCGGCGTCACGTACGCGATCGACCCGCTCCTCTTCCGCGAGGTGACGACGATGGCCTCCGGGTACGAGGTCGGCACGACCACCACGCATTCGCCAGGCACCGGCAAAGCGGCCGCAGCCGCCTGGCTCGCCGAGTTCGCCAAGCTCTCCGGCGGGTACCGGCTTCCCTACGGGAGCCCTGACCTCGCCCTCATGGCCGAGACCGGTGACACCGCGACGCTCGACCTCGCGACTCTGGCAGCAGCCCAGGTCCCCGACGTTGCGACGCTCCCGCTGCTGGTCGCCGCCCCGAACCTCCAGGCCGACCAGCGCTTCATCACCACCGTGGCGCTGCTCAAACCCGCCGTGATCCTGACGGAGACGCATGCGGCGGGACAGAGCCTGACCTCGCCGGCCGGCACGATCGTCAGCGTGGACCCCGGTGCCTTCGGGGGAGGACCGGGGCCCGACGACACGACGACCCCGCTCCAGGAGCTGGCGCGGCTGCGCGCCAACAGCTTCCTCGCCGCGATCAACCCGGCTGAGGGAAACGTACGGGTCGTGACGACGG
>Ga0182021_10003832_pt1 | contig 17659 bp, 5 predicted proteins | sample 612E3MmetaG_FD_120493 | JGI IMG/M metagenome (GOLD analysis project Ga0182021, IMG submission 120493) | Permafrost microbial communities from Stordalen Mire, Sweden - 612E3M metaG (Illumina Assembly) | ecosystem: Environmental > Terrestrial > Soil > Wetlands > Permafrost | place: Sweden... | reverse complement strand
TTCTTCGTCATCGCATTGGGGATCCTATTTCTCTTCTTCATTCAAATGGCCGGGACGCTGGTCGCGTCCATTTACACCCTGGACCTGATGCACACCTCCCTGGATGCGAAGGTGCTGGGCGTGTTGTTTTTCTTTTCACCCATCCTGCTGCTCCCCTTCCGGAAGAATTTCCCTGACGGACTGGTCTGGAGCATGTTCGGCCTGCTGCTCGCTGCCCGGGGAGCAACCCCTTACCTGAATACCCTTGGCCGGATGCTGGCATCCGGTATCGGGACGGGCAGCACGCTCATCCTTTTTCCCCTGATCATCCTGGCGAAACCGAAAGGGGCCTCCCGACCTCAGGCAGGCCTTCTGGTCTCCGCGGGGCTCGCCCTGGCAGTGGGCCTTTCCGTGCTGCTGCGTACCCTGAACTTCAGTCTTGATTATTCGCTGACGAATGCCGGGGGATGGGTCGGCTGGATGCTGGGGGTGTTGTTCGGCTTCCTGCTCACCCGGCTGGACTGGGTGGGCGAACCATCGGTCCGGAGCAGGCACAGCGGCCTGGCGCGAGCAGAATTAGGCATCTTCCTCATCCTGACCCTGGTCTATTTCTCCTTTTCCGCCCCGGCAGTGATCGCCCGCTGGACGGAAGGCAATTATGCCCTGATCGTGATCGCGGTCAGCCTGCTGGCCGCCCTCTGGGCCTGGCTCGCCCTCCTCCGTCCAAGCCTGCTGGAGCACCTCACCCGTGACGGGTTGAGGCTCTGGAATCTGGCCTTCGCCCTCAGCCTGGTCGGGACGATCCTGGTGCACCGGGTTCCATTTCCCACGACCCCTGCCAGCGCAGCGGTCGTGGTGGGAGCTCCCACCCTGTGGCAACAGCTTCCCCTGGTTTTGATGCTGCTGCTCTTCCCGGTGATCTTTCTCGATATGCGCCTTTTCGTCGACCGGATCCGGGAACTGAACCCCTCTCCTCGCGATCTGGTCCCGGGATTGCTGCTGGGATGCGTCACCCTGGTCCTGCTTATTTTTATCGATATTTTTACCAACGTTTGGGGCTACATAGCACCGGTCAGCACCCTCTTCCGGAACATGTTCTGGCTGCCGTTTCTGTTGAGCGCCGGCGGGATCACCCTGCTGATCTGGAGCGGGAACAGGATCGAAGCGGATCCCGCCCGGCGTGGAGAAGGGTTTCCATGGGGCTGGACCGTCCTGCTGGGGCTTATCGTCCTGGGCTGTGCGGCAGGCTCCCTGCGGACCGCACGCCCGCAGCCCGTCGATGCGGGGAAAACCTCGCTGCGGGTGATGACCTACAACATCCAGGCGGCCAATGATGGCTCCGGGGAACAGGCCTATGATCGGCAGCTCGCGCTCATCCGCCAGGTTTCGCCTGACCTCCTGGCCCTGCAGGAGTCGGATACCGCCCGGATCTCGCTCAACAACAATGATACTGTTCGCTACTATGCCAGCCAGCTGGGCTATTATTCGTACTATGGACCGACGACGGTCACCGGGACCTTTGGAACGGCCATCCTTTCAAAATACCCGTTGTTGAACACGGAGGCGGTGTTCTCATACAGCGATACGGATGAAATAGGTACCGCCGAAGCGGTGATCGAAGTGGCCGGAAAGAGGTTCAGCATCTACGATGTCCACCCGGATGGCTCGGACACGGCCAAGTTGATCTGTATTCAGACCGTCCTGGAACGGTCGAAGGCTGAACCCAATGTGATCGTCCTGGGGGATACCAACCTGCGGGACACCGAAGAGGCGTATCAATTGATCGCCAGCGTCTACACCAATGCCTGGGTGAGCGTCTATCCTTCCAAGATCAGCCCGGATGGGATCGATATGTCCGGCCCGGACCGGATCGACCATATTTTTGTGTCCCCCTCCCTGAGTGTGCGGAACCCGATCTATGTGCTGCCCCCCGCCTCGGCGAGCGATCACCCGGTCCACTGGGCGGAGATATTCTGGGGAAAATAATTAGGCAATGAGTTCAGGCAAGAGGCAGGCAGTCCTGCCGCTGCCCCGGTTTTCCATTATCTTGGAACCTCTTGATGAGAATACCGCCTTCCGGCATCGTTCCTGGGCAACGGTCACCCGGATTACTCGGTTGTTCCGGTAGATGAACACGTGGTTTGTCCTGAAATCCGGCGACCTTAGGGGTCCGATTGGTTTCGTTCAATGACCCGTCTGCGATGCGTATCGTTTCAGCCTCTTTGAGACGCACAAGGATCTCCCGTGAATACAGGGTAATCAGGAGTATTTTAGGGGTTAACCGGATCAAAGTTTCCAGCGAAGGAGAAAAGCACCTGCGCATAGTGTTATTTCTCATATGGATAATTGGGGTAAATTTCCTATACCTTTTTAGTACAAAGAGTGCTATAGTCTAATCGACAATCGCTTGAGCAGCGTTGGCTAGCTCTGTCATCCATTATTGCAAACATCGGGCACCTTCATATTCTGACAGAGGAAGGTGCTCAATTGTTTCATTGAGCAATCAGTAAGTTCGAAAATTCGAGGCGCTCATAAAAAGCAGTGATGTATCCCAGCTCGATCGAGGAGTGACCAGGAAGAAGCCTGCCGCCCATATAATAACCCGGACGAGGCTAAGTGAAGTCCCATCCGGACCAAAACGAGCCATCCGCAACTCGGAAGAGGCGGCCTTGCGCACATCCGAGGAGAAATTCCGGCGGTTATTTGAAACTGCCCAGGACGGCATCATTCTTTTGGAGGCCAGGACCGGTAAGATCACCGATATCAATCCCTTCATAGAAAAATTGCTGGGCTATTCTCACCAGGAACTGCTGGGGAAAAAACTCTGGGAAATTGGTCCCTTTCAATATGCATTTACCAGCCAGGGTACCTTTCGCGAACTACAACGGAAAGGATATATCCGCTATGAGGATTTGCCCCTCGAAACCAAGGATGGCCATCGCCGCGATGTGGAATTTGTCAGCAACGTGTATCAGGTGGGAGATCGGAAGGTCATCCAATGCAATGTCCGCGATATTACCGAAAGAAAGCGTATTGAGCTTGTGCTCAAGGCGAGCGAAGATCGCTCTAGAAGAGCATTTGATGAAGGGCCGGTTGGCATGGCTCTGGCAGATAAGCAATATCATTTTTTACAGGCGAATCCCGCCTTCTGCCGAATGCTGGGATATACCGAACAGGAAATAAAGAAGCTCACGTTCAAAGATATTACTCACCCTGCGGATCTGAAAGCCTCGATCGAGAACGTTCAAGACCTGGAAAAAGGGACCCTCTCCGTTTATAAAACCGAAAAACGCTATCTCACAAAAAAGAAGGATGTCATCTGGGGTGCACTGACCCTCTCGACGGTTCATGATCAGGGAATTGAGTTTCAGTCCTTTTTAGTGATGATCGAAGACATCACCCAACGCAAGCAGGGGGAGGAGAAGATACTCGCTTCGGAGGCACGCTACCGCAGGTTGTTCGAGGCAGCCCGGGATGGCATTCTGATTCTGGATGCCAGGACGGGCGTGATCGAAGACGTGAATCCATATTTGCTCGAGATGCTGGGTTTCTCGCTTGAACAATTGCGCGGGGAGAAGATCTGGGAGCTGGGATTCTTCAAGGATATCGCTGCGAACAGGGCAAAATTCCTGAAGTTGCAGGATAAAGAATATATCCGGTATGATAACCTGCCATTGGAAACGGCCGGTGGGCGGCGGTTAGATGTGGAGTTCGTCAGCAACGTATATCGGGTGGACGGCCGGAAGGTGATCCAATGCAATATTCGTGACATAACCGAGCGGGTGCATGCAGTACAAGCTTTACATGAGAGCGAGGAGCGGTTCCGGAGCATTTTTGAGAACACCACCATCGGCCTGTATCGTACGACCCCTGAAGGACGCATCCTTTTGGCCAATCCAACGCTCGTCCGGATGCTTGGTTGTGAAACCTTTGAGGACCTTTCCCGGCGCGACCTGGAAAAGTTCGGCTTCGACTCCCAACATCCGCGCGAGATGTTCCGCCAGCAGGTTGAAAGCAAAGGGGAGGTCATAGGGCTGGAAGCAGCATGGAAGAGAAAAGACGGAACGACCATCACGGTGCGCGAAAGCGCCCGTGCCATCCGGGACACCGACGGCAGGGTGCTTTATTATGAAGGCACCGTTGAAGATATCACCGAGCGTAAACATGCAGAGGATTCCCTGCGCGAGAGCGAGGAGCGCTACCGCAGCCTTTTTGAAGACTCGCCGATATCCCTCTGGGAGGAAGACTTTTCTGCAGTGAAGTTGTTCATTGAAGACCTGCGCAGGCAGGGCGTCACGGATTACGGGGTTTATTTTGACAGCCATCCGGAGCAGGTTGCCAGGTGCATCGAACAGATCAAGGTCGTGGATGTGAATCAGGCCGCACTGAAGTTGTTCGGGGCCAGGAGCAAGGTTGAAATCCGCAACAACCTGAGCCTCATGATCCCTGAAGAAGCTCATGAAGATTTTCGGGAAGAGTTGATCAACATTGCGGAAGGCAAATCCGCTTTTGAATGGCAGGGGATCAACCATACGCTGGCCGGGGAGCGGCGGGCGGTCGTCATGCGCTGGTCGGTCGCCGTGGGTCATGAAGACAAGCTGGATAAGGTTATCCTCTCCGTGGAGGATGTCACCGAGCGCAAGCGGGCAGAGCAGGCACTGGAGGAGGAACGGAATCTCCTGCGGACGATGATCGACAATCTTCCCGACCGTATCTATGTGATGGACACGCAAGGCCGTAAAACGGTTTCGAATCATGCGGACTGGAAGGCATGTGGGGTAACCAGGATGGAAGACGTCCTTGGAAAGACAGACCTCGACATCTATCCAGCCGATCTGGCCGCGGAGTTTTGGGCTCTCGACAAGGCAGTGATTGACTCGGGAAGGCCGGTCATTAATCACGAAGAACGCGGGCTCGATTCCCAGGGCAAACCGGTCTTGGTCCTGTCCACAAAAGTACCCCTGCGCAATGCTCAGGGAAAAGTCATTGGTCTGGTGGGTATCGGCCGGGATGTCACCGAACGCAAGCGGACCGAGGAGCAGATCCGGGTCCTCTCAAAGCTACCTGATGAAAGTCCGAATCCGATCATGAGGGCCAGGCAGGATGGTATCCTGCTCTACGCCAATCGGACCAGTGGGCTATTACTCGACCTGTGGAAAACCCGGGTCGGTCTGAACCTGCCGGATGAATGGCGGGAAAAGATCAAGAAGGTGTTCGACTCGGGCCTTTTTCAGGAATTTGAAGTGAATTGTAGTGAGAAGGATTTCTCATTCATCCTCGCGCCCGTTGTGGAAGCAGGCTATGTAAACCTGTACGGACGCGACATCACCCAGCGCAAGCAGGCCGAGGAAACCCTGGTGCAGCGGACCGCAGAGCTGCGCCAGCGCAACGAAGAGCTCAGCAGCCTGTACCGCGCCAGCGGATCCCTGCTCTCCAGCACACCCTTCGATCCCCGGGCGCTGGCCAGGACCATCGTTGAGATTGTCCTCCAGGAGTTCGGACTTGCCAACTGCAGTGTATTCACCAGTAGGCCAGATTCAACCGAACTCGACCGCCTGGCGGTTGGGGGTCCCTATGCGGATGTAGTCAGCAAGATCTTGCTGACACTGGACGGAGACGGGCAGGTGCAGCAGGCAATCCGCTTCGGCAGGATCATCAACACGCCGGATGTGCGCGCCAGCTCCGCTCAGCCTCCCAGATGGGATATGGCCCGGTCGGAACTGACCCTCCCACTCAAGATCGAAGATCGGGTGATCGGCGCGATCGACATTCAGAGCACCGAGCCGGACAGCTTCAAACCGAACGACGAACGCCTGATGTCCATCTTCGCCGAACGGGCAGCCCTGGCGATCGAGCGCGGCCGCCTTAACGAACAACTTGAGCGCAGGTTCCAGCAGTTAACCTCCCTGCGCACAATTGATATGGCAATTTCCGGCAGTATGGACCTCAATCTCAGCATGGGCGTCCTGTTGGACCAGGTGATCCAAACCCTGGACGTCGAAGCGGCGGATGTGTTGATCTTCAACCCTCTCACCCAGTCTTTTCGCTACCTGACCGGGCGGGGTTTTCACACCCATGCACTTCAGTACACCGACCTGCGCCTGGGCGATGGATACGCCGGGCAAGTCGCCCTCACCCGGCAGATCCTTTCCGTTCGGGAACTACCCCAGGGTAGGGGGGGGCTGGAGCGGTCGGTCGATTTCCACCGCGAGGGTTTCGTATCCTATGTAGGGGCACCCCTGATCGTCAAAGGTCAGGTCAGGGGGGTGCTGGAGATCTTCCAGCGCAACCCGTTCGATCTGAACCTCGAGCAGCGTGCTTTCCTGGAAATGCTGGCGGGTCAGGCAGCCATTGCCATTGACAGTGCCCAGCTTTTTGAGAACCTGGAGAGTTCCAACTCCGAATTGATGATGGCTTATGAGGAGACCATCGAAGGCTGGTCACGCGCCATGGACCTGCGCGATAAGGAAACCGAAGGCCATACCCAGCGGGTGACCGAACTGACCCTGCGTCTGGCAAACAGCTTGGGCGTCAAGCCCGGGGAGCTGGTCCATCTCCGCCGCGGAGCCTTGCTGCACGATATCGGCAAGATGGGCGTCCCGGATAACATCCTGCGCAAACCCGGACCGCTGACCGATGAGGAATGGGTGATCATGCACAGGCATCCGCAGCTGGCATACGACATGCTCGCCCCCATCCTGTACCTGCGCCCCGCCGTTGATATCCCCTGGTGCCACCATGAGAAATGGGATGGGACAGGGTATCCGCGTGGGTTGAAAGGGCAGGAGATCCCGCTGGCGGCACGCATCTTTGCCGTGGTGGATGTCTGGGATGCCCTATGCAGCGACCGGCCGTACCGCAAAGCCTGGCCGGTGGACAAGGTCCGCAGCTACATCCAGGAGCAGGCCGGGAAATACTTCGATCCACGCATCGTCGAGTCCTTCCTGAGGGAGGTATCCCATATTGAATGAAGCGGGTTCGTCACCGACCCGGGACCTGCGGTACTCCTGGATCGAACCACCCCTGAGGAGCCATCTCTAAAAGGATGACCCGAATGCTCGTCGAGTAGCAGCACCATGCATCCCGTTAATCAGACAGCCGCGAACAATATGACCAGTACCGTTCTTAAAAAGATCAGAAAACTAAACCAGCAGGCCTGGGAGCTGAGCAAAAAGGACGGCCCCCGGGCGTTCGATCTGGCTGAAAAAGCCCAGACCCTGCTGTCCGGGTGCGCCGACGCTCAGCAGGTCGATGAATTTGAATGTCTGAAGACCCAGACCTACTGCCTGGATATGCTCAGCCACCCGGAGGAAGCCCTCCCCGTTGGGTTGAAGGCCAATCTCCTGGCTGAACAAATCGGCGATAAATACCTGATCGGCTCGATTCAAAGCCTGCTGGGGAGGATCTACTGGCATATCGATGATTTTCCCACCTCGATGGATTATTATCTCAATGCCCTGAAATTGGTTCAAGTGGAACCCCATCCCGACCTGGAGATCTCATTAATTAATGGCCTGGGGATGGTCCAGGTCGGTCTTGAAAATTATACCGAAGCGCTTGGGTACTTCAATACCTGCCTGGAAAAGGCGGGCGAAGATGATCTTACCAGCCGGGCAGATGCGAACAATAATATCGCCTACGTCCTGCATTTGCTGGGTCGTGACCAGGAAGCTCTCGAGTTCGGCACGGCTGCTCTTGCCCTATTCAACCAGGCAGGTAATTATGTTGGAAAATTACATACCCTGCATACTTTCGGCGCCATCCATTTCGCCCTTGGAAATTATGAGGAAGCCATGACCTTTCTACAGGAAGGGCTTGCCTTGGCGCGCCAGAACAACAGCCAGCTACTCGATCTCACGTATATCCTGGAGATCAGCCGCATCCACCAGATCCATGGCGAGTTGGACCTGGCTGAAGAAGAGCTCCTCCTGGCACTCAAGGCTGCTGAAAAGGTTAATTCGCTCACCAATATCTCCCTGACCCACGAGCGCCTGGTCGAGATCTATAAAGAAAAGCAGGATTATCAATCGGCCCTGGAACATTTCGAAGCCTTCCACACCACGAGCAAAAAGATCTTTAACGATAGATCGGACCGGCGGGTCAAAAATCTCGAAATCCTCCACCAGGTGGAGATCACCCGCAGGCAGGCTGATCTCTATCGGGTGATGGCCAATACCGATTCCCTGACCGGCCTTTTGAACCGCCGGCGTTTCATGGAGATCGCAGAAATCGCCGTTCAACAAGCGAAAAACGACCGCGGGCAGCTGGCGACCCTCATGCTGGATATCGACCATTTTAAAAATGTAAATGACCAATATGGCCACCAGGCCGGGGATGGGGTCCTGTCCGCAGTCGCCGCAAGCATCCGGAAATCCCTGCGGGGAGGGGATGTGGCCGGGCGCTACGGCGGTGAAGAGTTTATCATCCTGCTGGTGGGAGCATCTTCAGAGCAATGTTTTAAAATTGCGGAGAGGATCCGTCTGGCGATCGCCAGACTTGAGATCCCGATGGACCAGGGTACCGTCCGGGTGACCGTCAGCCTTGGCCTGATGGTCATCAACACCGATCAAGACCTACCCGTGGAGGATTTGATCCATTGTGCGGACCAGGCCCTCTATCGAGCCAAACAGCAGGGTCGAAATCGTACGGTAGCGTGGCCGCAAAACGAGCGATCCATGGATCAGGAAACGCCTCACTCCAATGAGAGTTAGCCCGCCGCGTTTCTCCTTGAGATCCTTCCCTATTCAGCTGTCCCTCAGCCTGGGGTTTTCATACGATGATCTTGAGGCTTCCGGCAGTGTAAGCGAATGGATCACCAGGCGGATGGCCGGAGGTACCGGCAGAAGCAAGATAAGAAAGGAATAAAGTGAATCAGGTTTACAGGCGCGAGAACACAGTTGGCGAAACCTCCCACGGGTATATCCAGGTGGAAGCGATGAGTGGTTGGTCCCTATCCTTGGTAACCGGCAATGGGGTTGACCCGTTTTGCGTCTTTTGTTGGAAACCATCCTGCCCGATGAGTCGATCGTTGATGGTCCGTAATCAGTTCGCAATGGATGAGCTGACCACAGGTGACTAAGAACCGGACGGTATCATGAAGAAGAAATCCGTTACCCCTCGTGCTACTGCTGAATTACACCATACCCCGCGCTCGTTGCTGCGCACGGCGCTGATCGTGGCCGTTTACCTCCTGGCGTTCGTCGTTCTCGATATTTTTACCAGACAATTGGAAGAACTACCGGGGGTCGTAGCTTGGTATCCGCCTTCCGGGCTCACTTACACCCTCCTGCTGGTGTTCGGTGTGGGATTCACGCCGGCGGTGACGGTCGCCTTGTTCATCAGCAGCTTATTCGTCTACCGCATGCCTCAACCCACCTATCTGCTATTTTTGTGGGCTGTCGTCATTTCTCTGATCTACAGCGCTGCTGCGGCATTCCTGCGCAAACGAATTCACTACGATTGGCACCTGCGAAAATTGCGGGATGTGATCTGGTTTGTATTAACGGCCGTATTGGTTTCAGCACTTCTGGCCATCCTTTCCGTTTCCAGTTCCGCCTTAAGCAGCAATATGCCACGCAGTGAAGTCCTGCGTGCGATTTTCGATTGGTGGATCGGTGAAACGATCGGTGTCCTGACCATCACACCCTTTCTGCTTCTCTTTGTGATACCGGCTCTGAAACGATTTATGGAAGGACGACCGATCAGTTTGCACATAGATTGGTCATTTCAACGTCCATCCCTGACGACTATTGGGCAAGCATTCAGCATCATCCTGGCGCTCTATTTGGTTTTTGGGGTGCATCTCCTGGATCAGTATCAGCCCTTATATCTGATTTCCCTGCCACTCATCTGGGTTGCCCTGTCTCGGGGCTTGAAGGGGATCAGCGTAGCGATCCTGGCCTTGAATACCGGAGTGGTTTTAGCGCTGTGGTTATTTCGATTCGAGCCTGCAGAGTTGGGTGAACTGGAATTGTTGATGATCGTCAATTGTATGGTTGGTTTGCTTATGGGCGCGGTTGTAAATGAGCGGAAGCAGGCGGAGGATGGCCTACGCGAGAGCGAAAGCACCTTAAGTGCCTGGTTGAATGCTGTTCAAGAATCGGCGTTCCTGATGGATCTGGAAGGGATTGTCGTTGCCGCGAACGCAACCGTAGCCCAGCGGCTCCATCGTTCAGTGGAAGAAATGGTTGGCTCGTGCATGTACGACTTTATTCCACCAGAGAACGAGCAAACTCGCCGTTTGCAAATCAATCGGGTAGTTGAGTCGGGCCAGCCGGTGCATTTTGAAGATATGCGTTCTGGCCACATTATTGACAACCTTATCTATCCAGTCTTCGATCAGAATGGGCAGGTAAAGCTTCTGGCTGCCCTGGGAACCGACATCACTGAGCGCAAGCGGACGGAAGCTGAGCGTCAGACCCTGCTCGAGATCATGCAAGGGGCAGCCATCACTGAGAGCCTTCCGGATCTTCTCGGACTGATCCGCAAATCACTTGCCAAAGTGATCTACGCCGAAAATTTCTTCGTCGTTTTCAAGAATAAAAGCAGTGGCTTGTTCGAAGAAGTTTTTGCGGTGGATAAGTACGATCTTCCCATGTCGCCCTCAAAACTCGAAAGGAGCATAACTTCATATGTCTTCCGCACTGGTCAACCGCTTCTGCTGACCCAGACGATGTTTGAAGAAATGGTGAGGAGGGGTGAAGCGGAACTCGTCGGTACTAACCCGGCAATCTGGCTGGGTGCGCCTCTCAAAACGGCCAGCGAGACGATTGGGGTGATTGTTGTCCAGAACTATGAGGACCCGAATTGTTACTCGGAGCGCGATAAGGAATTCCTTGCCTCTGTCGGTATGCAGGTATCCCTCGCGATCGTAAGGAAACAAGCAGAAGAAACGCTGCGGGAAAGCGAGAGAGGATTGAAGGAAGCTCAAATGCTCGGACGGCTCGGAAACTGGTCCTTCGATCTCGAGAACCAGACCATCACGTGGTCTGAGCAGATATATCAGTTATATGAGCGTGATCCGGTTCTGGGACCCCCCAGCCCTGAGGAGGAAGCAGCTTACTACTCTCCCGAACAGGAGCAGATCTTGCACGAATATTCGCAACGCGCCATCGAAGAAGGGCAGAGTTTTGATTACGATCTGGAAGTGAATCTACCCACTGGAAAACACCTTTATCTCTCAGCGAAAATGCAGCCGATCAAGGATGCAAATGGTCGAGTCGTCAGACTTTTTGGTACGATACAGGATATCACCGAGCGCAAGCAGGCGGAGCAGGACATTCGCGAGAGCGAGGCAAAATACCGCACCCTTGTTGATGAGGTCAATGAGGGTTTCTATATTAGCGACCTTCAGGGCATCTTCACGTTTGCCAATGGTGCCCTGGCTCGCATACTAGGTTTCGAGGATCCCAAAGCTATCATTGGCCATAGATTCCAGGAATTTGTCCCACCCGAAAAAGTAAGCGAACTTGGTGAGCAATACCAAGCTGTTTTGAAGGCGGGAATTGGTTCTGGTTTGATCTCGACGGAGGTAATTTGTCAGGATGGGTCAAAGGCTTTTATTGAAATCAGGCCTCAAGTCATTATCGAGGGTGGCCAAGTAGTGGGAAATCGAGGCACATGCATCGATATCACCGAGCGCAAGCAGAGAGAGGAAGAAATCCGGTCCCGCACCGACGAGCTCAAGTCGCTTTATCAGCTTTCACGTTCCCTGGCAGATGCCAATGAGCTCGAGAGTGTGATCGGGCTCGTTAATCGCCACGCGGTGGAGAGTGTGCAAACTACCTTTGCCTGCATTGCACTGATAGAAGACGGGAATCTGGTACCACGGGCAGTCTATCCGGTCCGGAACATGGAGCACAACTTTATCATTAGCGAACGGCAACCGATCAGCGCTCTGCCCTTTTGTCAATCCGTTCTGGATAAGAACGAACCGGTCGTCCTCCAGACCAGCAACCCGGAAGTCAGCAGCCTCGAATACACCACCCTGATGTTTGATTTCGCTAAAGTAGTCTGCCTCGTGCCTCTATGGGCTGGTGATGACACGCAGCGGATTACTCAGGCGTTGGGATTGCTGATTCTGGGTGAAGCGCGAGAGGAAAAGCGTGAACCGTTCACGCCCGAGAAGATCCGATTGGCCCGCAGCATTGGTGACCAAGCTGCGGCCGCCATCCGCCGCTTGCTGCTGCACGAACATGCCGGGCGGCGCTTGCAGCATCTCGCCTCGCTTAGCGAGATCGACCGCTCCATCGCTTCAAGTTTTGATCTGCGGCTCATCCTGCAAATGGTCCTCAAACATGTCATTGAACAATTGGAAGTGGATGCCGCGGATGTACTGGTGTTCAACACCCACATACAGGCCCTGGAATTTGCCGCCGGGCGCGGTTTTCGCTCCCCACTCATGGAAGGAATACGAGTACGGTTGGGCGAAGGCCAGGCCGGTCAGGCAATGCTCAAGCGCAAGATCATTCAAATCACAGATGTTGCCACCAGCGGTGCCCCCTTTGCTTATCCCGAGCTGTTGAAGGCTGAAAATGTGGTGGCTTACTTCGCCGTACCATTGATCACAAAAGGAAAGGTCAAGGGCGTGCTGGAAATCTGCAACCGCACCCCGCTCGACCCGAGTGAAGAATGGCTTGAATTTCTCAACACCCTGGCCGGGCAGGCAGCGATCGCCATTGATAATGTCCAGATGTTCGACAACCTGCAGCGGTCCACCGACGAACTCGAGCTGGCGTACGATGCCACCATCGAGGGCTGGTCGCGGGCCATGGACTTGCGCGATAAAGAGACCGAAGGGCACACCCTGCGGGTGACCGATCTGACTATCAAACTGGCGCGCACCTTCGGTTTGAGCGAGGCAGAGTTGGTACAGGTCCGCTGGGGAGCCCTGTTGCACGATATCGGTAAAATGGGTGTTCCGGATGGCATCCTGCTCAAGCCCGGTCCGCTGACGGACGAAGAATGGGTGGCGATGAAAAAGCATACAACCTTTGCCTACGAAATGCTTTCACCCATTCGTTACCTGCACGCGGCCCTGGACATCCCCTACTGCCATCATGAGAAATGGGATGGCACTGGGTATCCACGCGGACTAAAAGGTGAGCAAATCCCATTGGTTGCGCGCATCTTTGCAGTGGTGGATGTGTGGGATGCGCTGACATCCGACCGTCCCTATCGCCAGGCCTGGCCTGAAGATAAAGTGCGCCAGCACATCCAGGCCGAGTCCGGAACACACTTTGATCCGCAGGTGGTGAAAACATTTTTTTTGGAAGAAAAGTAAAAAAAGATGCAAATCCCGGTGATATTTGACCCTGACGAACCATGAAGGCGAGATGAGCCTATGAGCAAAGCACCTGCCAAACGAACAATACTGGAACGCAACGCGATGCTATTCATGGCATTCGTGGGCGTGATCAGCCTTCTGGCAGCCGCGGGCTGGTTGTTCAACCTGCCGATCCTGGCCTCCCTTCGCTCCGCATACATTCCGATGGCTCCCGCGACGGCCTTGCTGTTCCTGGGTTTGTGCGTCGTCTGGGTGATCCAGGTGGTTTTCCCGGCCAATCGCGGGATGAGGACCTTGGTACAGGCTGTCCTGCTTGGGATGTTCATCATCGTCATTATTCTCACTCTCAGGTATTTTACCGGCCTCGGTCCCGATCTCGAAAAATTGCTGTATCCGGCTCCCCCGTTGTTCGGTAAAATTTCATCCGCCCGAATGTCCCCGTTGTCCGCCCTGGGTTTCGTGCTGGCGATCCCGGCCTTTCTGTTATTGACCGGAGGCAGGCCAGGTGGGCGCATAAAAAGTGTTTCCGCTGCCCTTTCCCTGGCCGTGTTTATCCTGGGTGGTTTGGTCAGCCTGGGTTATTTGTACAATGCGCCGCCTTTTTATGGGGGTACGCTCATCCCGATGGCGATCACCTCCGCCCTGGCTTTCATGTTCCTCGGCCTGGGATTGCTGATGGATGCCGGGCCCGATGCCTGGCCGGTCAATATGTATGAAGGTCATTCATTAAGAGCGCACCTGATGCGAACCTTCATACCGGTCTCGCTTTTAATTGTCCTGCTTCAGGGTTTTCTCAGTACGGCTGCCAACCCCTGGGTCAGTAATCCGGCAATAAAGGTGGGGATCGCGGCATTTGTGGCTTGTTTGATCGTCATGTTCCTCATTACTTACATCGCGAAGAACCTGAGTGCAGAAATTGACCGCGGCAAAAAGGCGGAGGAGGCGCTGCTGCTGTCCGAGGTCGAACTGCGCGCCCTGTTCGCCAGCATGACCGATGTGGTCATCGTCTATGACACCAACGGTCGTTATATTGAGATCGCCCCCACCAACCCTGCAAATCTCTACCGCCCGGCGGACGAAATGCTGGGCAAGACGATCCAGGATATCCTGCCTAAAGAGCAGGCTGACACCCTCCTCACGATGATCCGCACGTCCATCCAAAATGATCGGGTCGTCCGAGGTGAATATTCCCTGCAGATCACCGGCAGGGAGGTATATTTCTCCGCCAGCGCTTCGCGGCTTTCTGAAAACACCTCCATCGTGGTGGCGAATGATATAACCGAGCGCAAGCGCATGGAACAGGAGATCCGCAACCTGTCACTGACCGATGAACTCACCGGGTTGTACAATCGGCGAGGCTTCACCCTCCTGGCTGAACAGGAGATGAAACTGGCACGCCGGGAAAAGAGAAGCATGTTGTTATTCTTCGGTGATTTGGATGACCTGAAGCTGATCAATGACACCCATGGGCATGCCCAGGGTGACCTGGCCTTGAAGGAGCTATCTTCCATCTTGAGGGAGATCTTTCGTGAGGCGGATATCCTGGCCCGCTTTGGAGGGGATGAGCTGGTGATCCTGGCCGTGGATGCTTCCATGGAAAACGCTGAAACCCTGGCCCGCCGGATCCGGCTTGCCCTGGAGAGGCGCAACCTGCTGGGAGACCGGCCTTACCCGTTATCCCTCAGCCTGGGCATTTCACATTTTGATCCTGCGGCTCCCAGCAGCATAAACGAATTGATCGCCCAGGCGGATGACCGCATGTACCAGCAGAAACATGAAAGGAAAGAGATCAAGTAGATCGGGTGTACAGGCAGGGGAACATAACTGGTGAACCCTCCCAGGAGCATAACCAGTCCAAAAGGTTGTCCCCCATTCCCGCTTCCAGGCGAAAGAAGTGGCCCAAAAAGGATCGGCTCTGGATCAGGTACCATGATCCCAGATCCACAGGTCTGCTCCTGAAGAGTTCAGGCTGGATGCAATTGGGAGGGAAGACGGGGAGAAATCCCTCCTCGGAACGATCCGGGGCAAGCTATCCAAGAGGGATATCCCTCAGATGCATATCCAATTCCCTGTCTTCCTGGGCAGGTAATCCGGGAAGTGGGTGATATTCAACTGCGTATAGCCTGGTTCTTCGACTGGATAATTAGGATAGATTTCCTATTACTTTTTATTACCAAAAGTGCTATATTCTAATTGACAATCGTCCATGCAGTGTTGGCTGGTTCTGCCGACCTCGTTTACCTAACACGGGCATCTTTTGCGCAGTCGGCAGAAGGTGCTGTTTATTTAACGGCAACTGAAGACTCGCTTCGTAATCGAGCGACTGTTCAATGAGAACACTCGAGGTGCACATGAAAAGCAGCGTGAAAACGCAGCCAGATCAAGGAACAGGAAAGAGGAAACCGGGTTCTGATACCACCCGACAGTTAACCGACCTGCAGACAAAGATACAGGAAGCCGAAGGCCGCTTTCAGATCATATTTGACAACTCGCCGGATGGCATGGTCATCATCAACCCGACCGAAAATGGCGAAGGTCCCTGGTTGATCGAATCCTGCAACCGGTCGTTCTGTGAAATGAACGGTTTTGATCGTTCGGAATTGATTGGCCAGGACATCCGGGTGGTTTCCAGTGAAACTGCGGCCGAAGTCGAGCTGCCCGATAAGTATCATAAAAAGATCAAGGGTGGGTTGGATAATGCAAAAGCCCATCGCCGCGAATACTATCAAAGACTCCAGCAGGGATCCATCCAGATCGAGGAGATCCATCGACGAAAAGACGGGAGCACTTTTACCATTCAAGCCTCCTCGTGCCTGGTGACACTGGGCGGTGAGGAACGTGTCCTGGGCATCGATCGGAATATATCCGACCGCAAACGGATCGAGGAGCAGATCCAGATCCTCTCAAAGATACCGGATGAAAGTCCGAATCCGATCATGAGATCCACGCCAGAAGGTACCCTTCTGTATGCCAACCCGACCAGCGCAATCTTACTTGCCATGTGGAAAACCAGGGTCGGTCAGAACTTGCCTGATGAATGGCGGGAGAAGATCAAGAACGTGTTCGACTCGGGTCTTTACCAAGAAATTGAGGTTACCTGCGGTGAGAAGGTCTTCTCACTCATCCTCGCACCCATCGTGGACGCAGGCTATGTCAACGTGTATGGGCGCGAGATCACCAAGCGCAAGAAGGCGGAAGAGGCGCGCCACGAAAGTGAGCTGCGCTACCAGGGTCTCTTTGAAGATTCACCCATTTCCCTCTGGGAAGAGGACTTTTCATCCGTGAAGCAGCGCATCGAGGAACTGCGCGGGCAGGGGATCGTTGATCTTCGAGCCTTCTTTGGAGACCACCCGGAAGAGCTGGCAGAATGCGCCGGGCGGATCAAGATCCTGGACGTGAACCAAGCCACCCTCAGGCTGCTGGGGACGAAAAGCAAGGCGGACCTCATTGCGAACCTAAATGTGGTTTTTGCCAGCGATTCAATGAACGATCTCGTGGAAGAATTTGTGAACATCTCGGATGGCAAGACAGAGTTCGAGTGGGAAGGGATCAACCACACGCTGGGTGGGGAGCGGCTGGTCGTCAACCTGCACTGGTCGGTCGAGCAGGGCTGTCAGGCAACCCTGGCCAGGGTACTGATCTCGATGATCGATGTCACCGAGCGCAGGCGCGTCGAGCAGGAGATCATCCGCCAGAAACAGTACTTCGAGATCCTGGTCTTCAACAGCCCGGTGGCGATCGTCGTGCTGGACAACGATTCCAGGATCACCTCCTGCAATCCCGCCTTCGAGAGGCTGTTTGGATACAATTCCAGGGAGGTTCTGGGGAACAACCTGGACACGTTGATCACCAACCCGGAAACCTATACCGAGGCGCTTCAGTTTACCCGGCAGGCGATGACCGAGCTGTTGCATTCGGTCGGGAAAAGACGGCGCCGGGATGGTTCCCTGGTCGAGGTGGAGATCTTCGGTGTTCCGGTCACGCTGGCGGGTGAAAAGGTCGGGGCGCTGGCCATTTACCATGACATCACGGAGCTGGTGAACGCCCGACGGGAGGCCGAGCGGTCCAACGCCGCCAAAAGCGAGTTCCTGGCCAATATGAGCCATGAGATCCGCACGCCGATGAACGGCGTGATCGGGATGCTGGAGCTGGCTCTGGGCACCTCCCTGACGGGCGAGCAGCAGGAATACCTGGACATCTCCCTGCAGAGCGCCGAGGAGCTGCTTGGACTGATCAATGACATCCTGGACTTCTCCAAGATCGAGGCCCGCGGGGTGGAGCTGGAAAAGATCGACTTTGACCTGCGCACCACGGTGGAGGATGTGGCCTCCTTGCAGGCCAAGCGCGCCCAGGACAAGGGCCTGGAACTGGCCTGCCTGATCCATCCTGACCTGA
>Ga0182021_10003829_pt1 | contig 17665 bp, 10 predicted proteins | sample 612E3MmetaG_FD_120493 | JGI IMG/M metagenome (GOLD analysis project Ga0182021, IMG submission 120493) | Permafrost microbial communities from Stordalen Mire, Sweden - 612E3M metaG (Illumina Assembly) | ecosystem: Environmental > Terrestrial > Soil > Wetlands > Permafrost | place: Sweden... | reverse complement strand
CCGGCGATTACAACTGGAGTGAGGATTATGTAAAAAATCATTATCGTGCCAATGAAATTATCGCCACAGATGCAACCGGTAATGTGGTTGCAGATTTCCCGGCCAATACAAATGCCAAGTATCCCCGGATAGACCCTAAGGATGGTAACCAGAATTTCAGCAGAGTTTCCGATTTTTATGTCGAAGACGGATCTTACCTGCGTTTGAAGAATATTCAGTTGGGGATGACATTGCCAAAAGCATGGACCAGTAAAATAGCGATTAGTGAATTCAAAATTTATGTCGGGGCAAAAAATGCCCTTACCTTCACAAAATATACAGGCATGGATCCGGAAGTCCCAATGACTGACCCGCTGAATTCAGGTATCGATAAAGCTGCATACCCTCAGGCCCGTTCAGTTATTTTTGGCGCTAATGTTAGATTCTAATTAAATTTAAAAATTAATACATTATGAAATACTTTAAATATAGTCCGTTAATGTTACCTGCACTTCTTGTATTGTTTACAGGATGCAGTAAAGATTTTCTCGATTTAAATCCTGTTGCAACACCTACCGAAGTATCCTTTTATCAGAATTCTGCTGCAATTGATGAAACGGTTACGGCAGCTTATGCTGAATTATGCGCACGTGAAGTGTTTGATAAGGATTACTTTATGGTTGTGGGCTCTATACCAAGCGATGATGTCGATTGCGGGGGCCAAAACCTTACCGACTATCCCATAGCTCAGCATTACGACCAGTTTATAGGTAATCTAAGCGACGCTACCGTTACAGAAGAAATATGGCGTTATTGTTATAAAGGATTGAGATCGGCAAACACTGTGTTGGAAGAAATGCCGAAGGTAAAAAAAGATTATCCCGATAAAATAACAGACGCATTCATTTTCCTGCGTACCGGTGAAATGGAATTCCTTCGTGCCTGGTATCATTTTACTTTGGTACAGGTTTTCGGCGGAGTGCCCATTGCCGATCATGTAATTCAACCTTCCGATTTTCATAATCCGAGGAATACCATTAAGGAAGTATTTACTTTTATAGAACACGATTTAAAAGATGCCATGACCAGGTTGCCCGGAACTTTAGCCCCGTCAGATATTGGCCGTGCCACGAAAGGGGCAGCCCAGGCCCTTCTGGCACGTATGTTAATGTACGAATCGGGTTATGCCGAAAATTATCCCGGCGACGACAGGTTTAAAGGCTGTCTGGTCCGTTACAAGGAAGCTTATGACAATGCTGATACTGTAATTAATTCTGGTAGTTATAGCCTGGTTGGCTTAGGAGGTGGAACCTTCTCATCAACTTGGAGGTACAATATGAACCCTAAAGACGGTTACAGATGGTTATTTTCTGTTGAAGGAAACAACAGTCCTGAAGGGATTTTTGAAATACAAAACGTGGAAGATAAACTTGGTTATGGGATATTCCGTGGAAATGTCATGACAGTTTATCAATCATGCAGGTGGTACACCAATGCAAAAGGCGTTAGGTCAGACGCTGCCGGATGGAGTTTCAACAGCCCGACCCAATACCTTATAGACGCTTTCAACAGTCAGGATGCCCGTGAAACCAATTTACATTCCGATCCCGGCCATGGGACAGATGACCCGCGCTTTGCCACTACCATTGCAAGGCCGGGCGATTCGCTCTATATTCACAATGTTTTATATCCAATGGACCTTTTTAATTTACCTACACACATGCTTGGACGCAAATTTGAATGTGGATGGGATGAATTTTGGAAAGATGAGGGTACCAGCAGCGGGTGGGGTGATAGCCCATACCACGTTCGTTTAATACGTTTGGGAGAAATAGTTTTATTGGCTGCCGAAGCTGCTGTTAAGCTTGGCGACCAAACAAATGCCCTGAAATATATTAATCAGATCCGTACCAGGGCACGTAATTGCGGCAATACAGGCTTTCCAAAGGATTTAACTACGGTATCATTTGAAGATATTGTTCATGAACGCCGGTTGGAACTTACATGTGAACCACATCGTTTCTTTGATTTGGTCCGTTGGGGATTGGCATATAAATATCTTAATGGTGCATCGGTCGATGCCGGCCAGTTTACAATAGATTTTGTTAAAGGGAAACATGAATTCTGGCCAATTCCTTTAAGTGAAGTTCAGTTAAGCAAAGGTGGTTTGGTACAGTATCCAATGTGGCAATAAATTATTAAAAGCTTAATATCATACAAGGTGGTCTGGAATACCGGACCACCTTTTTTAATTCTTTCATTTATTTTTTAAGAATTGAATTGTTTTATCCGGTGAAGCCATCATGGGCATGGTAGTCCAATCGGTATACTTTGCTTTTATTTCAGATTCCCTGTCAGGATTAACAGCTGCAGTTTTCATATCAATAAAATATTGTTTTAGAGCTTCCGCCAATTCCTTACCGCCAGGTTTCCCATGACCTGGAACTAAAGTTTTTATTTCCCACCGGTTTAAAATAATATCCAGCGCTGTTATCCATTTATCGACATCTGCACCTCCATTTTTTTTCAATACCGGGTTCATTTTATTAAAAACCAAATCGCCGGAGAAAAGTAATTTGCGATTATTAAGATAAACCACCATATCTTCATAAGTGTGTGCCTGTCCGAGGTTACAAAGCAAAACTATTTCACTACCACAATTCAAAGCAAGACTATCCCTGACAAAATTTGTCGGCATATCTTCAGGTTTCATTTCTTTAAGTATAAACGAAGTATCATAATTGCCAATATAAATTGTGCTCCCGGTGTAAAATTTATTACCGTTCACATGGTCGCCATGATAATGTGTGTTAATGACAATTATTTTTTTATGGCCGGCTTTTTCCTTTGCCAGATTAAAAAGAGTTTCAGCACTTTTGCCCATTTTGGTGTCAATAACAACTATTGCACTGTCGGTAACCAAAACACCGCTATTACCTCCGCCACCCTTGACAATAGTTAAATCCTTATCAATTTGTATGGTTTCAGTTTTGAAGAATGAATGAAAGGATGGGTAAAGGACAATAGCAAAAGTTGCAACAATAATTACTAAAATTATTCCAGTCCAGAGAAGAATTTTTTTTGCTTTCATAGTAAAATGTTTTAATGAATATTAATTTGATACTGAACCGCTAACATGATAATCAAAACAATTCACTTCGTTTTTGTTTTGAAACAGTTAGCAGGTCGGCATTAATTAAACCAACTAACAATGTGAATTATCAGATACATTGAAAATTTTTAAAATGGAAATTAAAATTATACCAAAGTTTATTTCTTTTAAAACAATGTCAAATAATTTTGAGAGAAACTAATATACTTGAAAGACAGAAACCGAATTATCTATAAAAAGAGGCTTGCCCGGAAGGGAAGCCTCTTTTTGTGCATTACCTTATTTGTTTAAATTATTGAAAAATCTTATAATTTCAAAATGCCTGTCCGTAAATTACTAATGTCATTACGAGTGAAGCAAAGTAATCTTTAAACCATATGAATACAACGCTATATCTATAGATTGCTTCGTCGTTCCTCCTCGCAATGACAAATAAATACTGGCTTAGTTATCAATGGGGATAGTCATATATTTCATTTCCTCGTTGTAAAGTTAAAAGTTTAGTCCTTCACACAACGAACAGAAAACCCATTTAACTTGCTATTCTTACTCCTGCAGACATAGCTGAGATTAAAGTCCATGTACCTAAGCCATGCATTGTTGGCATCGAACTCTGTGGAACTCCACCAGTAGCCGCTTGAAAGAGTAAAGCCAAACGAGAATGCAATTTTCCAATTAGCATCACGGAGACCACCAGGAAGGGCGGTAAAACCTGTTTCGTTTGTAGCTCCCATATTTGGACTTAGCCAATGGGCAGTGCCTGTTTCTTTAAGCTTACCACCTGCAATTCCGCTTTCAGGAAAACTATCCGGTTTAGCATTTTTGTCGAGAAATTTTATTAATACAGACCAATCTGAATCTTTGGGCACATGCCAGCCGGATGGACACAGTTTACCTGTATTTACAGCATACCAATTGTACAATGCCCCATAAGTGTCTTTATTGGTTGAGGTATCTTTATACCAGCAATAACCGGGCGTTGTTAACTTTAACCATGACGTATCAGCAGTTACCAATGGTATTTTAGTGCCATCATTGTACTTGGTGGTTTTGAGGTTTTCTACCATCCACGTTTGAGTACCTATCGTTACTGTTTGATAGATATTGCCGTCTATGTCTGTTACAGTACCTGAAGAATTTGAAGGAAAGCCGTTATCATTCTTCGTGCAACCGATTACAAGCATTAACGTGAATCCCATTAAAACTAATGGATAAAGCCAAAATTTGTTTTTCTTTTTCATTTCAACTTAATTTTGAAGTTATTTTTTTATTATTTATTTACTTTCTTTTTCTTCAAACAAACGATAACATTGAGATAAGAACTTTACGCTGTTTCAGCGCTTATCATTATATTAGATTGATGAAGTAGTTAATAACATAACCATGTAATTTTAATTAATTAAAACCAGGATTCTGTTTAATAGCACCATGCATCAGGTTAAGTTCTGCCTGGGGAATCTGAAACAAACCTTTTTTAGTAACAAAGTTATTCCCGTCAACATTGCAATATGTGGTTTCAGCATTATTGGCATCGGTATTGAATGCAGTGTCGGCCGGATCGTGATAAGTTAAAATACTAATAAGCTTGTTATCGTCGGGACTACTTGAACCCGTTTTACAAATCCGCAATATGTCAAAATATCTCAACCCCTCACATGCCAATTCTAATTTCCGTTCCAAATATATATCGTCAAGAGTAATGCTTGCAAGGTCGTGTTTATTGTCACCGAAAGCCCTTTCACGGACCAGGTTGACATTTGTTAAGGCTTTTCCCTGATCACCGGTAATAAAATGTAATTCAGCTCCCATTAGCAGAACATCGGAAAAACGAATTACCATGTAATCTTCATTGGCATTTGTCTGCCAATCGCCATAAACAGCTTCTTCCGTTTTTTTGCCAATTGAAAGGTCCTCATATTTTTTACAATTATATCCGGTATACTGGGCTTGTGTCTGAAGTACATAACTATAAACTTTATTTTCACCTTTCCAATTCAGGATGGTTGCTTTCTGACGTGTATCGGATGTATCATAGGCATTCCATAAAGTCGGAAGTACTGGCATTGCACCCCACCCTTGTCCATAAGGATCAATGTTTGTATTTCTGGGGCCAATCATACGTTGAAAAATATCGAACCCGCGTTGGTTAGTAAACCTGATTGACCAAACTACTTCAGGATTTATTTTACCTGCATATGGATTTATGCTACCAAATTCAGACATGCAAGAAACTCTCCATAAGCTGGCAAATTGCGGGACCATTTTATGTTTACTGTTATTTATTACGTCATCCATAGCGTCGCGGGCATTAGCCGCTGTAAAATCAACTGCAACTTTCGAAGTTGAAGTTCCCTTAACCTCTGATTGACCGTAATAACCGGTGTAAAATAAAAATACCCTTCCAAGCATGGCTTCCGCAGCCCATTTTGTAGCACGTCCCCAGTTTAAGGGATCCCTTTCATTAAAATTAGCAGAAAGCCCATTTAAAGAGCAAAACTTCAGGTCATCTATTATACTGGCATATAAATCTGCTGCAGGGGTCCTGGAAGGAAATTCCGTTGGAAGGAGTGTGTGATCGAGAAAGGGGATTTCACCAAATAACCTGGTAAGATAAAAATGATAGTAAGCCCTGAGAAACCTTGCCTCAGCCTGGTATTGGAATCTTAATGAATTATTTCCGGCCCAATTTATCTTTCCTTCGTTTTCAAGATACACATTTGCCCTAAAAATTCCACCAAAATAATTATCCCAAATATTTTGAATATTCCCATCGGCAGTAGGTTGCTGCAAGCCTCTGTCCCACCTTTGGTAGCCACCGCCATCGGTATTTCCTCCTCCCCCGGCACAGTCATCCGAGGCGATTTCTGAAACAATCATAGAACACCACCAGTCATCAAACATAGCCATGCTATATATAGCAGAAACAGCCTGGGCTGCATTTTCAGGAGTTTTATAAAAAGTCTCAATTACAGTAGATGTAGTTGGATAAACATCAACAAAGTCCTTTTTACATCCAATAAACAAAAGAACAATAGTTATTAAATATATTATTTTTTTCATAATGCTTAGTTTTTAAAATTTCAAATTTAATCCGATCATAAAAGTACGGGCTGCGGGATAATTACCCAGGTCTATTCCTGTTTCATAAGGATCTATGGCCTGGTTAGTGGTAGGATCATTGTTTCCCTGATAACCATTTTCAGGATCAAAACCATTATATTTTGTAAAAGTAAAAAGGTTAAGCGCCGAAAGGTAAATTCTTAACTGGCCAATCGATGATTTACTGAACAATAATTTTTTAAAGTCATATCCTAAACTAATACTCTTAACCCTTAAAAAACTGGCATCATGAACAGATAAAGTACTAATATTACGCCAGTTTAAATTAGCTTCAGTACCGAGTGTAACACGGGGTATTGTATTGGATGTCCCGGGACCATTCCAGCGATTTAAAAAATCCGATGTATAGTTTGCTGTTTGGGCATCCTGGCCTCTGTAGGATTGAACAATATCGTTTCCTGCCTCACCCTGTAAATTTATTCCCAGGTCAAATCCTTTACAGGTAGCGTTAATATTAAAACCATAAACGTAATGTGGGTTCGGGTCACCAATCTGGGTTTTGTCTAACTGGTCAATTTTGCCATCCTTGTTACGGTCTACGAAAATTACATCACCAGGCTTAGCCCCCGGTTGTATTAAACTTGTTTTGCCATTTTTAGGATTTTTATAATTATAATGATTTACCTGGGCTGTATCCTGGAAAATGCCTGCTGTTTTAAAGCCCCAGAAATAACCCATAGGATAACCGCTCTGAACACGATAAAATTCCTGACTTCCATTGTACAATACACTAGCTGATCCATGAATAATACTATCAGGAACATCGGTGACTATATTTTTATTATAGGCCAGGTTGGCTTTTATCTCAAGTGTAAAACCACCAAAGTTTTTGTAATACCCCAAATCAAATTCAACTCCTTTGTTTGTAACATTGCCTCCGTTGATAAAAGGATATTGAGGAAGGAGTGGATTATCGCTTATACCTGCAACACCTGAAATACCTGCAACTGTTTTTGGCACTATCCAGCCAAAGCTGGTTTTGTTATACCAATCGAAGCTAAAACTAAGGTTTTTCATGATTCTCGAATCAAAACCAATATTGGTTTGGGTCGATGTTTCCCATTTTAAACTCGGATTAGAATAAATGTTGGGCGATGTACCCACGGTTTTGGGGCCTCCAAACGTGTAATCCCGGCTATTGCTCCCAACGGTTGAAAGGAACTTAAAGGGTTGTGATGGTTCTTTACCATTCTGGCCCCAACTTACACGCAGCTTAAAGAAATCAAGCCATGCAACTATCGGCTCCATAAAATTCTCTTTTGAAATTATCCATCCTACAGAAGCCGAGGGGAAATAACCTACACGATTTTTTGGCCCGAACCTCGAAGAAACATCTTGTCTTAATGTGAAGGTTGTCAGGTATTTTTCGTCGAAAGTATAATTTAATCTTCCAAAATAAGAATAACGGCTATCTTTTGATCCGAAATCACCGTTTGTGGTATCTATGAATTGGTTAGTAACGTTTGTCAGGATCGGTGCCGTGTTTGATAAATAACCTTTCCTCTCCCCGGAAATATTAAAGTAATAATCGTTTTCGGCATTCATACCTAACATAACCAAAATACTATGTTTCTCAAAAGTCTTCTCGTAAGTGATTACGTTATCCCAATTGTAGGTAAAGTCGCGTTTCATGCTTTGTTTGTAATCGGGAACTTCATGCTGGGTATCACTTATATTTAACGCGAAAGTATCAGTATGATCCGAATAATAATTGTAGCTCAATGTTCCACCAAAATCTGTCCTGCATTTTAAACCTTTTATTATTTCCAATTCAGCAAATGCATTTCCTACAATATCATCATAATAATTTATCCCGTTATATTGATAATGCATAGAAGCGATGGGGTTGCTTTGGTTAGGATCAAAATCGGATCTTCCAAAACCATCTATAGTATTGGGATCGTAAACCTTGGTTATTGGATTTGCCTGCAAAGCATCATGCAAAAAGTTACCATAGATATTGCCATTTCCAAGTGCCTTGACATCCCTGTATGTATAAGTAAGGTTTTCGCCAACTGTAAGGTATTTCTTCACTTTGTGTTCTGTATTAACACGGAAACCCAAACGTTCAAAATTTGATTTATTCTCATAATCATAAATACCATCTTCACTTGAATATGAAGCTGAAATAGAATATTTTGATTTTTCTGTTCCACCTGAAATTCCTAAATAATGATTTACTGAAGGGGCATTTTTATTTGTAAGCTTTTGAATCCAATCTGTGCCCTGGCCCAAACTATCTATATAACCTTTAGTAAAAAAGGGCGGTTTCAGGGGCAATGAATTCAGCTTTGATTCATTCATTATTTGTGCATATTCCTTTGAATTTAATACTGAGACTTTTTTTGAGGGATTGGATATGCCATAATACGCATCATAACTAATTACTGGTTCCCCCGTTTTCCCTTTTTTTGTGGTTACAAGAACAACACCATTAGCTGCCCGTGACCCATAGATTGCAGCAGATGCAGCATCTTTCAAAACATCTACCGATTCAATATCCTCCGGATTCATGGTGTTTAAATTGCCAGGAACGCCATCAATTAGAATCAGCGGCGTATTTCCATTGACAGATGATAATCCCCTGATGGTAATGTTGTAATCAGAACCTGGTTGTCCATTTTTCTTAATAATTGTCATACCTGGTGTAATACCCTGCAATGCTGATTCGATCCTGGTAACATGATTTTTCTGAAGATCATCACCTTTAACCTGTACCGTAGCACCTGTCACAAGTTTTTTCTTCTGTACGCCATAACCAATTACTACTACCTGATCGAGTTCGGTAGTTGATTCTTTTAAGGTTACATTTATTGCTGTTTGCTGACCAACCTGAATTTCTTCAATACTATAACCGACATAAGAGAAAGCCAAAATAGCTTCATTCCCCGGTACCTTAATTGAATATTTTCCATTCACATCTGTCATAACACCGGTAGTAGTACCTTTAATAACAACACTTACTCCCGGTAAAGCATTCCCGCTGGCATCAGTTACAATGCCACTCAGGGTACGTTCTTGTGCATAGCTGAACCCAACAAATAGAAATGATAACAGCAATGCAATCATTTTTCTGACTATTAGCCAGTAATGCATTTTGTGTAAAACTTTTTGCTTCATAAATATTAGTTAGTTAAGTTAAATAATAGTAAATATAATTTTTAACAATTTAATTAAAATTAAAAATTGAAACAAAAAATATTGATATAAATTAAATAGAAATATTTTATAATCCATGAAACAGAAATTTTTCATTGAAACAATGTAAATATAAGTGTTTTATAAGTGCACTTAAATAGTAAATGAGATTCAAAATTACAATTAAAGAAAACTTATTATTAATAAGAAATAATATAATCCTGATTATCATATGTTTTAATGATACTATAAAAAGTATTCAAAATTAAACATTAACAAATTATTCATCATTATTAATCAAATCATCAATACAATATTAGTACAATTTCCCCTGCCACGTATTTTGTTCCAATAATTTTTTCTCGAATAAACGAACAATATCAGAAACCCTGAGAAGACCCCATCCCGGACCAGCAAGAAATCTTGGAGGAACTTCGCCTGCAATTCGTTCAATTACAAATCCGGGGTTAAGCCTCTCAGTAATTTGAACAAGCAGGCCGAGATATTCATCAAGTTCGTACAAATGAAATAATTCCGGATTTTTAATAAATTCCTTTTCCAGCATGGTATTCCTGATAATTTGTAACTGATGAAATTTAATAGTTGTGAGCGGCAGTGATGATATGTCTTTAACAGAATTTAATATTTCATGTTCCGACTCTCCAGGTAAACCGATAATAAAATGAGCGCCGGTTTTGATTCCTAACTGTGCCGTTCGTTTGATAGCAGTTACCGATTGTTCAAATGTATGTTTCCTGTTAATCCGTTCCAGTGTATTGTTATTGACCGATTCAACACCATATTCAATTATTATATAATATTTTTTCGATAAATAAGAAAAATATTCAAGTTTATCTTCATCAATGCAATCGGGGCGCGTACCAATTACAAGACCAATGACACCGGGAAATTGCAATGCTTCTTCATATAATAATTTAAGATGATTTAAAGAGGCATAGGTATTTGAATATGCCTGGAAATAGGCCAGATAGTTTTTTGCCCTTCGGTACCGAACCTGATGAAATTCTATTCCCTCAGATAATTGCTGCGTAATTGACTTTCCCGGATTACAATACGATGGATTAAATGCATCGTTATTGCAATAAACACACCCTCCGGTACCTAATGTTCCATCCCGGTTAGGACAAGTAAACCCCGCATCAATGGTGAGTTTTTGTACTCTTTGTCCATAATGTTTTTTAAAATATTCTGAGTAAGAATTAAATCTTTTTTTATGTCCCCAGGGAAATTCCATATTAAACTACCCTTTCCAGACTATCAAGATTTACGTACCAGATAAATCCCTCAACTTGTCTATACCCCATAATTTTTAAATACCCGGAATATTTTTCAACCTGCAAATTATAACGTGTATCTTTGACCTGACCAAACTTATAATCAATTATTACTGCTATATTTTCTTTCACCATTACACGATCGGGCCGGTATAAATGCTGGTTGGGTACAATTATTCCGGCTTCATTCATTACTTTCCAATTTCCACTGAACCATTCATTAACAGGTTCCTTTAAAATTAAATTTTTAACTTCTTCAATTAATAAGTCCTTTTCCCTTTCTTTAACAAAACCCGAAGTTATCATAGAATTAACAGCATTTTCAATATCATCAAATGTAATTATCTGCTGAAAGAGCCTGTGCATTATGTTTCCATACGCCCTTCCTGAAAGTCTCTGATCATTGTCTGTATCCCAAAAGTCAGGAAAAAAATATTTTTGATGAAGTTTTTCTTTCAACTCAATAACTGGAAATTCGTCAAGAAGAACCGGAAAGTTTTTAGATCCTTCTTTTGCTGAACAAATAGGAATTTTTCCGGATTCAAATATATTATTTTCAATATTCAGGCCATCGGTAAAATTCAAAAATGGATATTCATTCGATTCTGAATTTTCATTTTTACATAAAACCTTAAACAATAAATCAGCAACTATTGATAGCTTTTCATTATTCCCCGGCAAAGGTGCACAAATAAATAAATTGTCGGCTGCACGGGTAAAGGCAACATATAAAAGGTTCAGGTTGTCGACAAGATTCTGGGCTTTTTCGTGAAAATAATATGTTGAAAAAAAAGTATCCTGCAAACCTGAAGAATATTTAAGGGGCATGAATTCTAACTGGCTTAAGGGAAAGGTTTGTGTTGAACACCAGATAAAAGGTGCATTTTGCTTCTTCTGATCAAGTTCCCAGTTGCAAAATGGAATAATTACATTATCAAATTCAAGTCCCTTAGACTTATGGACCGTCATTACCTTTATGGCATCCTGCTCTTCAGAAACCGATACTGAAAATTTATCTTTCTTGTCTTCCCAATATTCAAGAAAGTCGGGCAGACTATTTGGATTGCTTTTGAGATAATCTAAGATGCAATCCTGAAAAGCCTGTAAAAAAGGCAATTCTGAAATGTGAGAACTAAGATTAAAAATCCTGATCATCTGCTCAAAGAGCAAATCCGGTGATTGATATCTAAACTGATCGATTTTCTGAACGAATTCAGAAGGCAGATCCTTTATAAGTTCCTGAACTTCTGAATCAAAAATTTTATTATCGTCAATGTTGTTTGAGTTTTCATTTTTAAAAATAACCCTGTAATCGTAAATTACCGATTTCAGGTTAATTTCATCATCAGGAAAAACAAAATATTTAAATATTTTAATTATAAAATTTACTGCAAAAGAATTTTTAATAAATGCCGATTCATTTGAAATAGCCTGGAAACTTATTTGGTTTGCCCCGGAATTAGTATTACGGTAAGAATTTATATAATCTACAACTTCATGGCCTTCTTTTGCTGTGCGGACTAAAACAGCAATATCCTTCTGCCTGTATCCCTGTTTTATTATTTTATTTATAATTCCGGGCAATAAATTTAAGGCCGTTTCTTTCCAATCTTTATTTTCATTTTTAATAAAATTAATACTGATATAACCCTCATCTTTTGTATAATTGGCAGGAAGTTTTTGCCTGCAGCCTTCATAAGCTTTTATAATTAGTTTATTTAAATAATCAGACTCTGTTTTGTTAAAGTTTTTATCGGCTATTTCAGCATTAAAATATTGCTGAAGCGTAACTGGGCTCTTACTGAAAAAAGTATTATTGAAAGCTACAATATTGAATTTGCTTCTCCAGTTGGTTTTTAAATCTTCAACTTTTATTCCATGCCCTGCCAAATCGGTTTCAAGTTGTTCGGCCATTATTTTCCAGTCTGTGTTGCGCCAACGGTAAATCGATTGTTTTATATCGCCTACCACCATGCATTCATTATTTTCCGACAAGCTATTTAAAATGAGCGGTTTAAAATTATGCCACTGAACTCCAGATGTATCCTGGAATTCATCGATCATGAAATTATCGAATGTCTGTCCGGTTTTTTCATAAACAAAGGGTGCGTCGTTTTCACCTATAATTGATTTAAGAAAATTGTTGGCATTGGAAAGTATAAAAATGTTTTTCACAGTCGAATAATTATTTATACTTTCAGATAAATTGGCTAATATTCCCAGGGAATAGAAATTAGATAAAACACTTGTACAACTGTTATACATCGTAATGTTATCATTGAAAAACGAAATTGTTTTTTTCAGTAATTCATAAAGGCCATTGTCGGCTGCTGCCTGAATTTTTATTGATTCTTCCTTTCCCTTTGGCAGCCAGTTATCAATTGATCCGGCAGCATCTAAAATCCGTTGTGAAGGAATTGAATTACTTCCGAGAGATAATTTATAAATATAATGTCCTACCCCACCCTGTTTCCCATATTTGAAATCATCAATGGTCAATCCGTACTTTGAAAGGATTGCCATTCCTTCTATTCCCGCATTTTGCATTTTCGTTTCAAAAGATTTTCGAATTTCATAAAGTTGTTTCTGAAAACCTTTCAGCCATTCCTTGTTTGTAAGTCTTTGATGAAATGAAACAGGCAGTGATTTGAACTCTTCATTAAATAACTGTTTTCCCAAATTCAGAATTTCATGCCTAAAATTCCAACTTTTACCTTCTTCAATTCTTTCTTCTGCAAATTGAACAAGCCAGTTAAGCTGTGTTATATCATATTCAATCCTTAGCAAAAGATTATCGGCAGCATTTTCAATTACATCGTTTATATCTAATTCTACTTCAAAATTAAACTGCAATCCCGTTTCGCGAGCAAATGACTTAATAATGCGTTGAAAAAAGCTGTCAATTGTACAAATATTAAACCGGGAATAATTATGAAGAATATTGTTTAAAATGTTTTGAGCTTTTTCACCGGCCTGTTTGGAAGTCAAATTAAATTCTTTGGCGATTGTTTCAATCCGGATAGATGGTAATCCCGAGGCGATATCAAACAATTCACCAAGAATACGATTTTTCATTTCTTCAGTAGCCTTATTGGTAAAGGTTACAGCAAGAATATGTTTATAGCTTTCGGGATTTTTAAAAAGCAAATGCAGGTAATCCGACGTAATACAATATGTTTTGCCGCTTCCAGCCGAAGCACGGATAACCTTAAGTTTTGACATTTATTTAAACTCTTGTCTCTGCTAAAGTATAAATTCTAAATGGGAATATTAACAAAATGAAATTATAAGAAGAGAAAAAATTATGAATCTGTTTCTTCTTCCATTTGTTGTTGAAGCGAAACCATTTTAATAGCGACCAGTGCAGATTCTTCTCCTTTATTTCCCATCTTCCCTCCTGCTCTCTCTCTTGCCTGGTCGAAATTCTCCGTAGTCAATACACCAAAAATAAAAGGAATACCGTATTGCAGGTTTAATTCAGTAATTCCATGAGCAACCGACTGGCAGATATATTCGAAATGGGGTGTTTCTCCTCTTATAACACAACCAAGACAAATTATTGCATCGACACTGGTATATTCAGCAAAAAATTGTGCACCTAAAGTCAGCTCAAAACTTCCCGGAACATGTTTAACATCTATGTTCTTTGGTAAAGCCCCATTTGATATAAGTGTACTATAGGCTCCTTCGAGCAGCGATTCAGTAATTGCCGGGTTCCATTCAGAAACAACAATGCCAAAAGACATATCTCTTGCTGATGGGATCTGATTATAAAGAGGTTTAAGATTTGTTGCCATATATTTATAAAACTCTAAAAAGTCTTAAAAAATAGAGGCAGTTATAAAAATTATCAAGGCTACTTTTTATTTTTCTGCAAAATCTGGACTCTTGTAACATATTTTTCAATTTGCCTGCCTTCATATGAACGAGGATATTTTTCCTGAATCTGCTGATATAGTTCAAGTGCCTGTTTATAATTGCCCAATTCTTCGCTCACAGAACCTGCTCTCATAAGATAAATAGGGGAAGTAAAATCATTTTCATTCTTTTTGGCAGCTTTTAAATAATAACTTAGTGCCTTCTCTTTGTTATGAAGTTCTAAATAAGCATCGCCAAGGGCACCATCGGCGATAGGTGATACTAATTTGTCGCCGGAATGAAAACTTTTAAGCTCATCTATTGCATTTTGAAACTGACCCACATGAAGAAAAGAAATCCCGGCATAATAATGAGCTAAATTCGAAGCTTTAGTCAAACCATATTCATCGATTATTTTGAGAAAACCCCAATTATTCCCATCTCCATGAAGGGCAAGATTAAATGAATCTTTTTCGAAATATTGTTCAGCAACAAACATTTGATTGTGTGCTTCCTTTTCAAGCGGTGCAAGATATAATTTTTTATAACCATAAAATCCGCCTATTACAACAACGATTCCAATTACAATATAGGTAAGGATTTTTTGATTATCTTCAATAAACTGTTCGGCCCTGGTTAAGGCTTCGCCGACATTCTCTATCCTGGTATGTTCTGTTTCTTTATGGATTTCTGCCATTATCGATAAATTTTCTATTTTTTAAATTATGGGCAAATGTAATCGTTTTGGATTTTATTATGAAATTTATAAAAAAAAATGTTAAAGATGAGGTTTTAAAAAGCATTAAAAAGGTATTATAAAAAATAGAAATTTTTTATTTTTTTGTTTTAAAAACACCTTCCATTGTTCTTTTTCCGGCAATCAGCAGAACCTATTACACAATGATAACATATTTCATTCGGTAAATTTTTGCCCTGAAAATAATCTGAAATATTTTGCATGGTTGTTTGGGCAATGTTTAACATGGCTTCCCGGGTGAAAAAACCCTGATGTGAAGTGACAATGACATTATTGAAAGTCAGCAACCGTGCTAAAATATCATCGGTCATTATCTGATCTGATTTATCTTCGAAAAAATATTCACTTTCTTCCTCATAAACATCGAGGCCTGCTGCTGAAACTTTCCCTGATTTCAAAGCATCTATCAAATCTGATGTTTTAATTAATTTCCCCCTGCCGGTATTTATAATCATAACGCCATCTTTCATTTTCGAAAACCCGGTGGCATTTATTATGTATTCCGTTTCTTTTGTCAGCGGGCAATTAAGAGAAATAATATCGGATTTTTGAAATAAAGTTTCTAATCCGGTATATTCAAAATTTTTTAATCCATTTAATACCGGATCTCTATTAATATCGTAACCATAAACTTTCATCCCAAAGCCAAGCAAAATTTTCACAAGTGCTTTGCCTATTTTCCCTGTTCCAATAACACCGGCCGTTTTGCCATACATGTCAAAACCCATGAGGCCATGAAGGGAAAAATTTGTATCGCGCGTCCTGAAATAAGCCCTGTGAATCTTTCGGTTCAGGGACAACATTAACGCTACAGCATGTTCGGCAATAGCATGAGGAGAATAAGCCGGAACCCTTACAACATGAATTTTTTCATACGCCGCTTTTAAGTCTATGTTGTTATACCCTGCGCATCGTAAAGCAATTATTTTAACTCCCTCCTCTGACAAATATTTTATAACCTGTTGACCGATCTGGTCGTCTACAAATGCACAAATTGTGTTACAATCTTTTACAAGCAAAGCAGTTTCAGATGTTAAATGATATTTCAGAAATTTAATATCGAAATTAAATTCTTTGTTTACTTCAACAAAAATATCCTTATCATAAGGTTTTGTATCGAAAAACATTATTTTAGGGGTTTCCATAATTATAACAATTAAAAAGTAAGTTATCAAAATTAGTCATTTAAATTGCTATAATTAATAACACCAATTTTGTTATATTCCAGTTTATGTTATTTTACTTCAAGATTATTGCGATTAATAAAATTATTATTAATTTTGAGGCAGAATGAAAAAAATATTATCAAATATTAATTTTTATTTTAGAATAATCTGAGGGGTTATTCATAAATAATTTTTGAATGATCCCGGATTAATTCGGGATTTTTTGTTGATTGAAAAAATTAATTTTTAAAATATCAGGATGAAAACTCAAGTGCCGGTTTATTATTTTTATTTCTTTTTTCTGCAGAAATGCCAGGACTAATTATGTTTTTGTCTGAAAAATGAATTAAGTCCCGGCCAAAAACCGGGATTTTTTATTAATTTTTAAAAAGAATAATATAAATCTAAATTGTAAAGTATGACCCCGATTCCTAAAAAAGAAAAAAAGAAAGTAGCCATACAAGGCGGATACGGCGCATTTCATGAAATTGCTGCAATGCATTATTTTCAGAACGATAATATTGAAATTGTTACTGCAAATACTTTCAAAGACCTCTTCAAATCCTTGAAGATGAAACATGCAGACCTTGGCATAATGGCCATTGAGAATTCTCTCGCAGGTAGCATCCTTCCAAATTATGGATTATTGCAGGAATCGAACATGAAAATTACTGGTGAAATATATCTTCGGATAAAACAAAATCTTGTTGCCCTTCCCGGGCAAACTATTGAAGATATAAAAGAAGTTTATTCACACCCCATGGCAATTCTTCAATGCCAGATGTTTTTCAATAATTATCCCGAAATTAAACTTATTGACAGTATCGATACTGCTCTCAGTGCAAAAGAAATTTCCGATAAACAATTAAAAGGAACTGCTGCTATTGCTTCGAAACTTGCCGCAGAAAAATATAACCTCGAAATAATTGAGGAAAGCATAGAAACAAACAAAATGAATTATACACGTTTTCTAATCCTTGCCGATAAGAAAGGAACATTCAAACCAGAGTCCGGCGTTAATAAATCTTCAGTTTATTTCGATCTTGCTCATGAGATTGGAAGCCTTTCAAAAATATTATCTATACTTTCTTACTACAATATTAATTTAACAAAAATTCAATCGATGCCTATTATGGGGAAAGATTGGGAATATGAGTTTTATGTCGACCTCACTTTTAACGATTATAAAAGATATCACCAGGCGTTGGATGCAATAATGCCATTTACAACCAACCTGGGT
>Ga0182021_10003828_pt1 | contig 17666 bp, 14 predicted proteins | sample 612E3MmetaG_FD_120493 | JGI IMG/M metagenome (GOLD analysis project Ga0182021, IMG submission 120493) | Permafrost microbial communities from Stordalen Mire, Sweden - 612E3M metaG (Illumina Assembly) | ecosystem: Environmental > Terrestrial > Soil > Wetlands > Permafrost | place: Sweden... | reverse complement strand
GTGCTGGCCGCGCTCGGCCCTTACCTGGACGGCGTGCGCCTGCAGGGCGTGTGGGACAAAGACCCCACGCACTTCGGCATGTACTCGGAGGGCCAGCACATCTACTATGCCGGCGATCACTACGATCGCACGCTGGTGCTCTCGCGGCTGGGCATCCTGCCCTGCTTCTGGGTGGCCTGCCTGGCGGTGTGGTTCTGGGCACGGCGGACCTTCGGAGTTCCCACGGCGGTGGTTGCAGTGGGACTGTTCAGCTTTGTGCCTTCGGTTCTGGCACACGCCGGCCTGGGCACCACGGACATGGCACTGACGGCGTTTCTCGGCGCGGCATTCGCGGCCCTACTGGCCTGGTGCGAGGAGCCGTCGCCGCGGCGCAGCGTCCTGCTGGGCGTGACGGGCGCGCTGGCGATACTTTCGAAGTTTTCGAGCCTGGCGTTTTTTCCCGCGGCGGCGATCACGGCCCTGGCGGCGTACCTGGTGGCGACGCGTTCCGGCAGCCGCGCCTACATCGGGCAGGCGAAGCGCCTGCTGGTTCCGTCGGCGACGGCGCTCGCGGCGGCGATGCTGGTGGTGTGGGCGGGATACCGCTTTCACTTCGGGCCGACGGCGTTCGCCGGGATCTCGCTCCCGGCCCCGGAGCTCTATAGCGGCATCCAGAGCGTCATGGAGCACGACCGCACCGGGCACCTCACCTACCTTCTGGGCGAGCACAGCGTTTTCGGCTGGTGGTACTTCTTCCCCGTCGTGCTGGCGGTGAAGACGCCCATCGCGTTCCTGGCGCTGGCGGCGTTCGGCGCCGTGGTGGCGCTGGGGCGGTTCCGTGAAAGCGGTGGGGCGTCTTTCCACCCGCTGGGATTTGCCCTGGCCATCCTGGGGGTGGGGATGGCCGGCCACATCAACGTGGGCCTGCGCCACATCCTGCCGATCTATCTGGGCCTCTCGATTGTGGCGGCCATGGGCGCCGTGCGGCTTTACGAGCTCGGGCGCGGCAGCGGCTGGGCCAAGGCCGCGCTGGTGTTTCTGGTTGGCTGGTTCGCGCTGACGTCGCTCGCGGCCCATCCCGACTACCTGGCCTACTTCAACGTCATCGCCGGAGACGAGCCGGAGCGGATCGTGGCCGATTCCGACCTGGACTGGGGTCAGGACATGACGCGCCTGGGCACGCGCCTGCGCGAGCTGGGCGCCGCGAGCGTCACCTTCCGGCCGCTGGTGTTCGACTACTACGACAAGCGCGGCCTGCCGCCGATGGACTTCGGCTCGCCGCTCGAGCCGTCGGCGGGATGGAACGCCGTCGGCCTGACCGAGTGGAAAGTGCTGCGCATGGGCGTGGACCCGCCGGCCACGCCCTGGCCGGACCGCACCACGGCGAAGCCCGTCGAGCGCGTGGGGAAATCGACCTTGCTGTACTATTTCCCGCCGGGGCGGTGACCGGGCCTCCACGCTTCGGCTGGCCGGGGCGTCAATACTCTCGCCGGTCCTGGCCGTGTTATCCCTGGGCGTCGAGAGGAGTCCTCAGGCGGCATCGCGAGGCGCGCACTGCGAGGCCGTTCTCGGACGACCGCGCAGGTGCGCGGTTCGCGGGACGGACTGCTCCTCCGCAGCCGGCCCCGTGGCGGGCTGTCGCGGTGTGAAGAGCGGGTGCTGGAGGATGCGCACTCGGCCATCGGCCGCAAGCGGGTATGCTGGTTGTCAGGTGACTGAAACCTCGGGCAATGCACATGCGGAATACTCGCGGCGTTTGAAGGTCCAGAGCGGCGTGGTGGCCGAATTCGAGCGGCGCCATGTGGCGCTCGGCAACGCACAGCTCGCGGTGGCGGCCGCGGGAGTGCTGGCGGTATGGCTGACCCTGGCCCGCCACTGGTTCGCGCCGTGGTGGTTACTCGCGCCCGCGGTTGGATTTGTCGCGCTGGCCCTGGTGCACGAGCGCGTCATCCGGGCGCGCAAGCGCGCCGAGCGCCTGGCGGGGTTTTATGAGAAGGGCATTGCGCGGCTCGAAGACCGCTGGGCCGGCCAGGGCGACGAAGGTGCGCGCTTCGACGATCCCGCGCACCCCTACGCCGAGGACCTGGACCTGTTCGGCAGCGGCTCTCTGTTCGAGCTCCTGTCGACGGCGCGCCTGCGCTCGGGAGCGCAAACGCTGGCGAACTGGCTGCTCGAGGGCGCGGCGCCGGCGGAGGTCCGCGAGCGGCAGGCGGCGGTGGACGAGCTGCGCCCGAAGCTGGATCTGCGCGAGCAGATCGCCATGCTCGGCGAGGACCTGCGCTCCGCCATCGATCCGGGCGCGCTGGCCCGCTGGGCGGAGAAGCCGCTGGTTTTCGATTCCCTCCGCCTCCGCGTTGCCGCGGCACTGCTGGCCGCGCTGATGGTGGGGGCGGTGGTGCTGTGGGCCGTGTTCGGCATCCCGGAGTGCTTCCTGGCAGTGGCGGCGGCCGAGGCCGCTTTCGCTCTGCGTCTGCGGGCGCACGTGCGGCGCGTCGTCGACGGCGTGGGCGAGCCGGCATACGGCCTGGCGCTCCTGGCCGAGGTGCTGGCGCGTTTCGAGCGCGAGCCGTTCTCAAGCCGGCGCCTGGCGGCGCTGCGCAGAGCCTTCGAGACCGAGGGGGCGCCTCCCTCGCGCCGCATCGCCCGCTTGAACCGTCTCATGGAGCTGCTGGATTCGGCGGACCATGTTCTCATCCGCGCCGTCAACCTGGCGTTGCTCTACAAGATCCAGCTCGCCTTCGCCATCGAAGCCTGGCGCAGGGACTCGGGAGGGCACGTGCGGAAATGGCTCGACGCCGCTGGCCAGATCGAGGCGCTCTGCGCCCTGGCCAATTACGCCTACGAGCACCCGGCGGATCCCTTCCCCGAGTTCGCCGAAGACGGCCGCTGCTTTGAAGGCCAGGGCCTGGCTCACCCGCTCATCGCCGAAAGCCGCGCCGTGCGCAACGACGTCCAATTATGCGGCGAGCCGCGCGTGCTGGTGGTGAGCGGCTCGAACATGTCGGGGAAGAGCACGCTGCTGCGGACGGTGGGCGTGAACGCCGTGCTGGCCATGGCGGGCGCGCCGGTGAGGGCGCGCAGCCTGCGCCTGGCGCCGATGACGGTAGGCGCGTCGATTCGCACTCTGGACTCGCTCCATTCCGGAACCTCGCGGTTTTACGCCGAGATCACGCGCATCCATCTGCTGGTCGAGCTGACGAAAGTCCCGCTGCCGCTGCTGTTCCTGCTGGACGAGCTTCTGCAAGGCACCAACTCGCACGACCGCCGGATCGGCGCGGAAGCGGTCATCCGGACGCTGGTGGACCGCGGCGCGCTCGGCCTGCTGACCACGCACGACCTGGCGCTGGCCGACATTGCGGACGTGCTGGCGCCCCGCGCCCGCAACGTCCATTTCGAGGACCACCTGGAGAACGGCAGGATCACCTTCGACTACCGGCTCCGGCAGGGGGTGGTCCAGAAGAGCAACGCGCTCGAGCTGATGCGCTCGGTGGGGCTGGAAGTGTAGGGCGGTCGCGGCCGCCGCCCCCTCAGGCGCGCTGCGCCCGCACCAGCGGCAGGGCGGCGTGCGCCGAGGCGGGCTGTTTCCTCACGGCGGCCGACTCCAGGGCGCCGCCCAGCCGTTCGGCCAGCGAGTTCACAGCCTGGCCGGATGCCAGCGTGACCACGGGTAGCGCGGGGAACGTCTGCGCGAGCTTCTCCATCAAACGCGGCCAGTCCATTCCAGGCGTGCCCAGATCGATCACCAGCGCATCGACCGGCTGCGAGGCGCAGATGAACAGGGCGCTGAGCCCCGTAGCGGCCTCGGTCATCCGCAGGTCCGGACTGCGCATGGATTTCACCAGGGAATGAACCTTCGGATCCTTGCTGACGATGACAACAGTGCGCCTCATGCCGACTTGACGAGCCTACACCGGATGGGGGGCCGAACGCAAACCCGCCCTCACAACACTGGGCCGATGCGCCAGGGCACGAACTCGCGGTGCCCCAGCCGCTCGGACGCCGTCCGCTCGCCGGAGGCGACGCGCACCAGCAGATCGAAGATCTCCCGGCCGACTTCGCCGACGGACTTTGTCCCATCCGTGATGGCGCCGGCGTTGACCTCCATGTTGTCTCTCATGCGCCGGAATGTGGCGGAGTTGGTCGCGATCTTGACCACGGGAACCGTGGCGAAGCCGATGGCGCTGCCGCGACCGGTGGTGAACGCGATCAGGTTCGCGCCGCCTGCGGCCAGGCCCGCGAGCGACGCCGGGTCGTAGCCCGGCGTGTTCATGAACACCAGGCCCGGCGTCGAGACGCGCTCGGCGTAGTCCACCACCTCCATCAGCGGCGAGGCGCCCGCCTTCGCCACCGCGCCCAGGGATTTCTCGACGATGTTGGTAAGCCCGCCCTCTTTGTTGCCGGGCGCGGGATTGTCGTCGAACGAGCCGCCGAAGCGGTTGAGGTAGGTTCTGTAATCGGCGATCCGGGCCAGCAGTTTCTCCGCCACATGGCGGTTGCGCGCGCGCCGCACCAGCAGATGTTCCGCGCCGAAGATCTCGGTGGTCTCGGCCAGCACGGGCGTGCCGCCGTAGCCTGCCAGGATATCCGAGGCCACGCCCAGCGCGGGGTTCGCCGTGATGCCCGAAAAGGAATCCGAACCGCCGCAGTTCAGCCCCAGCACGATCTTCGAGACCGGAATCTCGACCCGCTTGCAGGCGGCAGCGGCCTCGATGAAGAGGGCGATTTCGCGCCGCGCCGCCTCCACGGTGGCACGCGTCCCGCCGCTCTCCTGCAGGGTCATCCCCTTCACGCGCGGGCCGCCCAGGTACTGCGAGATCTGGTTGGTCTCGCAGCCCAGGCCCAGAATCAGCGCCGCGGAGACGTTGGGGTGATCGAGCACGCCCGCCAGGGTGCGCCGCAACTGCTCGGTATCCGGCCCGATCGAGTGGGCGCAGCCTTCGCCATGCGGAAACGCCACCACGCCATCCACGTTCGGCGGCAGAGGTTCCCTTTCGAAGCTGCGCGCGATCGACTCGGCCGTGTGCGAGGCGCAATTGCTGGCCGCCACCACCGCGATGTAGTTGCGCGTCCCGGCTCGCCCGTCCTGGCGCGCGTAACCGAGAAAGGCGGGCACGTCGGCGGGCGGGGCGAGGAGTCCGATGTCACCCGTGGGGAACTCGTAATCGAACGCAATCTCCTCGAATGCCAGGTTGTGCGTGTGCACATGCCGGCCCGGCTCGATGGGCTGGCTGGCGCGGCCGATGCGCTGTCCGTAACGAAGCACGGTCTGGCCGCGGGCGATCGCCGCCAGCGCGACTTTGTGCCCCGGCGGGATCGAATCGGCCACCGTCACGGAGCGTCCCGCGATCTCCAGCCGCCGGCCGGGGGAAAGCGGCACGCGGGCGATGGCCACGTTGTCGCTCGCGTGGAGCAGAATCGCCGCGTTCTCCGCGCTGGCCGCCGGGGCGATATCGACGAGGTTCATCGGGCCAGTACGAACTCCGTCCTCTGATCGCCGAGGTGGACGTGCAGCTTGTTCCCCACCGGATGGATCCACATGCCACCACCGTCCTTCGGCACGGGGATCTCCGCCGGCCCATCCACCACCAGCGGCTGGCCGCGCTCGACGCCCTCGAAGAGGCGGCCTATGTGGACGTGCATGTGGCATTGGGAGCGGACCTCGTCGCCGTTCAATGCCAGTCCCCAGCCATCGCCCCACAGCGCGCGCGCCCGCTCGATGGCCGCCGTCCAGAACGCCGTGCGCTCCTCCGCGCTGAGTCTCGCGAGCGGCGTGCGGCCGTCCTCGGCGTGGGAGCGGGGCAGAATCAGCCATTGGTTCGGCTTGAGCGGACTGTCGTCCTTCAGGAAGAAGAACGGAACACCGGCAGGCTGCTTCTCGGCTTCCCGGCACAGCGAGCAGTGCGCGGCCTCCATCGCCTGCGCGCGGGAAGGGTCGCAGGCGCAACGGTCCATCTCGGCGCCCAGCGCGCCTGCGGCGCACAACAGAAGTAGCGCGATCCATTTGCGCATTTCGCGTTCATTATAGCGTGGCGGGAGCGCGGCGACCCGGAGGGCGGCGGGGCGACCCAGGAGGCGGCGCCGCATGCCTGCGCGCGCGGTCCGTGTCTTCGGCTGCGCTCGAGCAGCGTGGGGGAGTGGACATGCCGCGGCCGTGAGGGAGCGGACACGCCTGCGGGATTACCCCAGAGCCATCCGCTGGACGAAAGCGTCCTGAAACTCCGGCATCGCCGCCAGCTCGATGTGGCGCGTCAGGCTGAGCAGCCGGTCCAGGATCCCGCTCCGGCGGGAGGGTGAGAGCAGCAGCATCCGTGTGCCTCTGAGCGCGGTGTTTCCCTCCGCCTTGACATCCCCGGCCCACTCGGGCGCGAGGCCGATGCGACGCGCGCTCTCGATGCGAATGTAGTTGCCGAATGCGCCTGCCAGCAGCAGCCTCGGGGCCGCGGAGCCGCTTTCGCCGGCCAGAATGTCCAGCCCAGCGCGGATGGCGCCCTTGGCCAATTGCAGCTCGCGAATATCGGATTGCACCAGCGCCACCCGGCCATCGAGCGAGATCTCGGTTCGTCCAGGGGACAGCCGGCCGCGCTCGTCCAGCCAGCCCAGATCGAGCGCGGCCGCGGCTGCATCGACCAGTCCGCTGCCGCAAACGCCCCGTGCCGGTCCGGCTCCGATGACGTGGCAGCGCAGCCCGTCCCGCTCGCGCCACACCCGGTCGATGGCGCCGGCACCCGCCCGCATCCCCATGCGAATCCGGCCTCCCTCGAAGGCAGGACCTGCGGCCGTCGAGGCGCACCGGATGCCGTCCCGAGAGCCCACTGCGATCTCGCCGTTGGTTCCGAGGTCGAGGAGCGCAAGGGGCGTGTCCGAATCGGAGAAGCCGCACGCCACCAGGCCCGCCAGCAAGTCGCTGCCGACGAATCCTCCCACGCACGGCAGGAAGCGGATTCCGAGATCGGCCGGCGTGGCCCACTCGATCTCCGCGGCCTCGAAATGGCGGCCGGCCAGAGCGGGGGACCGGAACGGGACATGCGAGAGCGGCTCGAGGTCTTCGCCGCAGAACAGGTGGTGCATCACGGTGTTGCCGGCGATCAGCACCTCGCGCAGCGTGCGGCCCCCGGCCAGGATTGCGACCATCGCTCCCAGCGAGCGGCGGATCAGCCTCCCCAGAACACCCGGCTCGGCCAGTTCGAACTGGGTGCGGCTCATCACGTCGGCGCCGAAGCGGCCCTGGGGATTGAGCGCGGTCTCGACCGCAACGATCTCCCCGCTGGCCAGATTCACGAGCTGCGCCACCAGCGTGGTGGTTCCGAGGTCGATGGCGATTCCGTAGCCCTCGCCCGGCTCCGGCTCGATTCCGGCCTCGTCGGTCAGAACCTGAGCCGACCACTGGCCGATCTCGACCTCGACCGGCCCGCTCGCCCGAGCGCAGCAGGCCAGCCGCCAGCCATCGGCCAGTTCTTCGCTCGAAAGCGCGGCGCGCATCGCGGCGGTCACCGCCACGTCCCCCTGCACCACCCGAATCCGGCATCCGCCGCAGAGGGAATCGCCGCCGCAGGGGAACTCGACCCCACGCTCGAAGAGCAGGTCGCGGAGGTCTTCGGGCCGCGCAGGATCGAGGCGGATTCGTTCCGGCATAGCGCTCAGCGGTGCGTTCGGGCGTAGTGCGTCATGGCCAGGACATTCTCGCGAGGCGTCCCGCGCGGGACTTCGCAGCCCGCTCCGACGACATATCCCGCTCCCGCCTGGCGATGGCACTCGGCCAGGGCGGCCTCGATCGAATCCGGCGAGCCGTCGCGGAGCACGCGCACGGGATCGATGTTTCCGAGCAGCACCTGGTGCGGTCCCATGGCAGCACGGGCCTCCGCGATGGGCACCATGGAATCGAGGTCCACGATCTCCGAGCCGGTCTGTCCCATCCCGCGCAGGATCTTGCGGGTGTTGCCGCAAATGTGAAGCCTCACGCGGGCGCCCGTGGCGCGGATCGCCGCAACCAGCCTCAATTCCTGCGGGAGCACGAACGTTTCGTAGAACCGGGGCCCGATCAAGGACGCCGCCGCGTCGCCGACGCCGATCAGGCTGGCTCCGGCCCGGACCTGCTGGCGCGCGAACTCGATCTCCATAGCCACCACGAAGTCAAACAGACCTTCGACGAACGCCGGATCGTCGAAGAAATCGAGCATCAGCGTGTTGAGGCCGCGCAGATCGGCGGCCATCGCGCAGGGGCCTTCCACCCAACCCTCGACAACCTTGTCGCCGCCCACGCGGCTTGCCAGCAGCGCGACGCCCTCTACGCGGTCGCGCATTCTTCCCCGTGCGGACAGATCGGGCTGACGCAGCGTCCGCAGGCGGTCCTTGTCCGCCAGCAGCGCCTGACTCTCGACGATGGCCGGCGGCTGATCGTCGAAATACTGGACCACGGCGCCCAAGTCCGCCGCCTCGCGGGCGGGGTCGGAGATGGCCGATACGTAATCGAAACCGTACTCTTCAGCCGTGCGCAACTGCGCCTCGACCAGCCGCGAATAGTCGGAGGCGTAGTCGCGATAGCGAACGCCCGCCGTGTCCGCGGCAAACATCATCGTGATCGGCATCAGCGGCAACCGGTCGGTTTCCGTGCCGGCCAGCGCGGCCAGCACACGCTCTTTGCCCGTCATTCAGAATCCCTTTCCGCGCGGATGACGGCATCGTCGTACCGGGCCGCGATCCGCCATCCCGGCGCAACGACCAGGAAGTCTTCATCGTTCCAATCGCCGGCCACCAGGCCGTGAAAGAGTTTCAAGCTGCCCTGAAGCTTTTCGAAGGCCCAGCCTTGCTCGTGGGCCTCCTGCCGCGCCCGGTCCTCGAAGCGGCGGTCCGGCTCGAGTCCCGTCTCGATGAACGCCAGCCGGCTGTACGCCTTCCTGTATCGAGTGAACTCGCCGAAAAGATAGCGCCCGTTGTCCTCGCCGTACTTGCGGATCAGATCGTCGAGCTCGCAGCCCGCGCCGGTCCGGACCTGCGCAAGCTGCTCCAGGGCCGCGCCGCGCTCCAGCCAGCCGGTGGAACGGAAGTACACGCCCGGGTGCGCTGGGAAGTACTCGGCATAGCGCTGGCGGCTGCCCATGAGCAGGGCGATGCAATCGTGCGCACGCGGCGCCACCAGCGGAATCGAGCGCGCCACCAGGCCGTGCAGGCCGTTCCCGCAGAGCGCATAGCCGAGGAGCACCGCCGAGCAGTCCGGGGCATCCGGGCGGTCGATCCTGCGCTGCAACTCTTCGCGCATGGCGGCCGCTCCGAGGTCGTGCAGGCCCTTGGACACAAACTCGATGTCGATCTCGTGCGGCGCGCGTGCCACGGCGTCGCACAGCTCGCGGTAGAGGACCTCGCAGCCGATCAGCCTGAAGCGCATGTCGCGGCCCGCTTCGCCAGCGCGCGGATGAACTCCGGGCTCGTTCCGCAACAGCCACCCACGAACGACGCGCCCATCCCGAGCAGCCCGGCCGCGCTCGCGGCGAACTTCTCGGCCGATTCGGAGTACAGAACCTCCCCTGCCACAAGCGATGGCATCCCGGCGTTCGGCTTGAGCCAGACGGGCAGGCCGCAGGCGGCGCGCATGCGCCGGCAGATCTCCGCAAACGCGGCGGGGCCCGCTCCGCAATTGGCGCCCACGGCGCTGGCGCCACCCTCCACGGCCACGCGGGCGGCATCTTCCGGCGTCGCACCCATCATAGTGCGGTCGTGCTTGCGTCCGCTGTCGAACGCAAAGGAGACTATCACCGGAAGGCCGGTCTCGCAGGCGGCTGCGAGCGCCAACCGGGCCTCCGAGAGATCGCTCATGGTCTCGATCAGCAGCGCGTCCGCCCCGGCCCCGGCCAGCGCCGCGGCCTGCATCGAGAACGCGCGGCGGACCTCCTCCTCCGTGACGTCGCCCGTCATGAGGAGCTTCCCGGTGGGGCCGATGGAGGCAAACACGAGGGCCTTGCCGGCCGCCGCTTTCCGGCTGATGGCAACCCCGGCGCGATTGATCGCCTCGGTGTCGCCGGCCAAACCGCAACCAGCCAGCGTCATGGGATTCGACCGAAACGTGTTGGTCAGAATCACCTGGCTCCCGGCCTCGCGATAGGCGGTCCCGACTTCCTCGACACGCTCCGGGTGCTGAAGATTCCAGACGTCGGGTGTCTCGCCCGCGGCCAGCCCGCGCTTGTGCAACTCGGTGCCCCAGGCACCGTCGGTGACGAGCGGCCCCGCAGCCAGCCATTCCCGGAAGCGGCTCATTGTGCGGCCGCCACAATCTGGCGCGCCAGCGCCACGGCGACGTTTGCGTTCGCGCCGTAACCGTCGGCGCCGATCTCGCGGGCGAACTGCTCCGTGACGGGCGCCCCGCCGATGAGCACCTTGACCCGGTCGCGGAGCCCGGCCTGCTGCAATGCCTCGATGGTCGTCTTCATCGCCGTCATGGTCACGGTGAGGAGCGCGGACAGGCACACGATCTGCGCGCCGGTGTTCCTGACGGCTTCGACGAACTTCGCAGGCGAAACGTCCGCGCCCAGGTCCGTCACCTGGAAACCGCCGCCCTCGAGCATCGAGGCCACCAGGTTCTTGCCGATGTCGTGCAGGTCGCCCTTGACGGTCCCGATCAGAACGTGCCCGGCCGGTTGCGCGCCGCTTGCGGCCAGGAGCGGCCGCAGCAACTCCAGCGCCCCCTTCATGGCGCGCGCCGCCAGCAGCAGTTCCGGCACGAAATACTCCTCGCACTCGAAACGCTTGCCGGCCTCGTCCATGGCCGGAATCATGTAGCGATGGATGAGGTCCGCGGGATCCACGCCCTCCGCCAGCGCCTGCCGTGTGAGAGCGGCCGAGACTTTCTGGTCGCCGTTCAGGATCGCATCGTAAAGTCCGCCGAATTCAGCCATCCAAACCGCGCCTCCTCGCGCGGACGAATATCGCCATCTTCCCACGCGCCTGCCCCGTCTGTCACCCGAGGCCGGCGCCGGGCCCAGGTCCGGTTCGCCGGGCCGGGGCGCCGCGGGCAGCCACGCCGGGACGCCGCGGGCCGCCACACCGGGGCGCGGCGGGCAGCCACGCCGGGGCGAAGATAAGGGCCATCGAGTCCGATGCGCGGTATGATGAGTACTCGACGATCATGGTGCAAACGCCCCTGAGTCTCGGCCACAACCCGGCGTCCAAGGGCGTGCAGAAGAACCGGGTTCACCCTGCTGGCGACGTGCCGATCTACTCCGGCGCGAAGTTCCCGTGTCCGTGCGCGGGCGAGATCGGCCCGATGCCCGGCACGGCGTCCAACCCCGGCTTGGGCCGCGTAGACGTGGATGTCCACACCGGCAGCGTGAACTGGCTGCGCTTCGCACGCAGCGGCTCCCCGGGTCTCGGCGGGGCGCTCTGGCCCAGCCTTTCGCTCGAAGAATCGAGCGCATCTCAAACGCGAAAAACCGGCCGGAGGGCCGGCTGCGGACGAGGGTGTCGGTCCCGCACGGGCCTCCCCTCACTCCCGCCTGAAACGAACCTATGCCTGAGAACCACCTGAAATCGGCCCTGGCCCGGGGCGAATTCGTCTGCTCGGCCGAGCTGGTCATGGGCCGCGACCACTCCGTCACCGAGGCCGAGACCTTCATCCGGGACGCTGCCGGCGAGCCGGGTGGCATCAAGGTAATCAGCCTCACCGACCTGCCGGGAGGCAACCCCGCCCTGCCACCCGAAGCGATCGCCGCGCAGGTCATCGAGCATGGCCTCACGCCCATCGCTCACATCAGCGGCAAGGATGGAAACCGCTCGCTTCTCGAGGGCCGTCTGCACTCGCTCGCCCATCTGGGAGTGGAGAACGTCCTGGCGCTCACCGGCGACTCGCAGAAGGACGGCTTCGAGGGCCGCGCCAAACCGGTGCATGACCTGGATTCCGTGCTGATCCTGGCCCTGGTCCGCGCCCTTGCCGGCGGCCTCGAATACCACCTTGGCTCGCGGACCGTGCGCACGGCGCCGTTCGAGTTCTTCCCCGGCGCGGTGGTGAACCCGTTCAAGGTGCGCGAGCCGGATCTGATGATGCAGCTTTACAAGATGCGTCTGAAGATCGCGCTGGGCGCGCGGTTCCTCATCACGCAGGTCGGGTTCAATCTCCGCAAGCTGATCGATCTCAAAGAGTACATGGAACGCGAGGGGCTGGCGGGCACGCCCGTCCTGGCCAACGTCTACGTCCCAACGCCTACCATCGCGCGCATGATGCAGAGTGGCGAGCTGGCCGGCTGCGTGGTCTCCGATGGCTTCCTGAGCCGGCTGGAGGGCGAGAAGAAGCCGCAGCGGCTGGAGCGGGCCGCGCTGATGGTGGCCGCCGTGAAGGACCTCGGTTTCGCCGGGGCGCATATCGGAGGTTTCGGCCTGGCGCACCGGGATTTCATGACCATCCTGAATCGCGCAGCGGCCATCGGAGGCGCGTGGCGGGATCGTATGGACGACCTCGTCTTCGCGTGCCCCGATGAGTACTATCTGAGCGGCGGGAGAGGCCTGCGGGCGCGGCGTTCGTGGCTGGCAGCGCGGCTTTCGCGCGCCGTGCACCGCCACATGATCGCCCCGGACACGCTCGCCGCCCGCTTCTTCGCAACGCGGCATGGCGGCATGTGGGCCGGGCTGCTGGGCGTCTCCTCGCTCTACCGCAAGGCAACCCTGGGCTGCCAGAGCTGCGGCGATTGCATCCAGGACCATCTGAGTTACGCGGGCTGCTCGATGCGCTGGTGCTACAAGGAACTGCGCAACGGCCCCTGCGGCGGCTCGCGCCTGGACGGAACCTGCGAGGCCCGCCCGGAGCTTCCCTGCCTGTGGGACCAGGTGTACGAGGCGGCGCTGGCGCTGGGCGAGGATCCTGCCCGGTTCGCCCGCACACTGATCCCGCCGCGCGATTGGTCGCTCGACCGCACCAACGCGCTGGTCAACCGCTTTGCGGGCCGGGACAATCTATCGAAGAGAGTGTCATCCTGAATGGACAGGCCTCCGGCCTGTCAACGGAGAGAACCCATGTTCATAATCGGTGAACTGATTAATGCCACACGCAAGAAAGTCGGAGCGGCCGTCCAGATCCGGGACGCGGAGTTCATCCGCGATCTGGCCCAGCGCCAGGCGGCGGCGGGCGCCGATGCGATCGACGTCAACGGCGGCGTTCCGGGCCACGAAGCGGAGTCCCTGGAATGGCTCATCGGCGTGGTTCAGGAAGCTACGGAGCTGCCGCTGTCCATCGACAGCTCGGATGCCGAGGCAGTCCGGCTAGCGCTGCCGCTGTGCAAACAGCGGGCGGTGGTGAACTCGATCACGGACGAGCCGGCGCGGCTGGAGGCCCTGATCCCGGTCCTGAAGGAGCATCGCGCCCGAGTGATCGCGCTGTGCATGAGCGCGGCCGGGACGCCCACGGGCGTCCAGGATCGCGCCGACACCGCCTCCCGGCTGGTGGACCGGCTCACGCACGAGGGCCTCGATCCGGACGACATCATCGTCGATCCCTGCGTGATCCCCATCAGCACCGGTTCCGAGCACGGCGCGGCCGTTCTGGATGCCGTCGGCCTGGTGAAGCAGCGCTTCCCCGGCGTGCACGCAAGCGTGGGACTGAGCAACGTCTCCTATGGAGTGCCAGCGCGCAAGCTCATGAACCAGACGTTCCTGATGCTGCTGCTGGCGCGCGGCCTGGACACGGCGATCCTCGATCCCTGCGACCGGCAGCTGATGGCCAACGTCGCCGCCGCCGAGGCGTTGCTTGGCCGGGACGAGTTCTGCGCGCAATACCTGCGGGCGTTTCGCGCGGGCAAGCTCGAACCGGTGGCAGAAGTGCGAGCGTGAGCGGGTGGCCGCCGGCTGCGGCCCGGAAGCGGGGACCTGGGGCCGCCATCGGCTTTCCGCTACATTAGTAACAGGTAAATGCCGGAACAAAAGCTGCAAGTGATCCCGCTCGGCGGCCTGGGCGAGTTCGGAATGAACTCGCTGGTGCTGCGCTACGGCGACGACCTGATTCTGATCGACGCGGGCATGATGTTCCCCGAGGAAGAACTGCTCGGGGTCGATATCGTCACTCCCGATTTCGCCTATCTCGAGGAGAACCGCGACAAGTTTCGCGCGGTCATCCTGACGCACGGCCATGAAGACCACATCGGCGCCGTGCCCTTCCTGCTCTCGCAGCTCAACGTGCCCGTCTACGCGACCGCCTTCACGCTGGCGCTGATCTCGCGGCGATTGGAAGAGCACGACCTGCTGGCCCAGGCCCAGCTCAACAAAATCAAAGCCGGCGACAAGCTCGAGATCGGGCCGTTCTCGATCGAGTTCATTCGCGTGACGCACTCGATCGTGGATGCGGTCGCCCTCGCCATCACCACGCCGCTCGGCGTCGTGATTCACAGCGGCGACTTCAAGGTCGACCCGACTCCCACCGACAACAAGCTCTTCGACCTGCACACGCTCGCCGACTACGGGCGGCGCGGAGTTCTGCTGCTGCTTTCCGATTCCACCAACTCGGACCGGCCCGGCTACACCGAGAGCGAGCGCGCCATCCGTCCGCGCATGGAGGACATCCTCAACCGGGCCGAGCGGCGGGTGGTGGTCTCCTGTTTCAGCTCGTCGGTGCACCGCTTGCAGCAGATCATCGACCTGGCCGCGGAGTTCGGGCGCAAAGTGGCGTTCCTGGGGCGCTCCATGCTGAGCACCACCGAGATCGCCCACTCGCACGGCCTCCTCGATATCCCCAACGGCCTGCTGCTGCGGCCGCAGGACATCATGGACGTTGCGCCCGCGAAGCTGCTGGCGGTGGTCTCCGGCAGCCAGGGCGAGCCGATGTCCGCGCTTTCGCGGGTGTCCGTGGACAACCACAAGAGCCTTTCGATCGAGCGCGGCGACACCGTGGTCCTCAGCTCGCGCATCATTCCGGGCAACGAAAAGGCCATCTACCGGATGCTCAACCACTTCGCCAAGCGCGGCGCCGACGTCCTTTACGGCTCCATGAACCCGCCGCTGCACGTCTCCGGGCACGCCAGCTCGGAAGAGTTGAAGCTGATGCTGAATTTGGTGCGGCCGAAGTACTTCATGCCGGTTCACGGCGAGTACCGCCAGCTCACCAAGCACGCGTCGCTGGCCCAGCACCTCCGGTACGCGGGCCTCGAGGAGACGTTCATACTCGAAAGCGGCGACACGCTGGAACTCGACCGCTACGGCGCGCGCAAGGCGGGCCGGGTGGCCGTGGGCCGCATCTGCATCGACTCCGGCGCGCTCGACGACATCGTCGAGGACCTGGTCATCCGCGACCGGCGGCACCTCTCCGAGGAGGGCTTCATGCTGCCGATCATCACCATCGATAAACGCACCGGCAAGGCCGAAGGCCTGCCCGAGATCGTCAGCCGCGGCTTCATCTCCGAGGACGGCTCGGACCTGATCGAGAAGGCGCGCGAGTTGGTGGCCCGCACCATCGCCTCTTCGAGCGCGGAGGAGCGAACCGACTGGGGGGTCATGAAAGAGAAGATCCGCAGCGACCTGCGCCGTTTTCTCATCAAGCAGACCTCGCGCCATCCGCTGATCATGCCGGTGATTCTGGAAGTGTGACGCGCCGGTGGCGCGCGCTCCGCGGCGGGGCCTGCAACGGAGCCGCAACGAAGCTCAGGCCGCGGCAGCCAGCGCCGGTCCGCTCGGTGGCTGGTCGGAGTTAGGCAACTTAACTCTCCTGTAACGCAAGCGTCACATTGCTGTAACAATCGAACGATAGCCTGCAAGGGTGCGCGGCACGTTCCCAGGGGCCGGGATTCTTCTGGCCTCGCTGGGCGCTCTGGCGCTTGCAGCTCTCTTCGCGCTGGCCATGTTTCGGAACCGGCGGCCGGACCCGAAGTGGACCCTGCTGGCGGGCCTCCTGGAATCCGGGAACGGCCGGACGGACGGCGAGGAAGGACCGACGCCCCCACATCCCGATGCCCGATAAACTTCTGCTGGTTCTCGTCATCATCGGGGTCGCCCTGGCCTTCGACTTTCTTAACGGATTCCACGACGCCGCCAACTCCGTGGCGACCGTGGTTGCCACGCGTGTCCTCACGCCTTTGCAGGCCGTCATTTGGGCGGCTTTCTTCAACTTCGTCTCGGCGTTCAGCTTTGGAACCGGCGTCGCCAGGACGGTCGGCACGGGCATGGTGGACCTGAGAGAGGTGACGCCCTACGTCATCCTCTGCGGCCTGGTGGGCGCGGTCGCCTGGGACCTGATCACGTGGTGGTTCGGATTGCCGACCAGTTCCTCGCACGCGCTTTTCGGCGGATACGCCGGCGCGGCCATTGCGCGGGCCGCCAGCTTCAGGGTGCTGATCTGGAGCGGCTGGATCAAGACTCTCCTCTTCATGGCTCTGGCGCCGCTGATCGGCCTGATCGCGGCGCACATCTTCATGACCGCGGTCTACTGGATTTTCCAGAACTCGAGCCCCAAGAAGATGGACGTCTACTTCCGCAAGCTCCAACTCCTTTCCGCCGCCGCCTTCAGTTACTCACACGGGACCAACGATGCCCAAAAGACGATGGGCATTATCACCGGGGTTCTGGTCTCCATGAAGTATCTGAAGCGCTTCCAGGTGCCGATCTGGGTCATTCTCGCGGCTCACGCGGCCATTGGCCTGGGAACCATGAGCGGCGGCTGGCGGATCGTTCACACCATGGGATCGAGAATCACGAAGCTGAAACCCAGGGGCGGCTTCTGCGCCGAGACCGCCGCCGCAACCTCGATCCTGCTGGCCACCTTCATGGGAGTTGGCGTGTCGACGACGCACGTGATCACGGGCGCCATCGCCGGCGTCGGGACCATTCAGCGCGTCAAAGCCGTGCGCTGGGGCGTCGCCACCAACATCGTCTGGGCGTGGATCCTCACCATCCCCGCCGCCGCCCTGATGTCGTGGGCAACTTATTCACTCTTCTTCGCCTGGGGCCTCGACCCGCGCTAACTCCGAACCCGGTCGCCTGGCAACGCGTCCGCCGATTCCGCCGGCGGCAGGAGGAGCGTGAGCGGCCGCATTCGCCGCGACAATGCCGATGCGGTGCGCCAGGCACTCGAGGCGGTAACGGCAGAGGATTGCGAGGAACGTCCGCGGCGCCGGGGGATGCAGCGCGGCAGAGCGGCGGCAAGACCGGCAACGCGCAGACCGCGCGGGCCCGGCGCGGCCGCAGAGCGCGGCAGCCGGCCAGCACGCTGGCAGCCCGCAACAGAAACTGGACTCCGGGTTACAATGGCTCTGCCGGATGAAACGGGAGCGGGCTCGGTTGGGAGCAAACATGCCCGGACTCTGTTTCACGCCGAGCCCCAAAACCCGCTTTCGGACTGCACAAGCTGTGCAGGATCCATAGGAGACGAACTTGAAACTCCGTGCTTTGCTCTACTTCTCACTCGCCCTCGCCGCGGCTTGGGGTCAGGAGGGATCGGAATATCCTCACTTGCGGAGGCAAGGGACCGCCACCCAACTGATCGTAGATGGTAAGCCGTTCCTCGCGCTGGCGGGAGAACTGGGCAACAACAGCGCTACCAGCATCGAGTACCTGAAGCCGTTCTGGCCCAAACTCATCCAGTCCGGACTCAACACCGTTCTCGCGGCCGTTTCCTGGGCCCAGATCGAGCCGGCGGAAGGGAAGTTCGACTTCAGCGTGCTGGACGGCGTGATCCGCGATGCGCGGAGCAACAACATGCATCTTGTCCTGTTGTGGTTCGCGAGCTG
>Ga0182021_10003827_pt1 | contig 17668 bp, 16 predicted proteins | sample 612E3MmetaG_FD_120493 | JGI IMG/M metagenome (GOLD analysis project Ga0182021, IMG submission 120493) | Permafrost microbial communities from Stordalen Mire, Sweden - 612E3M metaG (Illumina Assembly) | ecosystem: Environmental > Terrestrial > Soil > Wetlands > Permafrost | place: Sweden... | reverse complement strand
TCGCCCCGCGCGGTTCATGCGGCCCCCCCGCGGCTCATCCGGCAGCCCCCGACGCGGCTCATGCGGCGGCCCCCCGCGCGGCTCACGCGGCAGCCCCCCGCGCGGCTCATGCGGCAGCCCCCACGCGGCTCACGCGGCAGCCCCCCGCGACTCACGCGGCAGCCCCCGCGGCTCATGCGGCGGCCCCCGCGCTCAAACGAGTCTTGATTTCCTCCGCCCGCTGGCGGAACCGCTCGGCATCCTCTTGGAACACTTCGTGCATGCCGTACCACGCGCGTTCGAACGCCCGCACGTTGACCGAGAACAGCTCGCGCGCTTCCGGGGCCTCCCGCGCGCGGCGGCGCAATTCCATCTCGAACTCGCGGTTGGTCTTGCCAGGATGGATGCCCAGGAACTCCTGCCGTCCCAGCCATGCCAGGTTGGCCAGATAGAAGGCCCGCAACGCCAGCCGCAGATTCCCTTCGGCCATGGCGCGCTCCGCCATCTCCAGCCATCCGGCTTCCGGCAGGCGGTCGGCCGTGAGCCCCTCATCGTCCAACTTGACGGCCGCGGCCGAAGGACGCGCGGCGGTTCTGGCTTTGCCGCGGCGCAGCCTGCGGGCACGCCACATCACCCAACCCGCCATCGCCAGCGCCAGCCCGATCATCGCCCACACGCTCCAGTGCAGCGCCGCGGCCGGCACCCGTCCTCCCCGCACCTGCCCCAGGCCCAGCCCGCCGAAAACCCACCGCAGCAGTTTGGCGATCATCCTCCCCATCCACTTGAGGGCGGACTGCGCCGCGGCGATGGCGCGGTCCGTCGCCAGCAGAATCCACGGAGTGCCGGGGGCGGCCGTAGCCGGCGGACGGATTCTCCAGTTGTACTCGGGCGATTGCATGGTCTGGCGCACGGCCCGTTCCAGATCCCCCTGTGAAACCGAATCCGCCGCCCGCGCAACCCTCACCGGCAGCGCCGCCAGCGCCAGCGCCACCGCGGCCGCCACCGCTCCCTTGGCCATGGCCGCACGCACGCGCCTCAGGCCGGCCCGCAAATCGTCCCCTGTCCCGGCCGACTCTCCCTGGAAGCAGCGCAGACAGTACACCGCCTGCACGAACGGATCGAACACCAGCCACGTGGCCGCCAGCACCAGCAGCAGGAACAGGCGGTTCTCCACGTAGTTCTCACCCGCTCGGCTGAATGCCGACTCGTACCCCGTCAGCATCTTGACGAGCTGCGGCAGAACGATCAGGACCATCGCCACGTTCAGCATGGCGACCAGCGACAGCAGCAGCAGCAGGGCCTGCAGCAGCCAGCCCTGGAACTTGTCGATCCCCGAAAGGCGCCCCGCCCGCGAGATCGCCTGCAGCGGGTCCGCTTCCTCGGTGTCCGCCAGCACCGTGGCGTTGCGGTAGAACGCCACCACGCGGACGAATGGGTATACCGCCGCCAGCGACAGCGGCAGCATAACCAGTTTCGTGCCCGCCAGAAACGCCTGGTTGCTCACCAGGCGCCAGACCCTCCGCCTGTCCCACACCCGCTCGGGAGTGCCGCTCAGTTGGCGGTGCAGACGCCCCGCGAACACCGCCCGCCAGCAAGCCATCCAGATCAGCAGCAGCGCCAACCCGAGCGATTCCGCGGCGCAGGCCAGATCCGCCACCGGGGGATGCGTCAGTTGGTTCCAGAAGACCAGCAGCGCCAGGGCCAGCGGCACGCTGCCAATCCAATGGCAGAGCAGCGTATCGAAGGGCGCGCGGCGCAGCAGGTGCGCGGCGTCTTCCAGCAGTTCGAGCGGCCCGGACTCTCCTAGCGGTCTTGCCATGCCATGCGCTCCGTGCGCTCGGTGACGGTGATGAGGCCTTCGGCGGCCCCGAAAAATACGGCCCAGGCCAGCACCACGCCGGCCAGCGTGAGGCCCACCGCCGCCATGCGGCGCAGCCCGCCGCGCCGCGCCGCGCCGGCCTGTGCGGCGTGCCGCAAACACGCGGCGCACAACAGCCGGCTCTCGTGCTCCGTGACGCACTCGCGGCAGAAACTGCGCCCGCACTGCGGGCACTGGCACACCGCCTCCCGCGCCTCGTGATTCCAGCACCGATGTTGCAGCCCCGCCCCGGTCATAAGAATGTACTGCTACCCATCCTGTCCTTCGCACGCCGCGGCAATTCTTGTGGGGCAGGTTTTCAACCTGCGGCCCCGCCCAGGGGGCACCCGCAATCGGCCTGCCGGCCCCTGCACCGAACCGCCCAGGAGAGCGGCATGGCAGCAATCGAATCCCACGCTTCAAACGCCGCGCAGGTAAGCGAGCCGCCCGGCGTTTTCAGCACCGCTCCGCATCCACGCGCCCGCTTCACACATTGAAGGTAACCTTCTCCTCCGCCGGCCGCTCCCCGCCGAGCAGCAGCACCACGCCCGCCAATCCGAGCAGCAGGGAAATTCCGCCGGCGATCCCGCGCGATACCGGGTAGCCGATGAGATCCATCGGCTGCACTTGGACCTCAGTGGTCTTGCGATTGTGGGCCTCCGCGTTTTGTAAGCTGATTGCGGCCCCCGCGGCTATCTGAACCGCATAATACCAGACGCCCACGGACGCCAGGAAGACGATCGCCAGGTTGCGCATCGCCGGGCGCAACCGGCCCTTGTAGTTCTGCACCATCACGGCCCCCGCCGCGGCGATCTGCGGCAGCAGGAACCCCATCAGAATCCAGTTGCCCGTGTTGGCGCGGGCGTGCAAGGTCAGCAAGTCGGCAGCGCCACCCAGGCACAGCATGGCGACGAAGAGATACGATGCCAGCGTGCGCGCCGTCTGCGCGGCCGGCGGAGCCGGATCGAGCACCGCGGCCCCGCCCGGCATCGTCAGCCCGATTCTGCCCTCCGGCGGCGGCCCGATCTGCCGGTCTTCCACCGCCTCCGCCCAGTTCCCTTCGATGGCGCCCTGCGCCTGCGCCACCGCGGGCTCCACGGCAGCCAGAAAGCGCCGCGCCGTCCAGGTGCGGTATAGCGACGGCAACTCCTCGGAACTCACCGCCGTGTAGATGCGGCAGCGGCAACTGCGGACGGCGGAGACGTACGTCCAGGCGATGGCCAGCCCCACGCCTACGCTCCACAGGACCCACTCGATCGGCATCCGGGCGGCGGCCCCCACTGCCAGCGCAACGCTGCACGCCACGCTCCACAGCGCCCCGATGAGCGCCGTACGCGTCGAAATGTGGACGCGCGGCGCCCTGGCCGTCACGATGGCCTGGATGTCGCGAAAATAAAATCGCTTGTATTCCTCGCGGAAACGCGCGGATTTGACCAGCAGCAAGTGGTCCGTGCCCATCCACACGCTGGAACCGAAAATGAAGCCCCGCCGCCGCCCCGGAAGCTTGCGATAGCGTTCGCCGCTCTGCTCCATGCTCACGCCCTCGCCCTGGCCTTGGCCACCACGTACCAGATGCCCCAGATCCACAGGCAGCCTTGCACCACCGCCACCCCCAGACCCGCCACAAAACGCCACCGCGAGCGCCGCACCAGGCTGATGGGCTGCTTCCATTTCATGATGGTCAGCGCCACCACCGCCGGCGCCGAAAGAACGGTCAGCGGCCAGACCGCCAGCAAGCCCAAGGGCGTCGCCAGCGCCCACGTATCGTACAGCATGCGCGAAGTCTCGGAATTGGCCGGCTTGGCTTTCCCGCTGGCGGCGGCCACGCAGGAGGGGCACCAGACGCCGCCGCCCGACTCCACCGCGCAGAGCTGGCACACGAATCGTCCGCACTGCTGGCACGCCGCCACGGCCCGCTTGGCGGGATGGTCGAAGCATACCCCCTCGCCGTCCACCGCCGTCTCGGCGTGCGCCACCGCGGCCTGCGCCAGCGCCGCCGGAAACAGCCGCACCGTATTGAGCCGTCCGCAGGATGGGCAGGTGGCGGCCTCGCCGTTCAGCAACTCCCACTTCGGCAACGGCATGCTACAGCAGGCGCAGGGTACGGGCATGTGGCTGCGTCATCCTCTGGTCTTGATCACGCGCGTGTCGCAGATCATGTCGTGCAGCCCGCGCTTCTCGCCGTCGAAACCGATCATGATGTAGCCAATGTACAGGATCATGCCGCTCAGCACCTTCGAGAAATGGCGGCCAATGGCGCGGCCCACCCGAATCCCGGACCCGTCGGGACGGATGACCTTCAGCCCCATCGCCATCTTGCCCGGCGTGGCGCCGTACTTGACTATGAAAAACGCTTCATAGGCGCAGTATATGGCGGTACCGAGCAGGCCCAGCACGGCCATGGCCCCGAACATGGGTACCATCGCGGCAAGCGCCTCCTCGGGGGCCGGGTTGGGTCCCAACCGCGTCATCGCCACCATGGATCCGCCCAGCATGGCCATCACCAACATGGCGAGGATGCCCATGGGAATACCGACAATGACGCTGTCGATCAGATACGCCACGAAGCGCATCCAGAACCCGCCGTACCGCATGAAGCCGGCCGGCGCCACGCCTTCGCGCAGTTTCTGCGCATAGGCGTTCTTGCAGTTGGGGCATACCAGGCGATCGCCGAAGCGAGCCAGTTCCTCGGGGGCCGCGGGCCGTCCGCATTCCGAACAATAATTCGTTTGAGGTGTCATAAGTTCGTCCACGTAGTGGTTTAGCAGATTGTAGCAGCTTGGCAATTTCAGTACCATGTCAACTGAACATGTCAAACCCGCCCTCCGCGCCCGTCCGGCTCAAGGACATCGCCCGCGACCTTGACGTTTCCGTCATGACTGTGTCGAAAGTGGTCCGCGGGTGCGTGGATGTGGGCGCCCAGACCCGCCAGCGCGTGCTGGCGCGCGTCAAGGAGCTGAACTACCAGCCCAACTGGGTGGCCCGCGGCCTGGCCGGCCAGCGGACCTTCATGATCGGGCTGGTGGTTCCCGGCCTGATGCACTCCTTCTTCGCCGAAATTGCCATGGGCGTCTCGGCCGCCATCCGTCCCTTCGGATACGACGTGGTGATCTGCAATTCCGAGGAGGACTGTGCGGTCGAATCCAGCGAGATCGAACGCCTCCTCGGACGCCAGGTGGACGGCCTCATCCTGGCTTCGGCCCAGCCGCCCTCCGCCACCGCGGTCTTCGAGCGCATCGAAGCCCGCGGCATTCCCTACGTGCTGGTGGACCGCCGCTTTCCCCCGGTCCACGCCAGCTACGTGAGCGCCGACGACGAAGCCATCGGCCGGCTGGCGGCCAACCACCTCCTCGAACGCGGCTGCCGCGTCATCGCCCACATCGCCGGCCCCCCGGCCACCCCCGGCGCCGGACGTCTCCAGGGCTACCGCCAGGCGCTGGCCGCCGCCGGCCTGTCCGCTCCCGAGGCCTACACCGTTCACGCCACCGGCGACGCTTCCGGCTACGACGCCGCCCGCCAGTTGCTGCGCCTCTCGCCCCGCCCCGACGGCATCTTCGGATACAACGACCCGGTGGCTGCCGGCGCCATGAAGGCCATCCTGGAAGCCGGCATTGCGATTCCGGGCGGCATCAAGGTGATCGGCGCCGGCAACGTCCACTACTCCGATCTGCTGCGCGTGCCCCTTTCCACCGTGGACCAGTCCAGCCACGCCATTGGCCGCCAGGCCGCGGAGATCCTCATCAAGGCCATTACCTCGAAACGTAGGAAGCCCCCGCAGACGGTGCTGATCGAGCCGGCGCTGGTGGCGCGGGAATCCACGGGGGGGTAGGGCGGCCTCCCATCACGGCCCTCCTATCCGGCGGGCACTCGTTCCAGGTAGATGGCGCACCGAACCGGCCTACGGCGAGGCGCCCAGGAATCGTCACCGGGCAATTCAACCTCCGGCGAGGTAGGGGCCGAGCACGGCCATGGCTGCATCGCGGACCTTCTGGGCGAGTTGACGAGCCCTAACCTCTTCATCTGGCAGTGCCGTGGCCCGATCGCCGGGGTAGCGGATCTCGGCGCCGAAAGGACTCAGCCAGTTCGCATCATCGAGGGCCTCGGCCATCGCCGGATCGACCGGCTCCAGCAAAATGAGCAGCCGCCTGATGACGTGGGTCTTTGGAAACTCGATCTGGCGCCGGGTCAGGAGAGCCTTCAAGTACTTCTCAGCGGCCTGCTGCGCATGGAGTCCGGCAATGTCCCGAAACTCGCTCTCGGCGCTAAGGCGGACGGCAGTCCTGAGATCCAAATCCGCTTTTTTGACCCACTCGCCTACCAGGAGCCGGATCTCTGCCTCAGGCGGCCTCATAGAGAATCCTGCCGTATTTGTGCGCCGGGTAGGCGATGCCGCCGATGATGTTCTTGGTTGCCTCGAACCGCTCCGATGAGATGATCTTCACGTCAACCGGGAAGCGGACATCGCCGATCGCGTCCGTGATCGCCACGCTTTCCTCATGGCGGTTTTCCGCAGTCGGCTCGACGATCAAGATGTCGATATCGCTGTCCTTCGTCATCTGGCCCGTCGCGGCCGACCCGAACAGAATGATCCTGTCCGGCTTCGCCACCCCCAGCACGCGGCGGACGACTTCGTTCAGTACCGATTCATCGACGCCCATTCGTTCTTAATGATAGACCAGGAAGGGCCGAGTTCGAAAATGCACGAACCTGGGGCGCCTTTCTCAGCGGGGCTTTCAACCAACGCCGAGGCGTCAACGGAGAAACCGGCACGGAACGGCACGGAATATCCGGGATACGCGGACTGCGGGAACGGGCGATGGCGTCAACTACAACAGCGAGAGGAAGTCGGCAAGACTGAAGTTGCCTCCGCATCGTGGACGCGTTTCGAACTTTGGTGGCATGCCCGCCGCCGGCGATCAGAACGGTTTTCCAACAGATTCAAGCACTTGCGAGTGCGTGAGGAACGGGGTGCTGCAAAGGCACCAGCTTGTAGCCGGTCTACCGTGTGCGATTCTTGCTTGGCACGTGCTGTGTGGTTGCTTCCGTTTCGTAATATTCGGCGGAGTGCTTGCGCTGCTCGACGTCGCCACCGAGCGCGTCCTCGAGATCCTTGGTCAAATCCAGGCAGCGTTTTCCCTTGACGCCCTTCACCTGCAGGTCGACAGTTCCATCGGGACCAACGGTGATCTCGATCTCTTCAGATTTCATTAGCGCCACCTCCGCGCAAGTAACCGAACAGCACCATTCGGGTCCGTGCGCTGCTCCACAACCTGGAAGCCCTGAGCCTTCAGTTTTGCCATTGTCGTCTGGAGTGCATACTGATGCCTGGCCTTCCGCTGAATTTCCTCCATCTCTTTCTTGATCTTGGCTTCCATCTCTCTCCGTGCCCGCTCCGCTTCCTCTTTGCGGCGGCGATCTTCAGCCTCCTGCTGGATCTTGTTCTCCACCACCACCCGGCGCGCTTCAACGTCAGCCTGAAAGCTCGCTTGGCTGACGCCACGGACGCCGTACCAGTCCGCTGAGATGTCGTAGGAGCCGTCAGAACCCCTGATGAATCCGATGTCGCGGCCACCCGGCACGTGAACTACGATATCGACCTTTTGCGCCGTTCCGTAAGACGAAACCGTGCCGCCCTCATCAACTCCAAAACCCATCTCCCGCAGGCAGCGGATCAATAAATCCTTGTTCCGAAACGTAGTCTTCACGCGAGTAAAGTGCGACATGACTGACCATCCTCAGGGTTAAATCTCAGTGGATCAATGCCGGTTACGACGACATTGCCATCCCGGCCGATCACGATTTCGCTGGTGGGTATGCCCTCAAAATCCGCAAGCGAATAGCGGTCCGAGCAGAACACGAATTCTTTATTGGATGATCCCTTCAATCCAGTTGCAGTGCGCTGGCAGGCTTGGTATCGTCCCGCGATGAGAACGTCGATGTACGGTAAAACTCCTCGTCGATCCTCGCGTTCCAACACCTCCTGCACTGAGTAGCCAGTGAACAGAATCACGGACAGATCGGACGCTGACCGTACCTCCCGGAGGAACAAGCCGAGGAATAGAGCCTGCTGGGAGGGTTCCCCCCCACTGATCGTGATCCCCTCAACGGACTCCCGTAGATCCAACGACCATGCCGCGAGGTCCTTGATCGAAACCAATTCGCCGGCCGCGGTGTCGTGCGTCTCGGGATTGAAACACCCAGGGCACGCGAGTGGACACCCCTGCAGCCAAACAACGGCTCTCAGCCCAGGCCCATTGGCGGAACTGGCAGCTAATCGGGAATGCACGTTGAGAGACTCCACCGCCATCTCAAAACTCCAATTGGCGCCGGTTCCCAAAGTCCTCCTCGGAGGGAACCGGTACTGACTCAGTCACCCGTGATGCGGGCCTCGCCCTGGTCCTTGCCCACTTCCGCAACTCTTCAATCTTGTCACGCATCGTTGCCGAGAGGGGAAGCGTTTCGTTGATAGCCTTAAGAAAATCGCTTTCCTTCGGGTCCCTCTTCCCGTCAGCAAACGCCTTCTTCAGGGCCTCATTGATAACCGCTTCGATATCAGATCCTGTAAACCCCTTCGCCGTCGCCGCCAGCGTCGGAAGGTTCATCTTGTCCGATTCAAACTCTGGCAGGCATCTTAAGTTCAGCCGCTTGCGGAAAATGTCTATACGCTCCTGTTCCGACGGCAGGTCTACAAAGAAGATCTCGTCGAACCGGCCCTTTCTCAGCAGTTCCGGGGGCAAGCTATTGATGTCGTTCGCTGTCCCCACAACGAAGACGGGGCTCTTCTTCTCCTGGAGCCACGTGATGAACGCCCCATACACTCTTGCCGTCACGCCGGAGTCCAGCCCCGATGTGCCAACACCCGCGAACCCTTTCTCCAATTCATCGATCCAGAGCACACACGGAGCAACAGCCTCCGCCATCCGTATGGCCCGCCGGATGTTCTCCTCGGATTGTCCAACATACATTCCAAAGACCTTGCCAAGATCGAATCTCAACAACGGCATTTGCCACGCGTGCGCGACGGCCTTGGCAGTCAGCGACTTGCCGCAACCAGGCACCCCAAGCAACAGCACGCCCTTTGGTGTCTGAACTCCTCGCTTCCCGGCGGCCTCATCGAACGTTGATCGCGTCTGGCGGAGCCAGTCTTTCAACTGATCCAACCCGCCGATGTCCTCCAAACGTTCCTCTAACGCCTGATACTCAAGAATGCCGGATTTCTTGATGATCTGCTCCTTCTCGCGGATAATCATCGGAAGGTCAGAAGCATCTAATCTTCCATCACTGATTAAGGCCCGGCTGAGCACATTCTCCGCTTCCACCCGAGTCAGCCCTAATAGAGCACCCACCATCGCCTCACACGTCGCCCCATCCAGGTGGATGCTGGCGCGCCGGGCATAATCCTTCTCGAACGAACCGAGTAGTTCTCTCAATTCGGCCTTGCTGGGCACCGGATAGTCCACAACAGTGATGTCCTTCTCCAACTCGGGAGGGATGCGAAGCACAGGCGATAAGATAAACAGAGAAGAATTCGTGTTTTGAAGGTGGGAAATCGCGTCTCGAAGTTTTCGAATAGGCACGCTCTGGTTGGCGTCTAAAAACGGATGAAAATCTTTTAACACGTAAAGCACTGCCGCCGATTGCGCCGTCTTAAGAACCTGGTCCAAAGCGACGATCGGGTCGGCCGTGTTGTCATCTGGCCGGGACGCGCCGTCGAGAAAGCCACCAGTGATCGTCCAAACCAGTAGTTTCTTGTTTAGCTGCTTTGCAATCTCGCGGAGTTCTTCTTCCACTCGCCGTTCCTCGAAGGACACGATGTACACAAGTGGATAGCGGGCACGAATCAAGGACGTGATCTCTTCGCGAATGCTGCTCATAACGCTCTTATTACTGTGCTCCTTCTGCACGGATGCCGACGAACGGACCGAGAAATCGCCGAACCTCGTGGCCCGTCCTGGCGTCAAAAACCAAGACGGAGTCGCTGTCCATGGCACAGGCCAGAAAGTGGCCGGACGGATCAAAGGCTAGGTCCTTGATGGTCGAACCGGAATACGAGGTTGATCCAATCGGCAGGCTGACTGTCAGGTTGCCCCGATCCAGGTTGTGGATGGATACTCCAGCTTCGGCATATCGGCTTACTGCGAATAGCTTGCTTCGCGCCGACACTGCGATCCGCGCTGCACCTGCCATCGGAGCGAGGGCGCGGACAACGCCCGAGTCAACCTTCCATAGATAAACGGCACAGAACCCACTGAACAGCAGTGACACATCGTCGGCAAACGCCATTCCTGATCTGACTTGGAGCGTGCCGGACATGCATGAGAGATTGGATGCTCCACTTGGCCGACCGACCAACTGGCCCGCAGAGTTCAATAGGAACAAATCACCATCTCCTGTCCTGGCGGCGAAACTCGCTCCCGATGGAGCGAATTCGACCTGATTGACCGGCGATCTTTCGCCCAAGGAGTTACTGAAGTTCTTCACCGTCCTCTGAGCTTCGACCTCGATCTCTCTCAACGATCCCAACTCTGAGCCGGCTGTGACGAGGTACGCCCCATCAGCGGTAAAGGCGGCATCCTGTAGCACTTGAGTGGAGCCAGGGATGTTCGCGATCTCTCGACCGATATGCAAGTCGTATACTTGGACGGAGGGATTCCCTGCCGAGGCAGCAATCTTGGTCCCATCCCGGCTGAACGAAAGAGCCCCTCGGGCAATTGATGAGGAAAGCCGAATGCCGGAGGGGGGGCCGAGTCGTGCCGACTCACTTCCAGATGCAAATGACCATAAGGAGACGCTGCCGTCACCGTGTAGGCCAGCTAAAATGCGCCCATCGGGGCTGAACGCAGTCCGGTAGACGCAGCAATTGCGATAACTCACCCGGTGGTGCTCGACCAGAAACAGGATGAGGCCCAAGGCTGCGACAATGCTCGCTACTATTCCAGCGGTCCCGATATTGCGTCGCGACCGCAGACCTCGTTGATAGTAATAAATGGCATTTACGAGGTCGACTCGGCGAGTTCCAAGAGTTTTGGCGGCCGAGTGTAAAGTCAAAAGCGACGGTATCTGGGGTCGATCAGCGCTCGGTGCGGCGCCCAGGTGCCCGAGGCCAACTTCGCGAAGGGCTTCCTGCGCCGCCGTCCTCTCCTTGCTAACGGTGTTGCGGATATCATCGGCGCCCGCGGTAGCCTGCTGCGCCCTGGAACGGAATCCAGCCTCCAGGGCCGCGACCCTCTTGCCTTCCGCGTCTCGATCTGCGGCGCGGCGAGATTGAGCCTCCCGGTATAGTCGCTCGCCCGACTCCGTCTCGATCTGAACTTCCCCGCGCTGGAGATTCGCTTGCTCCTCAACTTGCGCAGTCCGGACCTGAAACTCGCTCTGGAGGGAGGTCGCTGCGGACTGCCGCTCAATCTGCGTGTTCAGAAATCGGCTTAGCGCGCCTTGCTGCCGCCGCAGTAGGTCGGTCTGCGCCAGACTCGGCTGCTTGCTTCTGGCGACCACTGGCGGGGAGCTCTCGCCCAGCTCCGTTTCGCCATTTGAGGCGATCGGTTCTGCCGGAGCGCCACCGGTTTGGTTCGCTTCAGCACCGGCCCGCGGGGCTTGAAGACTATTCCAGGAGCCGAAGTCCGTCGTTCCTGAGGTGCCGACAACAGTGGTCCTGAGCATGTGCGCACGGATCTCACCGCAGAACAATTGGGAGAAGTTGTTAGGATCTCGACCTCCTCCCTGTTCCCGAAACTGTCGGAGCCACTGCGCGAGCGTCGTCCACCCACCTCGGACGAGCCACTGTTCAAGGTCACCATCGCAGAACCGTCCCCACACTTCCGATACGCGGTGAGGCTGTGCCGCCACAATAGTGGCCAGTTCGCTGGGATTGGCAGCCATCGTTCCATCTACAAAGACAAAGGCCTCAGGCAATTCAATGCGTCGGCTCATACCTTGGTCCTGCCAAGCCCGCGCATGCGTGGGTGCGTAGAGATCCGACTGATCCCTTCACGGTGCCCCATTCCCAAAACCGCACCGAGTTCAACGCGATCAATAGCCACTCTTTGGTCGCTCATTGTGCACCTAGTCGAGCCAGATTCTCACTGCCACCCTGATCGCCAGCGGCCGCTGCCTTCCGGTACCATCGCATCGCTTGATCTCGATCGGCGTTAACGCCGTCGCCGGATTCATACATAGTACCGATGGAGTTCATTGCCCACCCGTCGCCGGCATCGGCCGCTTTGCGAAGCCAACGTAAGGCCGCGACAAAGTCTCGGGTCACGCCTTGACCGTTGCGGTACAGTATACCGACGTTAGTCATCGCATCAACGTTGCCCATGTCCGCAGCCTGCCGAAAGTTAGAAAAGGCCTCTCGATAGTTCATGGACACCCCCTCCCCTCCGTAGTACATGCAACCGATATTGTATTGGGCAGTTGCACATTTCGGCCTATCTCCCGCCTTGCACGCGGCTTCCATTATCGACAGCGCTGAGGCGAATTGGCGTGAGGCTTCCGCCGCATTCTCGAAGTACACGTACAGAAGCACGCCGACTCCGGCTATCGCCACAAAGACGCACACAGCAATCACTAGCGCCAGCCGTCGCCGTTTCTGCTCCCATTCACTAAGACGGAACAGCGCATTTATGAGGTCGTCCTTCGATCGTGCGGCCCGTTGTTTCGAAGTTTCCAAGGTTTCTGACCGCCGAGCTCCTGTCGGGCGCAAAACGGCCTTCACCCCACCGGGACGCTCAACCAACCGCTCGCCACGCCAACGCGCGCGGAGACCAGCGCTAAGCTCATTAAGCTCATCAAGATGCAGAGGGCCATCCATCGAGGCATCTGGTAAAGGCCCCAAATTCCTTCCACGGAGCGCTTGCACTGAGACATCACGATCCTGGTGGACGGACTGCAGCAACTTATCAGCTTCATCACGATTACGTTTGGCGGCGGCCTTGACGCTCGATTCCGCAGTTGTGCGCTGCTGATTGTCCACGTGCCTGCGTTTGTCGGTGTCCGAAGTCGATTCTGAATAGGCAAGCTCGGCGTCCTTCTTGATTTTCGCTGCTTCACTTCGGCGTCGAGATGCAGTCGCATCGACTTCAGCGAAACACGCTTTCAGTCGAGAACCTTCACTCAATTCAGCTTTTCGCCTCAAGTCCTCAGTCAACAGAAACGCTTTGAGCGCACCTCGCTGTCGGAGGACGCTGTCCCGGATCTCATCCGTGGCCTTGGATTGTGTGACTGTCTGCGAGGTCGTGCGGGCCATGCTTGCGCTCGCTCTTTCAGACTGCTGTGGGCCGCCTATAACCGGCCGTGACGTCTCCAGCGTTCGTTTCTGCAATATGGTCTGCAGAAAGGTTTTGCGCAGCCGAGGCTGGTGATCCGCGGCCTTGGTCTGTCCAGCCTCACGGCAGAACAACCGAACGAAGTCTTTCGGATCCCTTCCACCGTCCTGTTCCCGCAGTCTCCTGGTCCAGTGAGCAAGTGCTGTGAAGCCAGCGAGACGTAACCAGTGTTCCAAATATCCGTCTAAGTAGTGCTCCCAGACCTCGTTGGCCCGTCCACTGTTTGTCTTAACCAGATCAGCCAGCGCCTCGGGACTTGAGACGCGAAGCCCATTCTTAAAGACAAACTCCTCAGGCAATTCCAATTGACGGCTCATGGACGCTCATTCGCCCCAGGATCGCGAGCGCGACGCTTCAATTGCTCGCCGGCCCGTGCCAGCCAGTTCTCAGATGGGGGGCCACATGGTATGAACTTCTCAAGCTGGCCCACTTGATCCTCATCCCAGAAGAAGGCGCGGTGAGGACCCAGTTTCGCGGCCGCTGGCACGTCGAGGAGGTGACTGGAATCCTCACCACTCATCCCGAGAGCAACCCGCATACCGAATTCACGAAGGCTCTTCCGGTCGACGGCTCGCGTAAGGCTGGAATAACTATCCCACCAGCCAAGAACGTGAACACCAACTTCTGGCCCATCTTTGAGGATCTTCGCTAGCTGGCTCGCTGGTGTCGACGCCTTCTCCTGCTTTCCCCAAGACCCGCCGTCGTCCTGCTGCAACTCCCGGACTCTGTGCAGTCCAATTCCAGCTACGAATATGGACGGTCCGCGAGGCGTGTCCTCCTTTAGGCGAATGTCCACAATCGTCGCAATCTCGGCGATCGCCTCCGGGACCTTCCGCCTTGCCAAGGCTCTGACCGTGTGTGGAAAGTTTTCTGCGAAAACGTCCGGTAGTTCAGCCCATGTAGTATCCGCTGATGCCATGTTGAGCAGGTAGAACTCCGCTGACGCCGGTGTCAATTGGGCCATGAGGCTGGAGACCGCGGAGGCCATTATCCCTACGCAGGCTGCTTCCTCTTTGCCGACGACAAGAAGGTGGCGGCCAGCCTGCCTATAGAACTTGGCCGAAGTAGGGTCTTTGATTGCAACAGGCTGTCCCAGGAACGCCTGAACAAATCGTCCTGGAGCAGGCCACCCAGGCGCTCCAAGCAGGGCCTGAAGCGACCGATTTTCCTCCAACCGGGCGGCGGCGTTGCCTTCAAAGACGATCGGTGAAACGACAGAAATGCTGCGGGATTGGGCAAGATCGTGCAAACTCCGGAGGAGTTCCTTTCTGTCCCCTTCATCCAGCCACGCGACCTGAAACCGCGTATTGCCTTCCTTCAATCCGCCCGACGCGTTGTAGATAGCTTCCCCCTGGCGGGTCAGCAATGCATAAGCCGAATTGTCGCCAACGATGAAGCGCGAATCCTCTTCGCTGCATTTGAGGGCAATCCGCACCGCCATTTGATCCATAGTGCTCCGCGGGAGAGCATGCCCTGCCGATAGAGTCTGAGAGCCCAAGATCATGTGCATGCCAAACGCCCGCCCCTGGCGCGCCAAGCGATCCAACAAGCTTGACGCTTGGCGAGCGATCGGATCGTCTTCGGAAAAGAACTCGTGGAATTCATCGACGAGCAGTAGGATGCGGGGTAGTTTTATCTTACTTCTTTGCCGGTACTCGGAGAATTGGCTGCAGCCGGCGTCTCGAAAGATCTCACCCCTCCGTTGCAGTTCAGCATCGAGGCCTTGCAGACAGCTCAGGCCGAACTCCCGCTCGCTTTCAATCGCAATCACTCGCGCATGCGGCAGCGACCAATCTCCGTCGTCGCCAGGCGCGTAGTCCTTGAACTCGACCCCTTTTTTGAAATCGATCATATACAACTCCAACTCATCGGGAGGGTATGTGAGGCCGAGGCTTAGGATGAGCATGTGCATCAAAGTGCTCTTCCCGGAACCTGTCCGACCCGCAACCAGGGCATGGACTGCGGTTCCTTGGCCAACGGAGAAAATCTGTTTGCCTTCGGCGCCGGCTCTGCCGATGGGGACTGTCAGGCCGTCGGTCGTGGCGCTGTGCCACCAAGTGCCTTTTTCCGGTGCGATCTTTGCGAACGGCAACTCGACGCGGCTGGAGTCCTTCGCGGATGCTCCGATCGCCTGGACGAGCGCCTCAAACTTCTCAGGAGGCGGAGGGCTATCGAGGTCAAGGGTCGCGACTCTGAAATCACGGTCGTGCCAGACGAACTTGTCCTTCTCCCACGAGACCACCGTGGCCACTCGTTCAAGGTCTGCGATGTTGAAATCTCGCGGGAGCTTCTGGTCGGCATCAATTGTCAGAATCGTGTAGACGCCACATCGAGGCCCGTTTGTCGCAATGCTGATAAGCCGGCGTGCCGCCTGATCCGAGAAGTTCACTGGAAAGTTGACCGCGACCAACAGCCGATAAGGCTCCTCAACTTCCCCTGCCCGCTGGTTGTATTCCTCCATGTTCTGGTATTTGTTGCGAAGGTACTTCTGAATCACCATCTCCATGTGCGCGGACAGATCGGCGAGCCTCTTCTCGATGTCCGCCGGCTCCGTCCATGCCTGGCTCGTGACTAGGTCCTTCATGTAATCGGTCAGGTGCATGAAAGCCGCTACGTTCTGTCCCAGACCAACAGGATCGACCAATAGTAAACGAAGCTTGGACGGGGGAACGGTCGCGAGTAACCGCAAGGCAAGAGATTGAACGGCCTCGGCCGCGCGGGCCTTCGCCGCCCCCGAGGCCTTAATTACAAAGTTGCCGCCGCCCGTGAATGGTAATAGCGCTGGAGTCGCGATCGTCGAGTACGATCCTTCTATCGTCAGAGTGCCGAATCGCGCCACATCCGGAGGCCCAGGTGCGGGCTGGTATGAACTCCATACGGTGCTGTCCCAAGGCGCAGCCCAAATCCCGGCACCTTGCTCCACTCTCTTTAGCTCGTTTTGAACCTGGTCGAGGCTTTCTTCGTAGCCCTGCTGGATCTCGGCCGCTCTTCGCGCGCTGTCCGCGCGTGCGGCCCGGAGTTGTTCGTCCAACTCCGCCTGGATCGCTTCGAGCCTCCGCTGATGTTGAGCTTCTGCTTGGGCCAATGCCTCCTTGTCACGTTTTTCCGCTGCGTCGATCTCAGCCAACTTCGCTTCACTCGCGGAACGAACCGAGCTAAGTTGATGATCCAGCTCCTGCTGAATCTCATTTATCCGGAGTTGGTAGCACCACTCCGCAGCCGCCGCCGCTTCAGCTACACCAGCCGCGGCTTTTTCAATCGCCTGCATCAACGCATGCTTGGAAGGCATTGCCACTCCTGATCTAAAACGATACCCCAATGACAACTCATATGTTCTCCCCGCGCCCCGATGACGCCTCGACGACGCTCGCCGGAATTGAATGCAAGCCCAACTCCTTAGCCACAGTCAGTCGGTGATAGCCGTTTTCCACCGTGCACTTGTCCCCAATCTTGGTCAAACGGATGCGCTCCATTCCATAAAAGGAATCGTAGACGCGACGCAGCCCGTGTTCGTAGTCAGTTCCATTCCGACTATCAAGATCCGAAAAGTAATCGCCGTCAGCGCCTCTTTCAACCGCCGGTTGAACCTCGTCTCGCAGGCGCCGAACGCCGTCGAGGAGAACGTCGTGGGAGTACTTCTTGAAATCGCCGGCGCCTCGAACCGAAGAGTCGCTCAGGTCGATGGAGCCGATGGGCACCGACTGGATGCCCCGCTCTATCCAACCGCTCGAAGCAGTGGGTGGAGCGGGACCGGAGGCTGAAACAGGATCAGGAACCGCGGTCTGGACGGATGGCGACCGGGATTCAGCCAAGACTCCGGCACCCGCCGCGGGCGCGGAGATTGCAGCATATGCCTCCAGGTCGGTCAGCTTTCGTTGAAGGAAGGCTCTTGCCTGCTCGATGCCCGTCTCGGCAAGTTCGTCGAGCTTTCGAGCAGCACTTCGGTAGTCGGAAACGGCCTCTTCGAATTGCCCCAGAGATCGTTGAACTTCCGATAGTTCGTCTTGGGCACGACCCAGACGGTGTCTCGATTGGTCTAGCTCTTCCTCATAACCGCTGCAATCAGGGTAGTAGTCCTCGTCTTCGGAGTTTCGGCAATCCTCAAGCGCCCGCTGCGAATCATCGAGGTCCTCCTCGCAGTGCTCGACTTCCCGCCGCCAATAGCGCAGGCGGTCCTGCAGCCATTCTTCGACATGGGCGATTTCAGCTTCCGCGGAGAAGAGCGCTTCCTTCGCCTCGTCCCGAAAACGTCCCAAGTCGAGATGGAGATCGTGGAGAGTAGACAACTCCCGGATATGGGCTTCCATATCGCATCCGACGAGGATCAGCCCTGCCCGAAGTAGTCATGGACCTTGGCTGCCTTGCGGCGAAGGAAGCCGATGTACTCCTCCGACTCTTCCATGAAATGGTTCAAAACTCTGGACGCCTGATCGAATTCCTGGGCGAACTTCTGCTGCTCCTGGTCCCGCCATGTGTCGCCTAACCGTTGGAACTGGCTGTGGAGACG
>Ga0182021_10003826_pt1 | contig 17670 bp, 14 predicted proteins | sample 612E3MmetaG_FD_120493 | JGI IMG/M metagenome (GOLD analysis project Ga0182021, IMG submission 120493) | Permafrost microbial communities from Stordalen Mire, Sweden - 612E3M metaG (Illumina Assembly) | ecosystem: Environmental > Terrestrial > Soil > Wetlands > Permafrost | place: Sweden... | reverse complement strand
TTGACGTCCGCGGTACCGGTCTTGCCGGCGATCTGGCGCCCGAGGCTCGCCACCTTGGCGCCGGTGCCTTCGTTGACGACGTTCTCGAGCGCGAACGTGGTGTCCTTGGCGATGTTCGGGTCGATGTTCGACTGCGACTGCACCTTGGAGGTGAACAGGACCTTGCCGGTCGAGTCCTTGACCTCCTTGATGACGTGCGTCGGTACGTACGTACCGCCGTTGGCCAGCGTCGCGTAGCCGGTCGCCTGCTCGAGGGGGCTGACCTCGGCCGTACCGAGCGCGATGCGGTTGTTCGCGTCCCAGCCGGCACCGGTGGCGACACCCGCATCGTTGGCCGCCTTGATGATCTGCGCCGGGCCGTTGGGGATCTGCTGCGTCAGGTCGACGAACGCCGTGTTGATCGAGTCCGCGGTCGCCTTGACGAGCGACACCGTCCCGTACTGCGTGTTGAACTCGTTGCGGATCGTCGACGTGTCGCCCTTCGGGGTGAACGTGTTGCCGTTGAAGGTCGAGCGCAGGCTGAAGCCGTTGCGTAGCCCGGCGACGACCGCGTACGCCTTGAACGTCGACGCCGCGGGTCTGTCCGTGGTGGCCCAGTTGCGGGAGCTGGCGACGTAGTCAGGCCCTCCGTACAGCGCGAGCACCTCGCCGGTACCGACGGCGACCGACGCGATCGCCGCGTGCAGCTGCGCCGGGTCCTGCTTGGCCTTGGCGCCGGTCGCGGCCGCCTCGGTGTACTTCTGGGCCGACGCGACCGCAGCCGCCTGCGCCGCTGCGTCGAACGTCGTGGTGATCTGCAGGCCGCCGCCGGAGATCGTCGCGGCGTCGAAGCCGTCAGTAGCCAGCTCGGCGTCGACCATCTTCAGCAGGAAGCCCTTCGGGCCGCCGTAGCGCGAGCTCGTGGGCACGTCCGGAAAGACCGGCAGTGCCTGCGCAGCATCGGCCTCTGCCTGCGTGATCGTGCCCATCTGCACCATCCCGCTGAGCACGTACGCGTACCGGGTGGTCAGCCGCGCCACGTTCTTCGCACCGTCGGACGGGTCGTACAGGCTCGGGTTGTTGAGGATCGCGGCCAGCGCGGCCGACTGCTGCAGCGTCATGTCCTTGGCGTCGACGTTGAAGTACGCCTTCGCGGCGGCCTGGATGCCGTACGCGCCGCGGCCGAAGTAGATCGTGTTGAGGTAGCCCGCGAGGATCTGCTCCTTGGGCATCGAGCGGCCCATCTTGATCGCCAGCAGCACTTCGGTGAACTTGCGGCTCGCGGTCTGGTCACTGGTCAGGTACAGGATCTTGATGTACTCCTGCGTGATCGTCGACCCGCCGCCCAGCGCACTCGTGCCCCGCAGGATCCCCCACATCGCTCGCAGGATCCCGGTCGGCGAAATGCCCTTGTCGGTCCAGAAGGTCCGGTTCTCCGCCGCGACCACCGCGTCCTTGATCGACTGAGGCATGTCGGAGTACGGGATAGTCGTGCGGTTCTGATCGGCGAAAGAGCCGAGCAGCGTCGTGCCGTCGCGGTAGTAGACGTTCGACTTGTTCGTCAGGAAAGCCGCGTTGGCATCAGGGAGGTTGGTGCGCGAGTAGGCGACCGCCACCACTCCGATCCCGAGCAAGGCGATGACCAGGACGCCGATCGTCGTGACTTTGAGCGCGGTGAGGAGTCGGCGTTTCCAGCGAGGCTTGGGGGGCTTCGCCGCCTTGCCGCCTGTCCCGGTCGTACCGCCGGGAGTCGTTGCAGCGCGGGCGGGACCGGAGGCTCCGCGTCGGGCCCCGGTCGTGCGATCAGCCATATATGTCCTCGACGGTCCTCTGTCGGCGGGGAGGACGACGCGTGACGCCGTCCCCCAGCAGGTACGAGGTGATCATGTGGTTCCAGCCGCACTCCGTGCACACCTCAACGACACAGACGCGGAACTCTCCGAACTCATTCTCCATCTCTTCGAGCTCGGCCGCCGACTTGATGCGACCGCTGTACTGGCCCAGCTGTTCGCCGAACGTGTAGTTCAGCGTCACCAGCCGACCGCAGTTGCCGACTGGGCAGCGGACCGTACTGAGATCCCCGTGATGGAGCGCCGCCCTGATCAGCATCGGGTCGGCGTCGCAGACATCTTCGCGTCTCAGCGTACGCACACGGCTACGCAGCCTCTCCAGTGCATGGCGGCGCTGCAGGGCGTAGTCAACGGTCTGCCGCTTGGACCACATGCCGTCCAGGGTAGGCGGTGAATCTGTCGGGCTTCCAGATCCTGGGGTTCAGCCAGGGTTGAGGCCATTGGTCGGGTACACCGGCCGGAAGGCGCGATGCGGTTCGCCGACGAGGCCCCGACCCCGGCTCGGAGCCTCGAACTCGTGGTTATGGGAGCCGTCCCGCACGTGCGATGCGGTCCGGCCTACGAGATTGTGGTTACGGAGCCGTTGTGGGGCTCCGTAACCACAATCCCCGAGGACCAACTTCCTCCGAGGCGCCGTCCGGCTGCTCATAACGACGAACGCGAGGCGCGATGCGCTGGGCGCCAGGTCAGTCGAAAGGTCTCTCGGGGAAAGGCCAGCGTCTACGGATCGTCCCGCCGTCTCGCTGCCGAACCACCCATCGACCCGGCTGCCAGCCCACACGCTCCCGCGCAGGCGAGGAGAGAGGGGAGGCGGGGCGGGCGGTTCGGCAAGTATGCTTCTCATGCTCGCCGCGTGTGAGCTCGGGGAAGTAGCGCAATTGGTAGCGCACCGCCTTTGCAAGGCGGGGGTTGCGGGTTCGAGTCCCGTCTTCTCCACCCTCTTGCAGCCCTTCCCCCCCCGACGCGCACGACCTTCTGGTGCGAAAGCCTGGTCACAGCGTTGTGCGGGAGCTCTAAGGGCTGTGCGCGTGGACTTCAGGCGGCAACTCCCCCGACGAAGCCGGTGAGACGATTGTCACCGAGCGCGGTGTACCGGCGGAGCTGGACCTACAGTGAACTGCCGCTGAGGAAGGGCTCGCTGACGGGGAGGTACGCGACGCATGGCGCTGTTTCGAGACCGACGGGTGTTCCCCCGCTGGTCGTTCATCGACAGCCGCACCCTTCCGCGCCCGCGCTACGCCAGAGACGAGAACAGCCCCGAGTCCGTACCGACACCTCCTGAGCCCCTGACCGAGGTCGTGTCCGCGCCAGAGGTCGAAGTGTGGCGCGACCCGCAGCCCGCGCCCGTACCGGTTGCCGAGACCGCTGCCCCGCAAGCTCCGGAGCCGCCGCCGCAGCGGGCCTCGGCTGAGGTCTCGCCGGCCTCGTGGATCGAAGAGCGACGCAACTGGTTCGCCGAGGGCGACTGGCCGACAGAGGCGTCGGAGGAATCCGTACAGCTCGCTGCAACCCATCCCGAACGCCCGTACGTAGCACCGGTGCACGGCGGACTGCCCGCGGCCAGCCCTGCCGAGGTACGAGCCCGGCACGGACGCGGCTTCTCGAGCATGACCCGCCGCCAGCGGCGTCGACGCCACGATCACGAGGAGGCGCGGCTCCGCACGCACATCGACCTGCCCGCCCTCGAGTCCGCCCTCGACGCAGCCGCCGCCGCGGTCGGCGATGGCCTGATCGGCCTGGTGGTCTGGCACACGATCACCGGCCTGACGCTCGCGAGCCGCGGCACCTCGGCATCGGAGGTCGCATCGGTGTGGCACGGTGCGACGCGCGACGTGCGTGCCAGCCTCCCGCACGCGGACCTGCCCGATGCCGGTTCGTACCATCTGGTCGGACTCGCCGACCGGCGCCTCGCGGTGCTGCTCCACGTTCACCCTGATCTCGGTGCCTGCATCACGGTCGACCTCGATGTCGTCGCTGTGGACGAGCTCCTGGCGACGGCCGTTCCGCAGCTGAGCAGCGCGCTCGCTGCGACGAGCACGGCGTACTGACGTGGTGATCGATGCATTGGACGCCATCGTCGACGACCTTCGCCGGCACGTGGGCGACTCGCTCGTGGCGCTGGACATCTGGGAGTCGGAGTCGGCGCTCAGCCTGGCTGGTTTCGGCGCGACGACAGCCACAGGGCCGATGCTCCACCGTATGACCGAGGATCTGCGAAACGCAGCGTCCCTTGCCGGGGCGAGCCTCGACGACTATCACGTCCTCACCGTCGCGGGGGGCATCATCGCGGTGGTCTCGGGGCCGTACCTGAGCGCCGCGCTGCTGATGACCGACGACGCGGAACCCGCGTGGGTGCTGACGAGCGTGGTCCCGGCCGTACGGGCAGCACTGGACACTGCCTCGGCCTGAGGCGCCGGCTGGGATTTGTGGTGGCCCGGTCGGATTGGAGTGGCCGACCGGGCCCAGCAGATCTGCCACATTGCCTTGGGGAACACCTGGCTCGGGGCATCTTGGGGAGCCCACGGATCTGCTGCTCTTTCGATTGTGTGACTCAACTCACATGAACCTCGAATCGAAACGCGGCGCATGAACCGGAAATGACCCAGATTTAACGCTCCGCTAGGTCTTATAACGATTCAATCGCGGGTTCCGACGACCCTGCCCCCTAAACGGGTGACTTGCGCGACGTACTCGTCGTATGTGTTGCGGTAGCCAGTGACCTTCTCCAGGGCCGGTCCGAGCCGCCGCAGGCCCTCGAGCACGAACCTCGGGACGGCGTCGAGAACAGTCACGGGGTCGTCCAGGTGGAGGTCGGCGCCGTGCACCGTGCCCTCAAGCCCGGAGTAGCCGATCTGGATGCACGGGAGCATGACCGACAGGTCCCCCACATCACCGGCAGCCGCTGATCCACCGCGGTCGTCCAGGAGCGCCTCGATGCCCGGCACGCCTGCCTGGAACGCCTCGCGGAACGGTTCCGACAAGGGACGATGCTGCCGGAACGGGAGGTAGCCGACCTCGGTGTCGATCTCGGCAACACCCCCCAGCGCGAGCGCCGCGCCCTGCGCCATGGCGTCCAGCTTCACCGAGAGCTCGGACATGTACGCGAGATCGATGGTCCGGACATCGGTCGACACCCGGGCTGTGTCGGGGATGACGTTGGTCGTCATCGGCGGCGATGACACGACGGGGTTGAGACGCGCCAGCACGTCTTCGCGCAGCTGCTGGCGGCCCAGCCCGATCGCCGTCTGGTACAGGACGGCCATTGACGCGGCGTTGACGCCGGCGAAAGGGACGAAGCCGGCGTGCGCCGCGCGGCCGTGGAACGTCACGTGCTTGTACGCGAAACCCGCCAGGTCGCAGTCGAGCTCGACCGTCGGCGTGTCGTACCCTCCGCCCATCGTGTGCGTGAGAACGGCGACGTCGACGTCGTCGAAGACGCCCAGCCGCATCGCCTCGGGCTTGCCACCGAACCACGCGATCTCCCCGGCGTCCCGCAGCGCGCGCCGGGTGTCGAGGTCGATGTACTCCTCGGCCGGTACGAACACCACGACGAGGTCGTACGGCCAGTCCCAGGGCTTGCCCGCCAGCTCAGCGATCACGGCGCACGCGATCCCGACCTGCGTGTGGTGCCCGCAGGCGTGAACGGCACCGGTGACGGGGTCGGCGTCGGGGTGCGCCGGCACGATGAGCGCGTCCAGCTCCGCGACCAGCGCGACGGCCCGATCGTGCCCCGGGCCGAGCCGCAGCCGCAGCCCTGTACGTGCGAACGACCTGATCTCGGCACCCGGCGCGTGCAGCTCCAGGAACTCACGGACACGGGCGGACGTGTACGTCTCCTGATAGCCCACCTCGGGATGCGCCCACAGGTCGGCGACCAGTTCCGCCACCTCGTCGTACGCAGCAAGCAGCGGTGCGCTCATCCGGGGTGCGGATCCGTCGCCGCCGCCCATCGTTTGGCCCGATCGTGGCGCTCGCGCGCCTTCGAGCCGAGCACGATCCCGGCCGCGACCACCACCGCGAACACCACCAGTCGCTTCATTCCGCCAGACTACGTGCCGGTCAGGTGATCCGACGGGTTCCGTCGCGGTCCAGGGTCAGAGAGCCGGCGGTGCCGCGGACCTGGATGCGGTCGGCGTCGAAGGGTGCCTGTACCCAGCCCGTGTCGTAGCGCCCGTAGTCGGACGCCACCGCCTGGCCGTCCTTGGCGAGGCCGCCGGCGGATAGGACGTACGAGGCGTCAGGTGTGCTCACCCGGAGCCGCGCGCCCGACAGCGTCACCGAGCAGCGGGACAGCCACGTGCTGAAGTCGTCGAGGGACCCGTACTCGGCGAGCTCGGCGCACACGACGACCCATCCGGTCACCCTGCCAACCTGCCGCAGGGCGTCGCCGGACTCCTGGACCAGCTCCGACGTGGCGAGTACGCCCACGAGGCCGCTCCCTTGTCGTACCGCCAGCCAGTGACTGCCCTGCGCGTACTCGTCGAGCTCGGCGAACGGCACGTACAGGTGGCTGCCCCGCACGCGCTTGGCCTCGCCCAGCCCGCGCCGACCGCGGGTGTCGTACACCGCCAGCAGCACCGGCCCCGCTGCGGCCACGCGCGGATTGACGCCGTTGCCCACCCACGCCGACGGCGTCTTCTGCCGTGTCGCGTCGTCGACGAGAGGGCCTCCAGGGTGGGTCGCGAAGATCGGTACGCCGCCCGGTAGGACCACCTGCCACAGGTGCTGCTGATCGCCGAAGTGGCCAGGTCGGTAGTTCTGCGCACTGCTCAGCACGTACGAGTCGGAGCGGGTGGTCGTGACGTGCGCACGCTCCAGCGCCATACCGGCCACGGCCGGTTTCGCAAGCCGCATCGCGCTGGGCAGCAGTCCGCTCGGCACCCACTCCAGTGCGTGCAGCGCGGAGACGAAGGGGTTGCTCGCCATCCGCCACGCGTGGAACGCGGTCATGGTCGCCCGGATGGCGCCGGGGTTCACGAACGCCTCCATCGCCCACAGCAGCGCGCCGGTCGACTCGGGGGTGTCGGGCGCTCCGTACAGGGCGGCCGCGTCGGCGATGTCCAGGCCGTGCCCGGAACGTACGGTCCGTGGCGACGAGTCCTGGGCGATCTCGCGGATCACCGCCGGGACCTCGTAGGACTTCCTGAGGCAGAACACCATCCCGATCCGGTCCCAGTTCGCCGTGACCTGGTCGTCGGTGAACGCGTGGTCGACGATCGGCTGCATCTCGGAGGTCGCCGGGTACTTCTTCTCCGACTCGTACAGCCGCCCGGAGCTCGCGACGAAGTGGCCATCGAAGCGGTGCAGCGCGCAGTCGAGGAGGAGCAGGTCGAGCACGCCGGCGGCTCTCTCGGCGATCTCCGGATCCGGCGCGTGCTCGACGAGCAGGCTCAGCGCTGCGGCGTCCTCCTCGTAGTAGACCGGCGACAGCCACTCGGAGAACCCGAACCGGAACCGCAGTTCGAGCCATTGCAGCAACCGCCTGCGCCCGTCGTCTCGGTGCTCCGCGCCCGTACGGCGATCATTGTTGAACGTGTCCTCGCAGAAGGTCGCGCCTGCGAGGTACTCCGCGGTCGCGAACAGCAGCTGGTGGTTCTCCGACCAGAAGCACATCGCGTCGTCGCCAGGCTCGGCCATCCAGTACTTGAAGCCGACCAGCGACCGCTGCACCAGCTCCGCCGACGCCTCCGGGACCTTGCCGCCCAGCAGCACGGCGAGCAGCGCGATGGCGCGGAAGTCGGCGCAGTCCCGCCGCATGTCGACGAAGGCGCACAGGTCGCTCAGCTCACCGACCAGGGCGGCGGCGTCGAGGGGCTCCGTGCCGTCGAGCCCGGGGAAGAGCGACGCCAGCGCGGCGTACGTACCCGCGACGGGACCATCGAGCCTGACCCTCGCGGGCAACGTCTTGGCCTTCCTCATCTCACCTCCGCAGCCTTCCCATCCTTTCGCGCCATGTTGTGAAACCGGATCCTCGTCCACGTTGTGTTACCGGATCGTGAGGCAGTGGTTCGTGAGGGCATCCCAACGACCGGTGTCGCCGAGGGCCGATCTCAATAGGCTGGGCTCGATGAATGTGATGCAGGCAGTGCGGGCCTTCAAGGCTGCCAACGACGGCTGGCGGGTCGATCTCGCGCTCGCCGGCGCGGCGCTGCTGCTCGGGCTCCTGCCGTACGTGATCCTCGACCACCTGTTCGATCACGCCCAGACGGACCTCGCGGCCGCCACCGTGACGACCTTCATCGCCTTCCTCGCGATCTCCGTGCGTCGCGCCTTCCCGATGGTGTTCATGTTCGTCACCGCCGGCGTCCTCCTCATACAGGTCGCGCTCGTTCCCACGCCGACGGTGGGGATCGTCGTCGTGCCGCTGGCGGCCTACACGGTGGCACGCTGGGTGCCCGGGCTCAGAGCGCGGTTGGTCGTCGTTCTCGGCGCCGCGGGCGCCGTGGTCGCGCCGCTGAGATGGATCGTTCTGCGGTTCGGCTTCGGCGAGCCCGTGGTGACCGTTGCCGCCATCCTCGCCTCAGGCGTGTGCGTCGGGCTCGTCATCACTCCGTACGCACTCGGTCGCCGTGCCCGTGACATGGTCAGCGCCCAGGCGACGCTGCTCATGGCGGAGACGGAGCACTTCCGGACCCTGCTGTCCGAGCGGGAGCACGAGGCCCGCGCAATCGAGGCGCGCACGCGCAACCAGATCGCTCGCGAGCTGCACGACGTGGTGGCCCACTCGCTGTCGGTGATGGTCGTACAGGCTGAGGGGGGGTACGCGCTCGCGTCCAAGAAGCCTGAGGCAGCCCAAGCAGCCCTCGGCACGATCGCCACGACCGGCCGGGAGGCGCTCGGCGAGATGCGCCGCATCGTCGCCGTGCTGCGCGAAGGCGATGCCGAGGCCGAACCCGAGCTGTACACGCCGCTGCCGACACTCGTCGACATCCCTCGCCTGGTCGAGAAGACCGGCGCGGCGCTCACGGTCACCGGTGATGTGCCGGACGTCTCACCAGCGCTCGGCCTGACCGCGTACCGCGTGATTCAGGAAGCACTCACGAACGTCCTCAAGCACGCGGGACCACACGCCGATCCGCACGTGGCCGTCTCGTACACCCCGAAGGGCATCGACGTGGAGATCATCGACTCGGGCCTTGGCCAACGGGCCACCACTGACGGCCGAGGGCATGGTCAGCGGGGGATGGCCGAGCGCCTCGGCGCCCATGGCGGCACGGTCGAGGTGGGCCCCCGAGCCGACAACGGCTACCGCGTCCACGCGTGGCTCCCGCTTCCGGCCACGGCATCAGGGAGGATCAAGACGTGACCATCCGCGTACTACTCGTAGACGACCAGGCTCTCGTACGCAGCGGGTTCCGCATGCTCATCGAGTCGAGCGACGGAATCGAGATCGTCGGCGAGGCCGACAACGGAGCCCACGCTCTCGAGCTGATGGCGACGACGCCTGTCGACGTCGTCCTCATGGACATCCGCATGCCCGTCATGGACGGCGTCGAGGCCACCAAGCGGATCGTCGCGTCCGGCTCACTCGCGCACGTCCTGGTGCTGACCACGTTCGACGCCGACGAGTACGTGTACGCCGCGCTTCGCGCAGGTGCCAGCGGCTTCCTGCTCAAGGACAGCCGCCCCGAAGAGCTGCTCCAGGCGATCCACAGCGTCGCGAACGGTGACGCGGTGATGGCGCCCAGCGCGACGCGACGGCTCCTCGACCACGTCGTGCCGCTCCTGCCGGCCAGCCATGGCGACCGAGCGGACACGCGCCTCGACATCCTCACGGATCGCGAGCGCGAGGTGCTCATCGAGATCGCGAAGGGCGCCACCAACGCCGAGATCTCGAGCACCCTGTACATGGCCGAGGGAACCGTGAAGACCCACATCGGCCGCTTGTTCGCGAAGCTCCACGCGCGCGATCGCGTACAGCTCGTGCTGATCGCGTACGAGACGGAGCTCGTCAAGCCCTAGCTGCGGAGCCGTACGGGGAGGCCGGGGCCCACCCGTGCACGGAGCACGGACGGCAGGACGACCCGCCTGTCGCAGGGCTCGACGTCGTCCTCGAGCTCGCTGATGAGCTGTGACACCAGCAACGGCGCCACCTCCTCGACGGGCTGGATGACGCTGGAGAAGCCGAGCGCAGCAGCGACCGGGGAGTCGTCGAAACCAACGATCGACTCGGCCGGGTGGAATCCCTCGACCGGCGACTCGTACAGCACGCTCAACGCGCCGAGTGCCAGCGAGTCCGTACCGCAGGCTGCGGCGGTGGCGCCGCGGTCGCGAAGGATCCGCATGGCTCGGAAGCCATGCTCGATCCCTTCCGGCACACACATGTCGAGTTCTGCGAGGTTCTCGTCGACGCCCTTCATACCGCGCAGCCAGCCCTCGCGACGGTCACGGTCGATCATCGAGAAGTCGCTGGACCCGATGAAGCCGATCCGCGTGTGGCCACGCTCGCGCAGGAGCCTGGTGCCCTCCTCGACGCCGATGGCGTTGTCGATGTCGACCCACGGATGGGGTGCGTCGAGCTCACCCCACGGACGGCCGAACGCGACGAACGGCATGCCGATGCGACGGAGCTCGGCGGGACGGCTGTCCAGCGGCGACGTGTACGCGAGCATCGCCGCGTCGACCAGCCCCGTCTCGTACAGCCCCGTCAGCGCCGCCAGCTCCTCCTGCTCGCCGGAGGCCGTGACGAGGACGGGGTGGTAGCCGCGCTCCTCGAGAGCCTCCGTCGCCGCGTGGAGGTAACGGTCCATGACGGAGCCGTTGATGCCGTCGAGGACCGGCGACATGCGCATCCCGACGATCTTCGTACGGTTCGTACGCAGGGCACGTGCCGCCGCCGACGGCCGGTAGCCGGAGCGCTCGATGTGTTCGCGGACCCGTTCCCGCGTCGATGTCTTGACGAGGTGGGGCGCGTTGATGACGTTCGAAACCGTCTGGCGGGAGACACCGAGCTCCTTCGCCAGGCTGATCAGCGTCGGCCGCGCCATCAGGCTCCTTCGATGTTGAGGTGACGACCGGAATTTACCTTGAACCTTCACATTCCGGTAGCGAAAGTCGTCATCCGGTCGCCTCGACTTTCGATCGGCACCGCGTCCTGAAGGCCTGAATCGATACACTCCCGGCCATGCCTGACGTTGCTGCCTATGCCATCGACTCCGCCACCGGTTCCTTCGCGCCGACGACCATCGTCCGCCGCGAGCCCGGTGCCACCGAGGTCTACTTCGAGATCAAGTTCGCGGGGATCTGCCACTCCGACATCCACACCGCGCGCGGTGAATGGGGCCCGGCTACGTACCCGCTCGTCCCGGGCCACGAGATCGCGGGCATCGTCACCCAGGTCGGCGGCGACGTGACCAAGTTCGCGGTGGGCTACCGGGTCGGAGTGGGCTGCTTCGTGAACTCCTGCGGCGAGTGCGACTCCTGCCGCGCGGGTGACGAGCAGTTCTGTACGGGCGAAGGCGGCACCGTCTGGACGTACAACTCCATCGGTCGCGACGGCCTCCCGACGGCCGGCGGGTACTCGGAGGGCATCACGGTCGACCAGGACTACCTCTGCCGCATCCCCGACTCGATCCCACTCGACGTCGCCGCGCCGCTGCTGTGCGCAGGGATCACTCTGTACGACCCGCTCACCCGGTACGGGACGGGCCCGGGCCTCAAAGTCGCCATCGTCGGCATGGGCGGCCTCGGCCACATGGGCGTACAGATCGCGGCGGCCTTGGGCGCTGAGGTGTCCGTGCTCAGCCGCACCCTGTCCAAGAAGGACGACGGTCTCGCCCTCGGCGCCAGCCGCTACTACGCGACGAGCGATCCCGAGACGTTCCGATCGCTGCGCGGCGCATTCGACCTCATCGTGAGCACGGTCTCGGAGACGCAGGACTTCACGCATCTGATCGCCTGCCTCCGTACGGGCGGCACGCTCGTCAACGTCGGCCTCCCCGAGCTGCCGGTACAGCTCGCGATCAACTCGCTCGGCGCCCGCAAGGCGATCGCCGGGAGCATGATCGGCGGCATCGCCGAGACCCAGGAGATGCTCGACTTCTGCGCCGAGCACGGCATTGCCGCGCGCATCGAGACGATCCCCGCCTCGAAGATCAACGAGGCGTACGACCGCGTCGTCGCCTCCGACGTCCGCTACCGGTTCGTCATCGACGCGAGTACGTTCGGCGCCTGAGCCATCGCACCGCAGGACCCGGGTTTGGAATCAAATACCCCCTGGGGTATATTGGAGCCAACGTTCACCACGGAGGAGATCCCCACATGTGCCATCGCACCACCTGCCGGACCTGCAACAAGCCGACCTGGGCCGGCTGCGGTAACCACATCGAGATCGCCCTCGCGGGTGTCCCGAAGTCCCAGCGCTGCAGCTGCACCGCGGCTCAGAGGGCTCAGTCGTCGAGCGGCGGCTTCATGAGCCGCCTGTTCCACTGACCAACAAGCCTTCACCCGTCGGAGCACGGCTGACCAACCGACGTTGTCGGGGTTCTGACGGTCGCTGAAACGACCTGCGTCTGAAGAACAAAGGTGTCGGGGTTACCAGACCCACCAGTGGTCTGGTAACCCCGACACCTTTTGTTGTGGCGCGCCGCCGCCTCAGAGCCCACCCCACAATGCCGTGGCTCGGACGGGAATTGCCTCAGACGAGGACGGGCCAGCCGGTCTGGGTGGCAGCGTACGCGTCCCAGTCGGGCTTGCTCACGGCGCTGAGGGCTACGCCGCGCAGCGTGCTCCGTACGGTCGGGAAGAGATCCCGGTTCGCGTTGAGGCTCCAGATCGCCGCCCCGAACCGCACCTCCTGCATCAGGCCGTTCGTGGGCGGCAGCTGGTAGCGCAGCACGATGAACTCGTCGGCCCACGGGACGCCCTGACGGTCGTACTCGAGACACGCGAGAAAGCCCTGGCCCATGAGGCGCGGATCCATCCGCTGGCTCAGGTACAGCCCGGGATCGACCGGGTCGATCGACACGACGAACGCGTTCGGCCGCAGCTTCGGCACGAGTGTGGTGGCGATCACGTCCTGCATCAGGCCGCCGGAGGCCGGCTCGCGGCCAGGCTCGGCTGTCGCGAGCAGACCGCCGGCGATGAGGTCCGTCCGCGGGAAGCGCTCCGCGACGCACGAGGCATCCGCCGGGCTCGTACCGATCGCATACTTCACGGGCAGTCCAGGCCCAGCCGGCCACATCACCTGACCGCCCGATTGCCAGTCGGCGGGGTGCCTGAAGGTCACCGCCACCTGCTGCGACCGGGGGTCGACGAGCTCGTACGTCGCCCACTCGGTTGTGTCGGCCGCCTGCGCCGGCGCCGCCCAGGTCGGCGAGTTGGCCCGCTCCCAGCGCCGCTGCTGCGCGGCCTGGCGTTCGGCTTCGGTCTGCTGCTGATGCTCGCCGACGGCGCCCCTCGCCTTGTCGATGTCGCTCTTGAGCAGCTTCCCCGTGTCTTTCAGGCCGGCAGCGAGATCGTTGCCGAACCTCGAGAGCTTGCGTCCCCAGTCATCGCTCATCACGGCCCTCCTTGGCGCGACGTATGGATCAGTTGTGTGTCATGTCCAGCGGGACGACCCACTGGGCGAACTCGTCCTCGGTGACGTATCCGAGCGCCAGCGCGGACTGGCGCAGGCTCAGGCCCTCCTTGTGGGCCTTCTTCGCAATCTTGGCAGCCTTGTCGTAGCCGATGTGGCGATTGAGAGCCGTGACCTGCATGAGGTTCTTGTCGAGGTTTTCCTTGATCTTCGGCAGGTTGGGCTCGATGCCGACCGCGCAGTTGTCGTTGAACGCCAAGCACGAGTCACTGATGAGGCGGATGCTCTCGAGCACGGCGTGCACCATGACCGGCTTGAACACGTTGAGCTGGAAGTTGCCCTGGCTGCCCGCGAAGCCCACGGTCGCGTCGTTGCCGAACACGCGGGTCGCGACCATCGTCATGGCCTCGGACTGGGTCGGGTTCACCTTGCCGGGCATGATGCTCGATCCGGGCTCGTTCTCCGGGATGGTGATCTCGCCGATTCCGTTGCGCGGGCCCGAGGCCAGCCACCGGACATCGTTGGCCATCTTCATGAGCGCGCCCGAGAGGGTGCGCAGCGAGGACGAGGTCTGGACGAGCGCGTCGTGGGCGCTGAGCGCAGCGAACTTGTTGGCGGCGCTGCGGAACGCGTACCCGGTCTCCTCTTCGTACTTCTTCGCCGCGAGGTCGCCGAACTGCGGGTGGGCGTTGAGGCCGGTGCCGACCGCGGTGCCGCCGATCGCGAGATCGAGCAGACCTTCACCCGCGTGCTTCACTTCGCCGAGCGCGTAGTCGAGCTGCGCGACCCAGCCGCTGATCTCCTGGCCGAGCGTGATCGGGGTGGCGTCCTGCAGGTGCGTACGTCCCACCTTGACGATGCCCATGTACTCCTCGGACTTGGCCGCCAGCGTGTCGCGAAGCTTCGTCACCGCTCCGTACAGCCGCTCGTTCAGCTCGAGCACCACGGCGATGTGCATGGCCGTGGGGAACGTGTCGTTGCTCGACTGGCCGCGGTTCACGTGGTCGTTGGGATGTACGGGGGACTTGCTGCCCATCTCGCCGCCCGCGAGCTCGATGGCGCGGTTCGAGATGACCTCGTTCGCGTTCATGTTGCTCTGGGTACCGCTGCCCGTCTGGAACACGACCAGCGGGAAGTGCTCATCGAGCTTGCCCTCGATCACCTCGTTGGCGGCCCGCACGATGAGGTCGGCGATGTCTTGCGGCAGCTCGCCGAGCTCGGCGTTCGCCTGGGCGGCGCCCTTCTTGAGGATGCCCAGCGCGCGGATGATCGCGCGGCCCCACACGAACGTGTCGCGGCCGATCGGGAAGTTGTGGACGCTGCGCTCGGTCTGCGCGCCCCAGTACTTGCTGGCGTCGACCTCCAACGTGCCCATGGTGTCTGACTCTTGGCGGTACGTCGTCATGGCCGAAGTCTATTGCTCAGGCGCTCCGCAGATCAGGGGAGGGGGCATGCCGCTCACGACTCCGTACGCCACATCGCGGGAGCCGACGATGCGTCCTCGTCCCACCTACGGCACCATGGGGCGTATGACTGGCTTCGACACTCCTGCCGCTGCGCCCGGACAAGGGTCGCACCGAGCCTTACGACTCGCCGTGGGGGCTGCCGCGGTCGTGGTGCTCCTCCTCGGACTGTCGCAGCTGTCCCGCATCGTCGGCCCCTTCTTCCTGGCCCTCAACCTCATGATCGTGGTCTGGCCCGTGCAGCGCTTCCTGTCGCGCCGTGTCCACCGCGTGCTCGCGGCGATCCTGTCCGGACTGCTCGCCATCGTCATCATCGGGCTGCTGTTCTGGGCCATCGGCTGGGCCGCGTCCCTGTTCGTACAGGAGATCCCGCAGTACAAGCCCCAGTTCCAGACCATGTACGACCAGGCGCTGAACCTCGCCGCCCAGTTCGGCGTGACGAGCACGCAGATCATCGACCAGCTGAAGTCGATCAACCCCGGCAGCGTCGTGAGCGTCGTCGGGTCGCTGCTGTCCAACGTCGGCGGCGCGGTGTCGCTGTTCGTCGTCGTCATCACCGTGCTGCTGTTCATGGTCGTCGACTCGGTCGACTTCGAGACACGCCTGGTGCGTCTGGGGGAGCGCCACAACCCCATGCTCGTCCTCGCGCTGAACTCCTTCGCGCAGGGCGTCCGCAAGTACTGGGTCACCTCGACCGTGTTCGGCCTCATCGTGTCGACGCTGACGTGGGTCGGGCTGGCTGCGTACGGGATCCCGCTGGCCATCGTCTGGGCCGTCCTGGCGTTCGTCACCAACTACATCCCCAACATCGGCTTCGTCATCGGCCTCGTGCCAGCCGCGGTGATGGGCCTCCTGGCGAAGGGTCCGTGGGGTGCGGTGTTCGTCATCGTGCTGTACGGGGTGCTGAACTTCGTCATCCAGGGGGTCGTACAGCCGAAGGTGGCCGGGGAGGCCGTCGGTGTGACCAGTACGGTCTCGTTCCTCTCACTGCTCGTGTGGGCGGTCGTGCTGGGGCCGTTGGGCGCTCTTCTCGCCCTGCCCGCGACGCTGTTCGTGAAGGCACTGGTCGTCGACGCGGATCCCGAGGCGCGGTGGCTCAACGCCCTGATCGCGTCGAACCCCAGGACGAGCTCCGAGGAGCCGGTACTCGTCGAGGAGGGGCCCGCTCCGCTCGACCCGCCGGTCGCTCAGGCGGTGCCGGCCGAGGATGCAGACGTGCTCGAGGACCAGCCGCGGCACTCATTGGGTGAGGAGCCGGAGGCCGAAGCCGAGGTTCACGAGTCCGTCGTCCCCCGGCGGTCGGCGCTGGAGCCCGACGACGAGGACCTCTCGGATCAGCCGGGCGCTGCGCACCTCATCGATGAGCCTGCGGGCGCCGTGGAGCCTTCGGCTGAGGAGCCTCTGCCGTCCGACGAGGCTGAGCCAGCGGTGAACGACGACTCGCCGGTCGACGAGCCTGCGGCAGCGGAGCCACCAGTGGCGCCCGAGGCCCTAGCCGTGGCGGACGTTCCGCAGGCTGACGAGGAGTCCGGGGCGCTGGCCGAGGAACCCGAGCCTGAGGACGTACCGCGTCGGGCGCGGCCCGACGAGGATGCCCGGCTGAGCGACGTCGAGGACGAGCCGGCCGACGACTGGCCGGTGTTCCAGAAGAGCGCGACTCCGTACTGGACAGGTGCCGTCACCCACGCCGAGGACTGAGTGCCCGGTTCGGCCGAAATTGTCCGGCTGCCGCTATAGCGTCGGATCCATGCTCGATCATGTGGGGATCAACTGTTCGGACCTTGCCGCTGCCAGGACGTTCTACGACACAGTGCTGCCGGTGCTCGGCTACTCCGTGGTGATGGATGGTGACTTCGGGGCCGGCTACGGAACCGACGGCAAGCCGACGTTCTGGATCGGCACGTTCCCTGGTGTCGGCCCCAACCGCGAGGTCCACCTGGCGTTCATCGCGAAGGACCCGGCGGCCGTACGGGCGTTCTATGCCGCGGCGATCGGGGTCGGCGCCGAGAGCCTGCACGAGCCGAGGCTCTGGCCCGAGTACCACCCCGGCTACTACGGGGCCTTCGTGCGCGATCCCGACGGCAACAACGTCGAGGCCGTCGTCCACAACGCAGGTCCCGACGCCTGACTCCTCGACGCGTCGCACCTGCGATCCTTGGCGCGATGTGATGGAGTCTGCGGGTGGTCGTTGACGAGCGCTGGTGCGCCGAGCTGAACGCCGATGAGGCCCTTCCCGGCAGTGCCCCCCTAGCGAACACCCATGTGTTCCTCGAGCACCTCGGCCCCTGGCCGGCCTCGCCGATGGAAGCGCTGGACCTCAACTACGCCGCCGAGCTGGACGAGCTCGACGCGTCCATCGCGCTCGTACGCCGCCCAGCGCCGTTCCGTGCAGCCCGCACCGGGATCCCGGACAGCCCGTACGTGATCGTGTCGACGTCGGGCCGGGTCGCCGTGACCCGTACGGCCGGGCTCCCCTCCGCGACGACCCTCGCCGACGCAATCGCGGCGCTGACTCGAGGCGAGCTCCCCGCCGGATGGTCGTACGAGCCGTGGCTGATCCTGGTCTGTACCCACGCCCGCCGCGACGCCTGCTGCGCGCGCCTCGGACGGCCGCTGGTCGACGACCTGCTCGGTGTGGCCGACCAGGATCGGATCTGGGAGACCACCCATCTCGGCGGGCACCGCTTCGCGCCGACGTGCCTCGCGCTGCCGAGCCAGGTCATCTACGGACGTGTCACCAGCGACCGGGTCGCCGAGCTCGCGCGCGCCATCGAGCGCGGCGAGGTGGTCGCCGACCTCATGCGCGGCCGCACGACGTACGCGCCCGCCCTGCAGGCAGCAGAGGTGGTGGCTCGCGCCC
>Ga0182021_10003825_pt1 | contig 17670 bp, 16 predicted proteins | sample 612E3MmetaG_FD_120493 | JGI IMG/M metagenome (GOLD analysis project Ga0182021, IMG submission 120493) | Permafrost microbial communities from Stordalen Mire, Sweden - 612E3M metaG (Illumina Assembly) | ecosystem: Environmental > Terrestrial > Soil > Wetlands > Permafrost | place: Sweden... | reverse complement strand
CGCCGCGCGTGCCCGGCGATCACCTGAGGCCGGCGTCATGCCCGCGCCGCGCGTGCCCGGCGATCACCTGAGGCCGGCGTCATGCCCGCGCCGCGCGTGCCCGGCGATCACCTGAGGCCGGCGCCATGCCCGCGCCGCGCGTGCCCGGCGATCACCTGAGGCCGGCGCCATGCCCGCGCCGCGCCGATTTAGACTACCGTTTAAACGCTCTCCTGAAACGGTACGCTCACCAACGCTTTTCCGTGCCGATTTAAGATAGCGTTTAAACGCACTCCTGAAACGGTACGCTCACTAACGCTTTTCCGTGCCGATTTAGGACAGCGTTTAAACGCGCACCAAGAATCGGCACGGATATATACTGCATACGCAATACAGAAAAGTCTTGCACCCCCAAATGAACTCTGGTTGTATCGTAACAACCCAAGGTTTCTTGTAACAACCAAACGTTTCAAGGAAGGCCACATGAGATCGATTGCTGAACGCGTAAGAGCACACCGCGCGTTAGCGCTTGCGAATTCCAGCGGGGGAGCTGTTTCGGTGCTCGCTTTATGGCCGGCAAGAATTCGCCAAGAGCCGGCACTCCCCTTGAAGCCGGAATATACGGCCGCTCAGGCAGCTTTCGAGGCGACTATATCAAACATCGCAGTTATCTCAACTGAGATGGCCTTCGCGGCCCGTCAGCCTGAAACCGATAGTACAAAAGCACAGCTTCAGGCGCTCTCTCGCCAGCTTCGCAAAGCAAAACAAGCGCATAACGAAGCCGGTAGCGAGCTTTGTAATCAAAAGAATAGCCGTGAGCGCGATATTCAAACTCAGACTGACAGCTTATTCACCGAAGCTCGCGACGATATTCATACCGCATTGCGGCATGTGGCAGAAGTCGCAAGTAGACTTGTAGCGGCTCATGACTTGGCCGAACACTCAGGCGGGCTAGCTGAATGCCCTCGTATCGTTGGTGAAGTACACAGGCTTCACCATCATCTGCAACATCTGACCTTCAGTCTTGGTATCCCGCAATTCGAAATGGCCTCGGTACCCATCGCGGGGGCTCCGGAACCAACGGCCGATCTTAATAAAAGCAGGGCCACCCTGCTTAGCGCAATTGATGAAGCCAGAACCGCGGCTGAAGCCTATCGCAAGGCATATTCCAAGCCGGGCTATGTCCCCGCGAGCGTAAGGCGCCCAATGGAGGCAGCAGACGCTCGCGTTGCCGCGGCTAAGATCAACCGTGAGGCTCAACTCATGAAATGGCGGGGCCGGGTAATTCCGTTCGTCGCGTCCACCGTCCGCGCCATGAGCGGCGATATCGCTCAGGCAAAGGCCGTGTTGGCACTCGTTGAAGACGTAATCGCAGCTTTGCGAAGCCGGCTGGGCTGCCCGCTAGGCTATATGGTTGCGGCGCGATGGCATGCGGAAGCCTGCCGCCAGCTTTTGGAGGCACGGTGATGCTCGATCATGCCACGCACCGCACTGTCTGCAATCTTTCGGCCATGTGCCAGCTTGTGAGCCGCGAAACCTATTACGAAGGCGGCTTCCCCATTTATCCCGCGGGCACTGATGCGATTATGCGGACGGCGCCGCGCATCGCCGAGATTTATACAGAACTCTGTTACTCGCTCGGGCTAGCGGAACCTTCGATCTATCCGGGGGACTTAAGCGGGATCACGCTACCCCCGCGCACCCCCGAACTCGTTTCGCTCGAAAGTGAGATTAGCGAAGCGTGGGAAACCGAACGGGCGGCCGGCACACGCCTTCGCGAGTTGATTGACGTTTACCGCTCCACTGGTGGTGACGCCACACGCCCCTACGGGCCGGGTTTCGAGATTATCGAAGCCCACACTGAAGTTGAGACAGCCGTGGCGCAGCACCGCAAGCTTAAAGCTCAGTATGACGCGGCAGCCACCGCGTGGCGAGCCCAGTTCGGCGCGATGCTGGCGGCTGAGGTCCTGGCGATGCGGCCTGAAATCGTCGCGGCTCGCACAAGGCTGAGAGAGTGGCTTGCCGTGCTTGACGGGCCGGACGGCCGCTTAGCGAGCATGGAGGCCGAACGATATGCGTGTGAGCTTTATTTGGCGCTGGGGAGGGTAAGCCATGCGTGATATCGAGGTCCAAGGCTACATTGATGACTTTGACCATATGTGCGCTGAGGAAGCGGCCCGGTGGCGGGCGTTTAAGCGTCATGCACCATCGGGCGGCCGAACACACGCGAATATCGTGATCCACGGCTATTTGACCGATGATGTCGTCAACGAAGTCGAGGCGCGTCTTAACGCTGCTCCCCGCGCGGAAACGATAACTCTGCATCTCAATAGCGGCGGCGGCGATGTCACGGCTGCGGAGAAAATCTATGCCATGTTGCGCGGGCACGGCGCTTGCGTGACAGCCCATTGTAAGGGTGAAGTCTCATCGGCGGCAATCACGGTGTTGCTGGCGGCAAGCAAACGGGTTTCAGAGCCCAATTGCCGCTTTCTGGTGCACAGTGCCCGCGGTATGGACCCGGCCGTTGTGGAGGCTTTCTCGGCTATCCAAGCCCGCCTGGCACACAGGCGTTGCGGAATGCCGACCGCAGAATATTACGGTTTGCGCATTGACGGGGATCGCGGGATTTCGTTCGACGCGACCGAAGCGAACCGGCGCCTACTCGTATATCGTATTGAAGCCAATCGCCCCGCTGCAACCGTCCGCACCTCGCACCAGCTCTTGAGCTTCCAAGGGCTCCTGGCTAACCGCAAGCTCGCCTTGAAGATGGCGGGAAGACAGATTGGCATTCCCGCGAACCGCATACCGGCTGCCGCACTTGCTGCCTACCAGCAAGCGTGGGCCAAAAGGTGACATCATGTGTACTTGCACCCGTACTTTCACGGCCACAGTTGAGCCCTTTCAAAAGAGCCTTCGGAAAAAGGGGACCTATACGGTGCGAATTTGCGCGCGTGAAGTTGTAAGTATCTATCGAAATGAAAGGCAGTCGCCATATACGCAAATTGTGCTCGCACGCGGTATAATATTCGCTATCGAGCCTGTTTCCGAAATACGGGAACGCCACGCACAAGCATTGCTCGCACTATAAGGGACAAAACGACATGTTTGAACCAGTCGAATTGAAATGGAAGGGACGGGCTGTGGTTATCCCATCCGGCCAAGTATTGGGCGCCATCGCGGTTGCTGAAGAACACTTAACGCTTGGACACATCGCGAAGCTTCGCGAAAACCCTCAGACAGCAAGAGTGTCGCAGGCTTACGCATCGGTGCTGCGGTATGCGGGCGTGGAAGTGGACGACGCCGAAGTGTACGAGGCGTTCTGTGATCCTGCCACCGGCGCCGCGGAAATCACGGCGGATATCGCCGCGCTTGTACACATGATGATACCTCGTAATCTCTTATCGGAGCAAGACGCGGGAAACGTGCGGCCGGGCAAGTCCCGGCAAAGCAAAACCAAGCGGCGCGTCAACTCGTCAAAGAGTGCTATCAAGCACTTGTAGGCACCGGGCGGCTTGTGCCGAGCGAGTTTTGGCGCATGACACCGGGTGAAGTGTGGTGGTTTATCGAGGCCGCCAAGCCTAAGCGCATGTACGGCGATTTAACCGAAGATGAAGTAGCGGAACTCTACGAGGAATTAAGCCAATGGGAGTTGCAGAAGTAGGCGCACTGCGCATCCGCCTAGCAATGGATACTGTAGATTTCGCCACGGGCGCAAAGGGCGCCGGGACGGTTCTTGATGACTTAGCGGCACGCATTGAGAAGTTCGCCTTCTCATGGAAAGGTGCCTTGAGCGTTGCTGTCGCGTCCGCTGTTGGGCTGGCGTGGGAAGTCAGGAACGGCTTGAGCAAGGCGCTTGAAGAAATCGGAGACATTGGGAAGACTGCACAGAAGATCGGCTTAACTGCGGAAGCGTTAAGTCAGCTTCAATATGCGGCTAATCGTTCCGGCGTTGCTAGCGAAACGTTCGCCACCAGTATAAAGAAACTATCAGTAAACCTTCAAGACGTTCTTAAGAACGGGTCTTCTGAAGCTGCAACAGCAATTAAGGTGCTTGGTGTATCTGTTACAGACACGCACGGGAAGCTTAAGAGCACCGCGGATATATTACCAGACATTGCGGATAAGTTCGCCAGTTACAAGGACAGCGCAAATAAAACCGCCATCGCGGTTGCTTTGTTCGGAAGAAACGGGAGTGAGTTAATCCCGTTTTTGAATAAGGGTTCCGAAGGTATCGAGCGCTTAAGAGACAAAGCGGACGAATTGGGGTACACTGTAAACGACAGTACAATTAAGGCAGTAAAAGAACTAAACAAGCATCTTAGAGATATCAGCGACAGAAGCGACGGTTGGTATAGGCAACTGGTTTCCGATCTTGCTCCGGCGTTGCTTGACGTTGTTAAGACCACAGAAAGCTTCGCTGATAAAAGTGGCGTTGCCGAAAAGAGCATTACGGCTACGACAGTAGCAACCAAGCTGCTTGCGGAAACATACGACGACTTGTCGCATTTGGCGCAGATTGCGCTTGCTTCGATCAAGGGGCTAACACAGGGTACACTTGACTTAACTGCCCTTGATTTCTCCAGCTTTAAAACCGGCCTTGAGAAGACCCTCGCCGAAGTCGACGCCATTATTACCGATCAAGCGGCACATACCGCGAAGCGTTGGGATTTACCCAATCAGGCCGTGTTGGAATCTGCCGCTACTCATGCGAGGGCTCTTGCCGGCATGTCGATTGACGTGAAGGGGTGGGCAGCCAGCGTTGAAAACTCAACCAGCAAGGTCAAGGAAAGTCTTGACGCACCAAGCCTCGCACGGTCCAAGATTTCCGAAGCTCTGGAAACAATCACCAAGCAAGTGCAAGGGCTACAGGCTTTGCAAGCGGCTACTGCCGATAAGCCTTTGATTAATCTATCCGCAACGGTCAAAGAAGACCTTGAACAGCTCAATAAAAAGCTTGTGGTCACTCAAGCGCTTGCGACACAGTTACAGGGGTTGCCGAAACTCAATCAAGACCCGGCAGCGGCGCTTGTACTTGAGCAATATAACAAGGCGCTCGCATACGGTAAACAGCTTGCCGATGAATACGCCACACCGCTTGAGAAGATCGAAAAGGCACAAGCTAAAATTAACGAAGCATGGCGCGTTGGTGCGATAAATCAGGATACATACAGCCGCGCTATGCAGGATAATTCTGTTTATAGTCAAAAAAACTTATTAGTGCTTGCGGAAACAACTGTAAGTACACTTGACAAGATTTTCGGACAAACTAAGGCTGTCGCCATCGCCACGGCGTTGGTCAACACTTACAAGGGTGTCACCGCAGCACTCGAATACCCGCCGCCGATGTCGTTCGCTATGGCCGGGTTGCAGCTCGCGGCCGGAATGGCGCAAGTCGCTAATATCCGTTCCACCACATCGGCGGGCGGTGGTGGCGGTGGGAGTACCGCGGCGGCTAGTTCCGCGCCTGCCGCGGGTGTAGCACTAGCGGGTGCGGCGGCTACAGCGCCCGCATCCACGCAATCCCTTCTGGTGCAAGGTATAAGTCCATCCGGTATATTCACCGGGGATGTGGTCCGCGATCTTGCGCAAAAGCTGGTTGACTTTCAGAAAGACGGCGGAAAGGTGGTGCTGGCTTAGGCGGGTGCCCTGGAGATTTCGCAGCAATCCGGGATCGGCTGTTCGCAGGGTGCCGATCCATCGGGCTCACTGGTCAAGTTCCCCGCTTTGGTGATGCGCAGCAAGCTGTGCTGGCGGCGTTAACTATGCACAAGTCGGGGTAAGCTCCCGCCGAACGTTATCGCGCATCGGCGGGAGCTTCGGTTTTTGACGGGTAGCGGGGGACTGCTTCCGTCTACGGGCATGATTGCATTTCCTGTTGCCGCTACAACCGCACAGAGATTGCGACTGTGTCGCATGCGCTACTATTGCGCGTATTTGCTGCCGATCTGCCCCACTAAGCCACGAAAGCATAACGGAAAACAGCGGCAAGCGGAGTTGCGTAGAATACGCAAGCGCAACCATAACCTGTGGAAAACAGATTTCGCTACGGGGCAAATCGCAGCCCCTTGTGGTTGTGTAGAAAAACAGAAAACCCTCGCACGTTGCACCTCTCCTAACCCATTATGGGCCGGAATGGAGAGCCGGATATGCGATTCGCTTTAATCACTGCCTTGATCCTCAGCGCATGCGCTACGCCTTATCAGGAAATCGGAATTAACGGCGGGGTCACTGCCGAGCAAGTTTCGTCTGACACATGGCGCATCATGTCCCGCGGCAACGTCGCGACATCGAAAGCCAGCGTGGCCGATTACGCGATGCTCAAGGCGGCGGAAATCACCCGCCAGCAAGGCGGCACGCATTTCATCATCGTCAGCGCCACCGATGCCGCCAACGACGACATTGGCACGCCTGCGCTGCTCAGAGACTATCGGCCGCAATCCGCCAAGGCTTACAAGCCCGGCCAAGACACAGTGGTGCGTGTGTTGACGGTGAAGCCCGGCGCTAAGCCGCCCACGGGCGCCATGAGTGCCGATGACGTGCTGCGGATTACTGGGGCAAGGGTTGAACGCGGCTAGGAATGCGCGGGGCTGTCAAAGTGACCCGCGCTCACTCCCCGCCCGCCCCATCTTTCCAGCCCTTCCAGCCGGCCGGGAAAAACGGCCGCTCGCCTTGCGCCGCCAGCCAAGCGTCTAACGCTTCCTCGAAAATAGCTTGCATAGTCGATTGACGTTCCGCGGCCATGTGTTTGAGCCGGGTGTAGGTTCCGCGGGGGATAAAGACGGTTCCCCGCACAAAGGGCAAATCCGGCCGCCCGCGGACCTTCGCTTTGGCGGGCTCATCTGCAACAGACTGGCTCATTTTTCTTCACTCCCCGATTCCGTTAACCAATAATTGCAATCACGCACGTATACAACCAAAACGTTTATTTGCCTACGCCCTTACGTATATGCGGGGAGCCTTATGCACACCGTTAGGATCGTCATCGGCAGCGGGCTGGCGCTTGCCCTGTCTGGGCTATCGGTTGTCTGCTGTTTCGTGTTCGGAACCCACCTTGCGCCGGGGAACGAGGGGATGATTTACGGTGCGCTTGGTGGCGTGGCCGATGCACTCAAAGCTCTCCTTCCGCTTGGCATCGCTGCGGCAATCGTCTCAGGACAACGCGGACGCGCCGCGATTGCAATTGTCCTGTTTGCGGTTTTTTCAGTCTATTCCTTCGCCAGCGAGTTAGGGCTTTACGCCATGAGCCGGGACGCTCAAGCGAGCACCACAACGGCAGGGAAGGAGACTTTAAGCCAGCTCAAGGACGAAAGGGCGCGCATCCGCGAGCGTCTTGCCGCCTTAGGACAAACACGCCCCTCGAAAACCGTTACCGCGGAATTAATAGGACAGAAGCAAAGCCCCCTGTGGCAATCCTCCCAGGAGTGTCATGAGGCAACCATGCCGGCGAGCCGGACGTTCTGCGCTGGCGTGGCGAAACTTGAGGGCGAGCTGGCGGCAAGCGAGGAAGCCGAGCGGCTGAGGGCCAAGGATGACGCGCTTGGGCAGAAAATGGGCGCCATGGACCTTGCCGCGGCGCTCAAATCGGCCGATCCGCAAAGCGAGGCGTTGGCCCGGCTCACAGGGTGGCAGGCTTCCTCGATTAAGGACGGGCTCGCAATCCTTGTGGCGCTCTTAATCGAGCTTGGAAGCGGCTTCGGCTTATATGCCGCCACGGCCTCAGGAAAATCCACAGCGGCCAGGCCGGATCGTCCCGCCAATCGTCCTAGTCAGGACGAACCGCCCGCCGCACCTAAGAAGCGGATTGTAGCGGCGTGTTCCAATCGTCCTGCTACCGTGACAGAGAAAGCCCCGGCTGTGGACCCGGTGCGGGCGTTCACAAAAGCGGCGATGATCGCCAAGGCGGGCCGGGAGATTGCTGCAGGGGATTTGTATGCCACCTTCGCGCGCTGGGCTGAGCATGAGGGACACGATGTGCTGAGCCCGGCCGGGTTTGGGCGGAAGCTCACGGCTTTGAAATTCCAGCGCGTGAAGCGCGGCGGCGCGATCTATTACGCCGGCGTTGAGCTGGTGCCGGGCGCGCGCGGGTGACGGAAATGTAAGAGATGTTGCGATTTTGGGATGGGTACGCCACTGCTATTATTTGCGCGCTCGCAAGTGCGCGCATAGGTGTCCGGTACGTCACCGAAATGCGTTAAGTCATTGTTTCGAAATGCAAAAATGCAGACTGTTGCAAGTTCGGAATGGCTTTTCACTCTGTACAGTTTCAAAAACTTCACAAACTTGCGCATCTAGGTGATTCTTTGTAAGTTTCTGGGGTGGCGCCAAAGTTTACTAAGTCATTGTTATGCAACACAAAATGACAGCCTGTGGCGCATTAGCCACAATCGCAACTTATAATCGTGCAAATATTTCGGTAACCTATCTTGCCAACCCCTTGCGCCGCAGCTAACCTCTAAAAATCCCCTTTAAATTAGAAACGTGCTTTCAAGAGCTTCTTGAAAAGGCGAATTGCGTCCATCGCAACGAGCCCAATCAAGAGCTTGAGAAGGATGACCGGCGTTGGCGCGCCGGTCATCCCGTTATCCAGCCGGTCACGGCTTTTGCGGAGCACGGAGCAGCCAGATGAAGCAAATTCTGACATTGGAAGGGACGCTTGCAATCGTTTTCTTGGTAGGGGCGATCTTGCTTTTGCCCGATGAACAGCTTTGGCGTCTTATCAAGCGGGCGCCAGCGCTGGGGCTGAGACTGCTTCTCCGCCGCTTGAAGCTGCCGAAGCTGTTTGGCGTTTGAAGCGCCGGTCGTTGGGTTCGGCACCTTCAACTGCACTGGCAATCTAGGTGTGGGTAAGAGTGTGGGTAGCTATTCGGCTGTTGCTGTGGAAGTTGCTGTAATTTCAGCAACTTACGGCAACCGAAGTGGCGCTCCCTAGGGGAGTCGAACCCCTCTTTCAAGATTGAAAATCTCGCGTCCTAACCGATAGACGAAGGGAGCGCAGCCGTGCTGTCCGGCAAGGGCAGGATATAAAGCCGGTTTGCGCCGCTTGGCAAGGCCGAAGGCGATGTTTTCGCGCCACGATCTCACTGCGCCGCCGCCACGTCCTCGATCTGGAACTCGACGCGGTTCCGGCCGCCCCATTCGTCGCGCGTGAGCCGCCCCGCCACATGGCAAGCCAGATCGCGTCCGCGCTCAAGGGCTGTGCCAAGCTCGGATTGCGCCGCCCTGAAGGCGACCGCGCTGATTTGCGCTCCATCGGCGGATTGCAGCGCGCAGCGGAAATGGCCGCCCGAAAACTCCTTCAGCATGGTGAGGCGAACGGACGGCAGGCAGAAACGCGGTGCGGGATTGCCCTGACCGAAAGGTCCGGCATGTTCGAGCTGCCCGGCCAATTCGAGCGTTGCCGAGCGTGGTGTCAACGCGCCGTCGACCGCAAGCGTCGCCACAGCCGCCGCCGCCCTGTAGGAAGCTCCCAGCGCCTCACGCATATAAGCGGCGAACGCGCCCATTCCGGCTTGCACCACGGTCACACCCGCTGCCATGGCGTGTCCGCCGCCCTTCTTCGCGAGCCCTGCCTCCACCGCGCCGCGAACGGCCGCGCCAATATCCACGCCCGCGATCGAGCGCGCCGAGCCTGTGGCGTCGCCGGACGCCTCATCGTGGGAGAAGATCAGGCTGGGACGCTGAAAGCGGTCCGTGAGCCGGCTGGCGGCGAGCCCCACGAGGCCCTTATGCCATTCGGGCGAGCCCGCGACGATAATCGGGCAATTGGGATCTTCAAGTAGCGCCTTGTCCGCCCAGGCCGCCGCCTCCTCCACGGTCCTAAGCTCGATCTCGCGGCGCTCGCGGTTGAGCCGGTCGAGCGTTTGCGCGATCTGGCCTGCCTCGAGATCGTCCGAAGTGGCGAGCAGCCGCGCGCCGAGCCCCGCATCGCCGATGCGCCCGCCCGCGTTGATCCGGGGACCCAGCATGAAACCGAGAGTGTAAGGCGTCGGCGGCTTGTTGACGCCCGCCGCGTCGCAAAGCGCCTTCAGGCCGGGATTTTGCCGGTCGCGAAGCACCTTCAGCCCCTGGACGACAAAGGCGCGGTTCACGCCCTTCAGCGGCACCACGTCGCAAACGGTCGCGAGCGCCACAAGGTCGAGCCAGCCGAGCAGGTCCGGCGCCTTGGCCTTGCCGTAGAAACCGTTCGCGCGAAGCTTGCGCTGCAGTGCGATGCACAGCAGGAAGGTAACGCCCGCGGCGCAGAGATGGCCCTGGCCGCTCAGGCAATCCTGGCGGTTGGGGTTGACGATCGCATGTGCGGGAGGCAGTTCGTCGTTAACTTGGTGGTGATCGACAACCACAACGTCGACGCCGCGCTTTGCCGCGACAGCAAGCGGCTCGAAGCCGGTTGAGCCGCAGTCCACGGTGACGATCAGGCTCGCGCCATCGCCGATCAGCGAGGCAATGGCTTCGGAGTTCGGCCCGTAGCCTTCGGTGAGACGGTCGGGGATATAGATGCGGGGCTTAAGCCCGTGACTGGCCAGGAAGCGGTAAAGCAGCGCCGACGAGGATGCGCCGTCCACGTCGTAATCGCCAAAAATCGCGATGGCCTCGCGCGCGGCAACGGCCCGCGCCAGCCGCTCCGCCGCCTTTTCCATATCGGTGAGCGTCGCCGGATCGGGGCAAAGCGCGCGGATCGTCGGATTGAGCACGTCCGGCACCGCTTCGAGCGAAACGTCGCGCGCGGCGAGAAGGCGGCCGATGATTTCCGGGAGATTGTGCCGCTGGGCAATGGCAGCGCCGAGATGGGCCTGCGAGGCAGCAAGCCGCTCCACCCATCTAAGGCCGCGGGCGGACCGCTCGACGCCAAGGAATGCCGCATCCTTTCGCGGCGGCTGTTGCAGAGGCAGGGTGAGGGGACGCAAACGGCTGACTCCATGATCGATTGAAGCCTGAGCCTATCCGATTCGCCTTGCCCGGATCTCACAATCCCAACATTGGGAAGTTGTTTTGACAGCACGATCACCTTACAAAGTGTAAGCTTAGCACCGGAAGCATGATAGCCATGACAGCGGCCGATATCGAAATGCCCAATCTGCGCGACGACGCCCCGCACCTTCTCGTGGTCGACGACGACGAGCGCATCCGCGATTTGCTCGCAAGCTACCTGCGCCAGAACGGCTTCCGGGTGACGCAGGCGGAGAACGGAGCGGCGGCGCGCGCTCAACTGGTGGGGCTTGCCTTCGATTGCATCATCCTCGACGTGATGATGCCCGGCGAAAGCGGCTTCGAGATCGCGGAATGGCTCAGGAAGGAATCCGACGTGCCGATCCTGATGCTGACGGCGCGGTCGGAGCCCGAGCACCGCGTGAAGGGGCTGGAACTCGGCGTCGACGACTATATGCCAAAGCCCTTCGAGCCGCGCGAACTGCTGCTCAGGCTGCAAAACATTCTGAAGCGGCGCTCCACGCCCCAGGCCAAGGCCGGCGAGGTCCGTTTCGGGCCTTTCATTTTCGACCTGCGCCGCAACGAACTCAAGCGCGGCGACGAGCCCATCCGCCTTACCGACAAGGAGCGTGAAGTTCTGCGTGAGTTCGCGCTCTCTGGCGGCGAGCCCGTCTCGCGCGAGGACTTGGCCAAGCTCCGCGAATATGAGAACGAGCGGGCCGTCGACGTGCAGATCAATCGCTTGCGGCAAAAGATCGAGGTAGACCCGGCCAATCCGGCCTATTTGCATACCGTGAGAGGCAAGGGCTATGTTCTTTACCTCGACTAGCTGGGGAGGGTGCCGTCATTTCCCTTGAGCTTTCCGAAGGCGCCTCCGCGGCACCGGCGGGCAAGGCGGAGCAGACCGGCGGGCCTGGCCGCGTGAAGCGGGCGCTCGCCTGGCTTGACATGTTCTTCGCGGCCTGGACGCCCAAGGGCCTCTATACGCGGGCGCTGATCATCATCATCGCGCCGATCCTCATCCTGCAATCCATTTTGGCACTCGTCTTTCTGGACCGCCATTGGCAGGTGGTGACCAGCCGCCTTTCGGTCGCCACCGCGCAAGAGATCGCCATGCTGGTTTCCGCATACGATTGGGCGAAGGACAAGGGGCCAGATGCGGGGGGTCGGCTTGCCGAAATGGCGCGCGATCAGCTTAACCTGTCCGTCCGCTTCGTGCCTGGCGAGGAACTGCCGATCGCCAGGTCGAAACCTTTCTTCGCCCTTCTCGACCGGCACATGTCGGAGGAAATCCGCTACCGGATCCATCGGCCCTATTGGATCGACACTGTTGGATCGTCGGCGCATATCGAGATCCGGGTCAAGCTCGACGGCGCCGTGATGCACGTACTGGCGCCCAGGGCGCAGCTCATGCCCTCCAACACCCACATCTTTCTGGTTTGGATGGTGGCTTCCTCCACCATTCTGCTCATCGTCGCAATCCTGTTCCTGCGCAACCAGATCCGGCCGATCCAATCGCTTGCCGACGCCGCCGATCGCTTCGGCCGCGGCAGGCCCGCGCCGTCCGATTTCAAGGTTCGCGGAGCGCGCGAGGTGCGGCTTGCGGCGCAGGCTTTCCTCGAGATGCGCGACAGGATCGAGCGCCACGTCGAGCAGCGCACCATCATGCTTGCCGGCGTGAGCCACGATTTGAGGACGGTCCTGACCCGTTTCCGTCTGCAACTCGCGATGATGCCGGGCGCCCACATCGAAAGCCTGAAGCGCGACGTGGACGAGATGCAGGAAATGCTGGAAGACTATATGGCCTTTGCCAAAGGCGCCTCCGGCGAGCAGGTGCAGCGGGTGAACGTGAGGCAGGTTGTGGAAGAGGCGGCGGCCGGCGCCCAGGGAAAGACATTCAAGCTCGAAGTGCGGCAGGACCCTCTCATGGTGTCGCTCAGGCGCAACGCGTTCAAGCGCGCCATCGTGAACCTCGTCTCCAACGCCTCGCGCTATTCCGGTACGATCTCGATCCGGGCACTCAGGTCGAGGGGGTGGCTCACGGTCACGGTAGAGGATGACGGCCCAGGCATTCCAGCGGACAAGCGCGAGGAGGTGTTCCGGCCGTTTCATAGCCTCAACAAGGCCCGGAACCAGAACGTAAAAGCCACCGGCCTCGGCCTCGCCATCACGCGGGACATCATCCGGGGGCATGGCGGCGAGATCACGCTCGGCAATAGCGTGCTGGGCGGGCTCAAGGCTGTGATCCGCATCCCCCTCCAGCCGGCAGCCGATTAGCCGCGAAGCGTCCGCTGAGCGAGCACCTTGTCGATGCGGCGTCCGTCGAGGTCCACGACTTCAAAGCGCCAGTTTTTCCACTGGAAGGTTTCGCCAACGGAAGGGATATGTCCGAGCTGGAAGAGCACAAAGCCCGCCAGCGTCGTGTAGTCGGCGTCGTCGGCGGCGAGCCCCTCCAGATCGAGCACGCGCTCGACCTCGAACACGGGCATTTGCGCATCGATTAGCCAGGAGCCGTCCTCGCGCTGCACCGCGCCCGGCTCGGCTGCGTCGGCTTGGGGCAGTTCGCCCGCGATGCCGGTCAGGATGTCCGTCGACGTGACGATTCCCTGTACGCTGCCATGCTCGTCCAGCACGATGGCCATATGCACCATGGATGACTTGAACATCTCCAGAAGCTTTAGGACATTTGTGCTTTCATGAACATAGAGCGGCGCTTTGATCGCTGCTTCCAGGTCGATCTTGCCTGTCGTGTGCAGTTGTTCGAGCAGGGTCTTCGCATGCACAATGCCAATCGTCTCGTCCACGCCGCCGCGCCCCACCGGAAAACTGGAGTGCCCGCTTCTCGCTATGTCCTCGTAGATTCGCTGCGGGCCTTCGGTAATGTCCAGCCAGACGATGTCCGGCCTAGGCTGCATGATGGAGCGGACCGAGCGATCGGCGACCCGGAGCAGCCGCTCGATGATCTCCTGCTCGGCCTTCTCGAACACGCCAGCTTCTGTGCCCTCGGCGATCATGGTCTTGACCTCCTCCTCGGTCACATCGGGCTCGCCGGTCATAGCCGGGCCCGCGAGGCGGAGCACCCCCGCGGTGGAAAAGCGCAACAGCACCGCAATCGGCTTCGTTATCCAGGCCAGGCGGTCCATCGTGGGCGCCACCAGGCATGCAATGCGCTCGCGGTTGGAAAGGGCGAAATGCTTGGGGACAAGCTCGCCGATCACGAGCGAGACATAGGCAATGCCCGCCACAACGATAGCGGAGGCCACGGTTTGCGCATGTCCGCCGATCAGCGGGGCGTCAATGAGCAGTTTTGCAAGCTGAGGCGACAGGTTGAGTTCGCCGTAAGCACCGGACAGGATCGCGACCACGGTTATGCCGATCTGGACTGAGGGCAGAAATCGGGCCGTATCGCCGTTCAACGCCAGGGCGGACGCCGCGCCCCGGCCACCGCTGGCAGCCATCTTTTGCAGCCGTGCTGGCCGCGAGGAGACAATCGCCAGCTCGGCCATGACGAGGAAGCCGTTAAGCGCGATCATTAATAGGAGGGTGAGGAGTTGTAGCCAGGGCATTGGAGGAGAAGGGGTTGCTGATGCCCTATATAGCGGCTCTTCACCTTTAGGGTGATAACTCAATGCTGCGCAAGCGCAGATTTTGAGCCCGTCTTGCGCTGGAAGCACATTTTATCGTGTCCGCGGCCGTGGCGGCCATCGCGACCGGCACCCAAAGCGAAAGAAACCGGGCTTACGCCCGGTTCCTTGCCTTCATGGGCGAGACCTTTGTCAGCTCCAAGGCAATCCACGAGTCACCTGCGCCTGTCTTGGAAAACGCGATACCCCTGGGCCCGCCCGCCCGTGCATCCCTAACCCCTCCAACTTGGAGGGTAGAGATGTTGCGGCATAAGGAGATGATCGCTCCCGGGTACAGTCCAGCCTTCGCCGCGACACCTACTCTGAACAATTTGTCGCGAACGGTGCCCCACCAGACCTTCGAGAGCTGACTTTAGCATCGGTCCTCCGCTCTTCTTCTAAGCCGCGGCTTCGCATTTAAGAGGAGAAAGCCCCGGTTTCGGTAAAACCCTCCTCACGGCCTCGTTTCCGCGGGCCGCTGGAAGCTTTGCAGAAGGGACTGCGGGCGACGAAGATTAGGCTTGCCGTCCTCGATGCCTCGATCCCGGGGCAATGCCCAGCGGATTACGGCACAACCGGCGGCAAATGCCGCCGGGACGCTACTAACAAGCGATACGGACCGGGACCGCACGCGGCGTCTGCGCGGTCGATGGCTACCGCAAGCGCCCAGGCCAAACATATCGCGATTCCGATGGTGGCGTTCTATAATTAATAATTGGTTAATACAAGGATACGATTTTAACGTATTTTTAACGCCACGGTCACAGAGGCCGCCGGATGGCGCGGGCGAGCACGCCTACGATGCCTTCCTTGAACAGCAGCACGCACACCACGAAAATTGTGCCCTGCACGATGGTGACCCAGGCGCCGAAGCTGTTGAGGTAGTTCTGGATGGCGACAATGATGACGGCGCCCGCGAGCGGCCCGAAGATGGTGCCCATGCCGCCCACCAGCGTCATCAGGATCACTTCGCCCGACATGCTCCAGTGCACGTCCGTGAGCGTCGCCAGTTGCGAGACGATGGCTTTCATGCCGCCTGCGACGCCCGCCAGCGCGGCCGAGAGAACGAAGACGGCGAGCTTGTAGCGGGCCGTGCGGTAGCCCAGCGAGATCGCGCGCGGCTCGTTATCCCGGATCGCCTTCAGGACCTGCCCGAAGGGCGAGTGGACGATGCGCGCGATCAGAAGGAAACCCGCCATGAACACCACGGCAACGGCATAATAGGCGTTGAGATCCGGCGCGAGGCTGACGAGGCCGAAGACGGTGCCGCGCGGTACGGCCTGGATGCCGTTCTCGCCGCCCGTGAATGGCGCTTGCAGGCAGAAGAAATAGACCATTTGCGCCAGCGCCAGCGTGATCATGGCAAAGTAGATGCCCTGGCGGCGGATGGCGAGCGCGCCCACGGCGACGCCAAGGACGGCGGCCACGGCGGCGCCCGCCAGCACGGCAAGCGCCGGCGGGAATGGCGGCAGGCCGGGAATGCTGAACGGGCCGGCGCCCGGAAGCCAGAAGGGCAGGGAGGGCAGGCCGTGCTTTGCGGTATAGGCTGCGATGTAGGATGCGAAGCCGAAGAACATGGCGTGGCCGAAGGACAGGAGCCCACCGTAGCCCAGCATCAGATTGAACGCGGAGGCGAACAGCGCGAAGCACAGGATTTCGGCCAGCACGAACGGGTAAAGGCCGAGCATGGGCAGGATCGCGAGCACCGTGGCAAGCCCAGCGAACAGGACTGCGTGGAGGGAAATCCAGGAGGCTTCCGCCCCGCTTTGTGCACGCCCGCTGGCGGCTCCCGCCTCGGAGATATGGTCGATGCCCGTCATTAGGCGGCTTTCCCAAAAAGGCCGGCCGGCTTGATTAAAAGCACGATGGCCATGATGACGAAAATAACGGTTGAGGAGGCTTGCGGGTAAAACACCTTTGTGAGCCCCTCGACGATGCCCAGCCCGAACCCGGTCACGATGGAGCCCAGGATCGAGCCCATGCCGCCGATGACGACGACCGCGAACACCACGATGATGAGATCGGCGCCCATATTTGGGTTCACCGAGTAGATCGGCGCGGCAAGCACGCCCGCGAGCCCGGCAAGCGCCACCCCCAAGCCATAGGTGAAGGTGATGAGGAGCGGAACGTTGACGCCGAAGGCTTGCAGGAGCGTTGGGTTTTCCGTCGCCGCGCGCAAATAGGCGCCGAGCTTGGTCTTCTCGATCGTCGCCCAAGTCGCGAGGCAGACCGCCAGCGAGGCGATCACCACCCAGCCGCGATAGATGGGCAGGAACATGAAGCCCAGATTCTTGCCGCCGGACAGTTCGGCCGGAATGGTGTAGGGCAGGCCCGAAGAGCCGTATTGATTGACGAACAGGCCCTGGATAACGATGGCCAGGCCAAAGGTTAGCAGCAGCCCGTAAAGGTGATCGCCATGCTCGTCGCTGGCGTGGGTTTCGAGCACGCCCGTATTGGCGAGAACGGTGGTAATCAAGAGCGCGGCGATGGCGGCGATGCCGTAGGCCAAAGCCGGGTCCAGGCGGTAGCCGAACGCGGTGGCCAGGTCCGGAACGCGGTTGCCCAGGCCTAGCGTGCTGGCGAGATTGGAGCCGGCGAGCGCGATCAGGATGAGAAAGAACGCGCCAAAGACGGTCAGGCTGCGCGTCTTGCTCTTCACATTGAGCTGCGAAATGAGGTTGCGCTCCAAAAGCACGCCGAAGAGCCCGCAAATGAGCGGCGAAAGGATCAGCGCCGGCCAGTAGCCGATGGAGACATAGCTGTTGTTGAGCAGGAAATAGGCGCCGAACGCCCCCATCATATATTGCGCGCCATGAGCGAAATTCACGATGTTGAGCAGGCCGAAGATGACGGCGAGGCCGAGGCTCAGCATGGCGTAGAAGGAGCCGTTGATCAGGCCCAGGAGAAGCTGGCCGAACAGCGCTTGCGGCGGCACGCCCAGCACGCTCACCATACAGGAGGAAAAATCGGCGCAACTCATGCCTGCTTAGCTCCAAAGTTCAAGACGCTGCGATGCGGGTGTTCGAGGGGCTGCTTGTTGAGGGGGGGGGCGATGAATTTCGAGGTTCGCTCCCCTCTCCCACGCAAGCTCGCCTTGGCGAGCTTGCCACTCAAAAGTGTCCATATCCGCAAGCGGATATGG
>Ga0182021_10003824_pt1 | contig 17678 bp, 14 predicted proteins | sample 612E3MmetaG_FD_120493 | JGI IMG/M metagenome (GOLD analysis project Ga0182021, IMG submission 120493) | Permafrost microbial communities from Stordalen Mire, Sweden - 612E3M metaG (Illumina Assembly) | ecosystem: Environmental > Terrestrial > Soil > Wetlands > Permafrost | place: Sweden... | reverse complement strand
TGGACCGGCACCGACCCACATGCGGTACTGCATGAACTCCGCTTCGCTGAACCTGGTGAAGCGGAAGACTGCTTGAGAATTTTTTTTCATAACGTAATGGATCATAAGCTACTTGCTCCTTTTGACCATCCATTTTTTATGACAAAACTGAAGATCCCACCGGGATCTTTTTATAAAAAATATCAGAGCCAGTAAATGCTATTCGGGTTACCGGTGTCCGAATCCCCCCCACTGCTCCGCAACCCCGGTAAATCGGATCGTCTGCTGAGTTCGATCGTATTGATCCACGTGATCAACGTATAACCCCGAAAGTGCGGTCAGAGTCCCTGCTATTCGGTAATCGCGGTCCGGGAAATGTATATGCCATGAGGACAATGATGAAGAATTCCCGGGAAGCGACTGCCGGTCATGTGCCGGGCCGTCTGTTGTGAACCTGCCCGGTAGAAGGAGAATAAGAGCACGACCAGAGAACCCGGTGTAAATGAACGAGTACGTCCCGGACATATTTCCACACCTGAATTGTACAGGAATTGAGCTGTTCAGCCAAAAAATTCAGGATCGTGAAATTCAAGGATCAAAAAAGAGAGGAACGGTGATACCTTTTCCAAAACCTTGTTTCACCCGCTCTTGAATTTTTTTATCAGGCTCTCCATCTTCTTCCGGTCCCACCCGATGATGAACTCGTCTCCGATCCGGACCACGGGGGCACCGATGTACCCGGTCTTCTCAATGACCATCCGGGCTGTCTCTTGATCGGCAGCGATATCAATCTCGGTGAAATCCACGTCGTTCTCCGTGAGGAATTGTTTTATCTCATGGCAGTTGTGGCACCGTGGGGTCGAATACACAAAGACCGTTTTTTCTTTTCCCCAGACATTCTCAATGAAGCCTTCGCGGCCGGACAGGGTCTTGTAATTTTTGTAGTCCCGGGGTTTCTTCACAGCATAGTCCTGGTGGTATTCCTCGGCGGGGTAGAATGTGGTGTACTGCCGGATTTCTGTTGCCACCTGCTTTTTGAACTTTCCGGATTCATTGAGGTTCTTTTTTGAGGCTTCCGCGATCCGCTTCTGTTCTTCGTCGTGGTAAAAGATCGCGGTATGGTACTGGGAGCCTTTATCAGCGAACTGTCCCTCGGAATCGGTGGGGTCGATCTGCTGCCAGAAGACTTCGACGAGTTTCTCATAAGAGACCCTCTCCGGGTCATACGTCACCTGCACCGCCTCGAGGTATCCCGTGGTCCCGGTCGAGACTTCTTCATACGAAGGGTTAGGTTTCGTGCCGCCGGCATACCCGGCTACCGAATCAGTCACTCCCGCAGTCATCCTGAACGGCGGCTGCATACACCAGAAGCAGCCACCGGCAAACGTTGCCTTCATCAGTTGTTTGTCCATGATATCACCCGAAATCCCATTTCACTGTTCACCCGAAGGTGAATGTGTATGCCCGCAGGCCCTGCTGCGGGATCTCCAGTTCCAGCGTGTGTTCGCTGTAATCTTTTCCTGCCACTACCTGGTACAGCTGCTCGTCATTTACGGTCACGGTACTTCCCGGAGCGTCCGGCCCGGCAAGATCTCCTGCAGGTTTCCCATCAACCATGACCGTAACCTTCGTCATATTTACTGCGCTGGCGACGAAATAGACATTCTTTGCATTGTACCTGAATACAACCGTGGTATTTCCCGCAGTCTCTGCGTACTGGTCGGAGAAGTTCCATGTCCCGCCGAGATAGAGGGTGTTCAGGAGGTTAGATGATGGCAGCACCAGTGTCTGCATCCCGGTCGTCAACTCCCTGGCGTTCCCAAGATACTGGTTCCGGGCAGCCCCGAAATAGGTCTCCGGGCTCTGGACACGGGAGAAATCGATACTCACTGCGTCTGCGGGAGTTGCGATCGTAGTGGATATATTGACCTGTAACCCGAACGCATCAGCCCGCTCAATCAGGAGGTCCTGGATCTTTTTCTCGGTCGTGTTATAATCCCCTTCTCCGATGTGCCGCTCAACGATGAAACCATCGATGTCAATCAGGTAATCCTCAGGCCAGTACTGGTTCCCGTACGAACCCCAGGTAGCGTAATTGTTGTCGAGCACGACCGGGTATCTGATGCCGAATTTCTGTACAGCCTGCCGGACATTAGCAATGTCGTGCTCGAACTGGAACTCCGGTGTATGGACGCCAATGATCTCAAGACCCTGGTCGCCGTACTTGTCACACCACATGTTAAGATAGGGGATCGTCCGCTCGCAATTGATGCAGCTGTACGTCCAGAAGTCCACGAGTATGACCTTCTTCCCGACAAGACTTCCGATAGTGATGTTGTCACCGTTCACAAACCCCGAGGGCTCGGCTATCTCTTTTGCGAACGGGTAGATCTTCGCCTTTTCAGCATTGATGGCAGTCCTGTTCCCCGGCGTCACGTTGGTCCCGGTAAATGTTTTCTGGGGACTGAACTGCCCGAGGTAGACGATTGCTGCGGCGATCAGGAAAATGGCTACAATAAGCCCGATTGTCCGTTTTTCCATTCTGGTATCAACTCCCAAGGAGTATGCTGTTGATCATGGTCAGGTTGGCAACGAGTCCAAGCGTCTGCGTAAAGATCAGGATCCCGAGGATGATCAGCAGGATTCCGAAGATGATGTTGATGTACTCAAATGCTTTTGCATATTTATCGATCCAGGCTACCGCCTGCGATGCGAAGAGCCCTGTCATAATAAAGGGCAGTCCAAGGCCAAGTGAGTACGCGAGCAGGAGGGTGAACGCGAGGGATGGCTGTGATGCTGCAAGCCCGAGGATTGCCCCGAGGGCCGCTCCCACGCACGGAGTCCACCCGGCTGCAAATGCAACGCCGAAGAGAAACGCAGTGAGATATTTCGATTTGATCCCGGTCACCCGGAACTTGTACTCTTTTTCCAGCCAGCTGACCCGGATGAGCCCGGTCAGGTACAGGCCGAAGAATATGATGATCAATCCCCCGGCCCGGGAAAGCCAGACCTGGGCATCGGTGGCGACCGAGGTCAGGATTGTGTTGAGCAGGACGCCGAGGACAGAAAAGACGACCGAGAAACCGGCCACGAAGAGCAGGCTCGCGATGAAGATATCCCACCTCTTCGCAGCACCCTCCCGGACCGATGTACCGGCGAGATATATGAGGAAACCCGGTACCAGCGGGAGGACGCAGGGTGCAAGAAACGAGACGATCCCCGCTGCGAATGCTACCAGATAGGATACTTCGACCATAAAATCTCAGTTAAACGAATTATAGGGTACGTTCAATTCCCCTGCACTAACCGGGTTTGGTATTCTGCATCTCAGTTCACTCCACAGGCTCAATATGGCAGACACGTTCCCCGCCACCGGCCTCTTTGAAGAAAACGATGTGCCCACAGATATCGCGCCTGTACACTTCACCGGCTTTCGGGACATTTTACTATAGGGATCACCTCGACTTCTGGATGTACCTGGTTTCAAATCCATCAGTGAGCAGATGATATTTATAGACTTTGAATGGGGTAGTTTTCCTGAGGATGACAACACCGTTCTGTTTTCACCGGACCTGGATGAATTGGTTTCCCAATCGCACGCAACGTCCCGAAATTGAACAAGTACGCAGAGCCAGTCGAGATTGCGAGTGCATGGGGTCGTACTGCATCCCAACAATTCACCGGGAAAAGCAACAGAAAGTCTGTGAGCAGAGCGAAATTGAGGAGAGCAAAGCGAGACGGAGTGCAAGGATCGTCAGCGGGCGGACTAAAGGAAGAATGAACATGCCGGAGAGTCTGTCGGGAACCAATAAAAACCGGCACGGTTTAACGACAATGCTGCTATCAGAGCTGCAAAATTCGGGAACTATATCAACATGAACACCTGATAAGGGATTAAACCGGATCGGTCACCAGGACCGGGCCAATAGTGACAGATCATGAACAGGAATTCAGGTATCGTAATCATCGCAATTGCCGTTATAGCGCTGTTTGTTCTTGGCGCATGGTTTTTCACGTCCCTGACACCTGCCTATTCCGGGAACCCCGAGTCGATAACGGTCGCGTACTCACCGTTTGAGTCGACTGCCCTCCTCTGGGTAGCTGAAGACCGGCATTTTTTTGAAAAGAACGGTCTGAATCTGAGCCTGCGAAAATATGATTCCGGGGCTGCTTCACTTGACGGTGTGGTAAACGAGGAAGCTGACATGACTGTTGGTGTTACAGAGTTTCCCCTCGTCAGGAAAGCGCTGCAGAATGTAAAAGTCAGCGCTATAGGGACTGTCGATAAGGGTGATTTTACGTACCTTGTCGCAAGAAAAGACCGGGGGATCGTGAATGTCTCGGATCTCAAAGGCAAGAGGATCGGGACGACCATAGGAACGATAGCTGAATTCCATCTCGGGAGATTCCTTACGCTCAATGGCATGACGATGCGGGACATAACCCTGGTCGATGTGAAGACCCCGGATGGATGGGTTAACGAAGTTGTGAATGGGAATATCGATGGGATCTCGACTTCCCAGCCGTATGCTGATGCTGCCCGGGACCGGCTTGGCGACAATGCCGTTATGTGGTCTGTCCAGGGCCGTCAGCCTCTCTTCGCGCTCGTTGTCTCCACCGATGTCTGGATAGCAGGACATCCCGGAACGGTGAGGAAATTCCTGAACTCCCTTGCAGATGCAGAAGAGTTCATCAACTCCCACCCGGCGGAAGCCCGGGCTATCATTCAGCGACGCCTGAATTTTAGTGACACGTATATGCCATCCGTCTGGCAGCAGAACCAGTTCTCCCTCACGCTCGAACAGTCGCTTGTCTCAGCGATGGAGGACGAGGCCAGGTGGATGATCGAAAATAACCTGACGAATGCAACCGTTGTACCGGATTTCGGGAAATCTATTTACACTGATGGGCTGGAGACCGTGAAACCCGGTTCGGTGAATATTATCCGGTGATGGGAACTGCCATGATTGTTGATATTTTTAAAGGTGCGAGGTTATGAGAAAGATATTCGTTGCGGCGGTTGTGATTGCCGTCGTAGTACTCGCAGGGTTTGCCGTCTGGTCCCTCAATCACGGAAACGGAGCAGGGCCCGGGGTCCCCGAATCCATCACCATAGCTTCCCCACCGCTTGAACAGGCGGATTTCATCTATATTGCCGAAGACCAGGGTTTGTTTGCAGAGAACGGCCTCAACGTCACGGTCCTTGATGGCTATACCAACGGGGTCGCATCGGTGAACGCGATGGCGAACGGCGAAACCGATCTCTCGGTATCGGCTGAATATCCCGTCGTCACGGCGATACTTGGCAGGAAAAACATCTCGGTGATAAGCACCATCGACGAGTTCCAGACGAGCTGGATAACCGCCCGGAAGGACCGGGAAATTTCAACCATCGCGGGTCTGAAAGGAAAGCGGATCGGCCTTCCCCGGGGAACAATTGTGGAATTTTACCTTGGCAGGTTCCTCACGCTTAACGGCATAAACCTCTCGGCTGTCACGCTCGTGGATATCAATGCATCTCAATCCGTGGATGCCCTCGCACGGGGAGACGTCGATGCGATGACCTACTTCCAGCCGTATGCCTACGCCATACAGGTCCGGATGGGTGATAACGGGGCGTCATGGCCTACCCAGGGCGGGCAGCTGGTTTATGCCGTCGTCGCGGGCAGGCAGGAATGGGTTTCAGAACATCCCGGGACGATAACAAAATTCCTGAAATCTCTTTCAGGGGCAGAAGTGTACGCAAACAGCCACCCAAAAGAGGCAGAACGTATTGTCCAGAAACGGCTGAACCTGAGCGATTCGTACCTGGCATCGGCGTGGCCGGAACACCGGTTTTCCCTCTCCCTCGATCAGTCCCTCTTAGTCGCCATGAACGATGAAGCGCGATGGGCGATCAATAATAACCTGACTGCCGAAAAGACAGTTCCGGATTTCCGATCGTATATCTCCACTGAAGAACTCACGAGAGTGCAGCCGGAAGCGGTAAATATCAGGTGAGGGAATGAAGTTCAGGACTCAGTTGATCGCAGGTTTCGTCATCTTCGCCCTGCTCCTTGGTATTATCTCCGGCTTCGTGATAGTCACGGACCAGCAGGTCAATAAGCTTGCGGCGCAGGAAGCGATCGCCAGCAACATCGCTCTCGAAGTCGGCGAACTCGGTTACCTCTCGAATGACTATATCCTCTACCGGGAACCCCAGCAGGCCGGGCGGTGGAACGCGAAGTTTACGTCGATTTCCGAAGAAATAGGAAGTCTTTCTGTCGACCCGCCGGAGCAGCAGGCCATAGTGGGAAACCTCGCTGCAAACCTGAAGAATAGCAAATCGGTATTCGATGATATTGCATCAAGCCCGGTCCGGTCGGGCAGTGCGGATACTTCCTATATCCAGCTCTCGTGGAGCAGGATGGCGGTCCAGAACCAGGGGATGATCTTCGACGCCGGGAGGCTCGCAGACCTTATCCACGGGCAGGCTGAGGGGGTGAAGCAGACGAAGCTCTTCCTCGTCTTTTCGCTGATGGGTGTTTTCGTTGCGCTTCTCCTCATCAGTTACTTCCTCTTCTACCGACGGATGCTCCGGTCGCTTGGCGAGATCCAGCAGGGTGCTGCAATTGTCGGCTCGGGGAATTTAACCTACACGCTCAAAGAAAGTTCTGATGACGAGATAGGGGACCTGTCCCGCTCGTTCAACCGGATGACTGCTGATCTCAGGCGGGTTACTGCTTCAAAAACGGAACTTGAACAGGAAGTGGCCGGCAGGAAAAAGGCGGAGGAAGAACTGATCCGGAAAAATGAGGATCTTGGTGCTGCCTACGAAGAGATCGCCTCAACACAGGAAGAACTTCGCCAGAATATCGATGAACTGACCCTGGCCGAAAAGACCCTTCGCGAGAGTGAGGACCGGTTCCGGACTATTGCTGAAACTCTCCCTGTCCTGATCTCCCTCACCCGTACCGGGGATTCAACGATCCTCTTCACCAATACCGCATATAATGAAGCGTTTGGTTTCCGTAGTGGGGAGATCATCGGGCGCAAAGGTCCGGATGTTTATTATGACACGGCTGAGCGCGAGAGGATGCTCGCTGCGATCCGGGAGAAGGGTTTTGTCAGCAATTACCGGCTGAAAGCAAAGAGAAGTGATGGCTCGCCCTTATGGCTGTTGTCATCTGTACGTCCAATCCTGTATGACGGTAAGCCTGCAATTATCGGGGCGTCCATTGATATAATGGATCTTGTGCGGGCGGAAGAGAAGATGTCGGGACTCGCTGCCATCGTCGAGAGCTCTGACGACGCTATCATTGGTAAAACTCTTGATGGGATCATCACCAGCTGGAATGCCGGGGCAGAGCAGATCTACGACTATACGGCAGAAGAAGCGATTGGCAGAAACATATCTTTCCTTGTCCCTCCCGAAAAGACTGACGACATCGAATTTGTCCTTGGCAAGATTAATCGCGGGGAATCTTTCGTTCATTACGAGACACAGCGGACGAAAAAGGACGGAACCTTGATCCAGGTCTCCTTAACGATGTCCCCTATCCGGGACAATGCGGGAAAACTCGTCGGTGCATCCACCATCGCACGAGATATCACCAACCGCAAGAAGGTTGAAGAGGAACGCACGCTGCTGTCAGCCGAAGTTGCGAACCAGGCAGCAGCGCTGGATGCAACTATTTCTTCGATGGCAACCGGGCTGATCGTGTACGATCCGGATGGAAAAGCTGTCCGGATGAATGCGATTGCACAAGAACTGTTCCGGCCGGAACTTTTCTTCAGCATGACCGTGGAAGAACGGTCACGGGTTATCCCATGGGAAAGAGAGAACGGGCAGCCGTTTCCGCCGGAAGAAATACCGGTGGCACGCGCCCTCAGGGGCGAGACGACGCATGACGTGGTTATTGCTGCCCCACTCCACGGCCGTAAGGTCTGGATATCGGCAAGCGCTGCACCCATTATCACCCCGGATGGCAAGATGCTTGGTGCCGTTGCGTCTTTTGTTGATATCAGCGAGAGCAAGCGGATGGAACAGGAACTGCAGGCTACCCTGCAGAGGTTTTACCTGATCCTTTCAGGAATGTCTTACGGAATCCTGCTCGTCACTCATGAAAACAGAGTGGAGTTTGTCAACCGGTCTTTCTGCGATTTCTTCGGTCTCGACGAATCGCCCTCATATCTGTCAGGTCTTACGGCTGCTGAGATCCTGGAAAAAATCCGGCCTGCGTACCGTGATCCCGATGCTGCCCTCACTCGTATTAGGGAGATCGTCAGGCTCGGAGAATCTGTGCGGGGCGAAGATGTCCCGATGAGAAGCGGGCGAACCTTCCTGCGGGATTTTATGCTGGTCCGGGTCGGCCAAAGAGTATATGGCCGGCTCTGGATCCATGTGGACATCACCGACCGAAAGCGAGCTGAGGAGGCACTTCACGAGAGTGAGGAAAAATTCCGGATTCTCTTTACCCGGATGGTGGAAGGAAGTGCGCTTCATGAACTTGTGTATAGTGCTTCCGGGGATCCTGTCGACTACCGCATCCTTGATATCAACCCCTCATTCGAGCATATCCTCGGGCTGAAGCGGGAGGATGTTATCGGAAAAACCAGTACAGAGGCGTATAGTGTTGATGAACCCCCGTACTTCGATACATACCGCCGGGTTGCAGAAACCGGTCAGCCGGAAGAGTTTGAAGTGTTTTTTGCACCGATGAAAAAGCACTTTGCTATATCGGCGTACTCCCCGGAACACGGGAAATTTGCCACGATATTTACGGATATCACTGAACGCAAGAATGCAGAACAGAATATCCGCACCCTTCTTGGCGAAGTCCAGCGGGAAAAAGACCGCCTCTCTTCCCTCATCAACAGCATCAGTGACGAGGTTTGGTTTGCAGATACCCAGAAGAATTTCACGCTTGCAAACCCGGCTGCGCTTAAGGAATTCGCGCTCGATAATGATAGCGTGGATATAGAAAAATTCGCTGCGAGCCTCGAAGTTTACCGCCCGGATGGCAGCCCGCGTCCCATTGAGGAAGCACCACCATTGCGTGCCCTTAAAGGCGAAGAAGTGAGGAACTTCGAAGAGATGGTCAGGACCCCAGGAACAGGGGAAGTGAGATACCGGCAGGTCAATTCCAACCCGGTGCGAGATACTTCAGGAAATATTATCGGGGCGGTATCGGTCGTCAGGGATATCACCGCCCGCAGGCAGGCAGAAGAGGCGCTGAGCGAGATAGAGGAGCGGTTCGGGCTGGCACTCCGGAACGCACCCGTCTCGGTCGCCCTCCAGGACATCGACCTCATTTACCGGTGGGCTTACAACCAGACAACCCGGCGGACCGACGAAATCATCGGCATGACAGATGCCGCCTTGTTTGCCAAAGAAGACGTGGAATGGCTTACACCTCTCAAACAAAGGATCCTCCGAACCGGTGAGGATGCGCATACGGAGAACTGGCTTACCAGCAATGGCAGGCGGGTATACCTTGACCTTTATTTCGAGCCGCTGAGGAACAAAGGCGGGGAGATCACCGGCATCGGGATTGCAGCGGTGAACCTGACTGACCTGAAGCTGGCAAAAGAAGAACTCCTGATGAAAAACATTGACCTCAATGCTCTTAATGAAGAACTCGCCGCAACGCAGGAAGAACTGGAGCAGAATGTCGACGACCTTAACCGTAACGAGGAGGTCCTGAGACAAAATGAGGACCGGCTCAAACAGGCGCTTGCGGAAAAAGAGGTCCTTCTCTCAGAAATCCACCACCGGGTCAAGAACAACCTGACCGCGTTCATATCGCTGCTCAGTCTTGAAGGTTCAACGGAAGAAACCCCGGGGGGACTGGCACTCAAAAAAGATCTCCAGAACCGGGCCCGGAGCATGGCGCTCATCCATGAAACCCTCTACAGGACACACAAATTCGATGACGTTGATATGGGGGTATACCTCTCAACACTCGTCGAACAGATCGTCAACTCCTATAGTTCACCACAAACTGTCCGGATCACGGTGGAAGCAGATGGGATCTTACTCGATCTCTCAAGGGCGACACCGACCGGCCTGATCATCAACGAGATCGTAACAAACTCCCTGAAATACGCATTTCCCGAAGGAGTCGCGTCATGCCGGTCTGACCCCGACGACCCCTGCATGATCCGTATAACGCTGACAAAAACCGCCGGTATATACACCCTCATAGTCATGGATAATGGCATCGGGCTTCCCCCGGGATTTGAGCTTTCGAAAACCAAGACCCTCGGCCTCAAACTCGTAAACTTCCTTGCAAAACACCAGATCGGGGCAGAAATTGAAGTGAATACAACAAAGGGAACTGAATTTATTTTCCGGTTCAGGGAATAAAACCATGTCGGGAATTATCATGAAAGACCCCTCGATTCCCATTGTTGAAGACAATGGCCTCATTGCGCATTTATTACAAAAGATCCGGGTTCGATGTGCCAGACCCGGTTGCGCCAGGAGAAGAGGCTGGAGAATATGTGCGGGCATCCGCCGCAGATCTTATTCTTATGGATACCAGGCTCGCCGACAAAATCGATGGCGCCGGAACAGCCCTGCAGATACGGGCGGACTTTGGGGTCCCGGTACTTTTTCTCACCGCACATTCTGATCCTGTCCTCCCGGCTGCTGCGGAGAAGGCCTCCCTATATGGCTTCTTCGTGAAACCGTTTGTCGAAGAAGCGGTTCCTTCTGCAATCGGGAAGGCACTGAGTATGAGCACTGAATACCGGAGTGGTGTGAACCCACAAGAAAGATCGGCCCTGTACTCCTCGAGGTAATCCTGATAATCCTGGCAATAATCCTATCGGGATGCCGTGAAGGGTCAGGACCCCCTCCACTCGCAAGCTTGTTTCGGCTTGCTTTCGGCCCGCTCCTCACACCATGCTTCGCATCGTGTTCGTTGTTGTTGATCGATTTTATGAGTAAACGAAGATCAAAAGTCAGATCGGTTATGCAATTCCGAAACATTATTATTTCCTAAACCAAATATTCCACAATAAATCTGTCTGATAATGTAGCCGTCACCACATTACAAGTTGCCCAAACCGGGTAATCTTTTTGAGTTCCCCGATCTTTTATTTCCTAAAATATGTTCTGCCGCCCTGGCTACGGCGCAGGCGATACGAAATAATTTCACAGCAGAAAAAAATTAAGAGATACGAAGTGACTGCAATGACAATGTTAACCAGAACTATCCTGGCAAAGAAAGACAGGAACCGCTCCGTTACTGAATCAACAGGCAGTCTTAACATTTTCAGCATTCTGGCGAAATGGAACAGACAAGGTTACCGGTGGACCGGAAAATGGTGGCAGGAAACAAGAAACTAAAGAAGAACAACAGTCAGGATCCTCTCCGTCGCGAAGCAGAGAAAAAAATTGCAGAATCTCCGGAAATCCAGCAAGACGAGGGGTGCAGTACCCATGACCAAATCGTACATGAGCTCCAGGTCCACCAGATCGAGCTGGAGATGCAGAACGAGGCACTCCGGGATGCGCAGCGGGCCCTTGAAGAGTCAAGGGATAAATATGCTGACCTGTATGAATTTGCCCCGGTCGGGTACCTGATACTCACGAAAAATGCCGAAATCGAGGAAGCAAATCTTACCTGTACAACGATCCTGGGGGTCAGTCGGGGTAAACTGATCAAAGACCGGTTCAGGAGATTTGTGGCTCAGGAGGATCTTGAGATCTGGGACCGGTATTTTATCTCCGTTTTGCGGAGTGCAGAGAAACAGACCGGTGATCTGCACCTCCTGAAGAGTGATGGCTCCCGGTTCCGTGTCCGGATAGAAAGCCGGCGGATCGGGCAGGAAAAGAACAACCCGGTAATCCGGATGATGATCAGTGACATCACCTCAGAAAAACGTGCGGAAGAGCGGCTGAAAATCTTCCAGACTTTTACGGAAAATGCACGGGATATCGTCCTTTTTGTCCGGAAACATGACGGAAGAATTATCGAGGCGAACCGGAAGGCTTCCGAAGTATACGGGTATTCTCATCAGGAGCTTCTCAATACTACCATTTTTGCCCTGCGGAAATCTGCTCCCCGGAAACTTGTGGAACAACAGATTGCCGATGCCGATTCCAGCGGTATTCTTTTTGAGGCATCTCACCACAGGAAAGACGGGACCAGCCTCCCTGTCGAGATCAATTCCTTTTCGCTGCAGCTGGAGGGAGAACCCGTTCTCTTCTCCATCATCCGCGATATCACCGACCGCAAACGGGCAGAGGATTTTCGCAAGCTTTCTCTCGATGTGTTTAAATTACTGAACGAGACGGGGGATATGAAGGATGTAATCCGTCATGTTCTGGGCGCGATCAAGCAGACAACGAATGCGGATGCTGTTGGTATTCGCCTGTTGAGTGGTGACGATTTTCCCTATTTTGCCCACCATGGTTTCTCCGTGGATTTCCTGCTGAAGGAAAACACGCTGATTGCAAGGGATCGGGATGACGGGATCTGCCGCGATTCCGAGGGCAACATCTCCCTTGAGTGCATGTGCGGCCTGGTAATTTCAGGAAAGACAGATCCCGGAACCCCGTATTTTACTCCGGGGGGGAGCTTCTGGACGAATGATTCCTCTTCGTTTCTTACTGTGGCCAAAGCAGATGATCCACGCCTTAATCCACGCAATACCTGCATACACAACGGGTTTGCTTCCGTTGCCATTTTTCCCATCCGAAAAAATCCGGCTCATATCATCGGGACACTCCAGATCAACGCCATCAGGAAATATTGTTTTACTCCTGATATCATCCAGTCTCTCGAATTGATCGCTGGCCAGATAGGTGAGGCATTGATGCGCAAACTTGCAGAAGAGGAAGTCCACAGGCTCAGCGAGGACCGTAAGACCCTCATCGACAACGTGCCGGCGATGATCTGGTACAAGGATACAAAGAACAATTTCATCCGGGTCAATCCGGCAGGAGCCCGGACGTATGGCATGCCGGTCGAAGCCGTAGAGGGAAAAAGTGCCTCTGATCTCTTCCCGGAAGCTGCGGAGAAATACTATCAGGACGATATGGAGGTTATCGGGTCCGGTTTACCGAAGTTCGGGATCATTGAGCAGATGGAAACTGCCAGCGGAAATATTCTCTGGGTCAGGACCGATAAGATTCCCCTGAAGGATGAAACCGGGACAGTCACCGGACTGGTGGTCTTTGCCGTGGACATCACCGACATCAAAAAAGCCGAAGAAAAGCTGATCAGGAGGAGCGATGAAATCTACGCTGTGAACGAAGAGCTCACCGTGGCAGGCGACGAACTGCGGCGCAACGAAGTGAGGCTCACCGAGTCTCTTGAAGAAAAGGAAGCACTCCTCTCAGAAGTCCACCACCGTGTCAAGAACAATCTTGCTTCGTTTATGTCGCTTCTCTCCCTCGAAGGAACCTATGAAGATTCGCCAGCCGGGGATCAGCTGAAAAAAGATCTCCAGAACCGGGCACGTAGTATGGCACTTATCCACGAGACCCTGTACATGACCCGGAATTTCTCGAGTGTTGATATGGAGGTCTACCTGACAACGCTTGCCGAACAGGTTTCAGCAACCTATTCCCCGGCAAGGTCCATCAGCACAAAGGTAAAAGCGGAAGGGGTAACTCTCGACCTCGCCCGGGCAACCCCCTGCGGGCTGATCGTCAACGAACTCATCACCAACTCCTTCAAATATGCATTCCCTCCATCATTTGACTGCGATGCTGTCCGAGAGGAACCCTGTACGATTAACGTCTCGATGACGCACGCCGGCGGTATGTATAAGCTGGTTGTAAGGGACAATGGTATCGGACTTCCGGCAGCATTCGATCCTGCCACTGCGAAATCACTCGGTCTCAAGCTGGTGAATTTCCTTGCCCGCCACCAGATGGGGGCAGCAGTTGAAGTCAGGAAAAAGAAAGGCTCGGAATTTATTTTCCGGTTTAAGGAATGAAATGGGGATAATGATAGTCAGGTATTCATACACGGATTGAGAGATCCTCAATTTTCAAATGCATGTGAAGTGTTCATCACAATAAAAAAATGAACGGATGTGATAGTTTTTAGCTTTCAACACCAACAGGTCTGTTCTGTCGATTATCGGTGTTGAAGGCAAAACACCGGGAAATCGTGCAAGGATAGATTGTAAGTCTTCTGTGTACTAACTCTCCTTCAATTGGAGGTCCTTATCCCTGGATTACAGGCCGGAAATCCGGGCAATTATTATAGGATTTTTTCAAATCAGGGAGCTATACGCAACTATATCGTCCAACAGAACACATACCGGTGAGAAAAAGATACAAGGAGCATGGATGGGGCACGTACGAACAGATTCCAATACACGATACTATTATGCTTTCCTTATCTGTGATTATTTACTCAGGAAAAATATCACGCGGGCTGACGTAACCGCACGGGATATTGCTGCATTTCATAACCTGACTGGCAAAGCTTCCCAGTCGATCAGTGCAATGCTGAATTTTCTCTACAGCAATCGGATCCGGGATACCCGGTTTGGATTTTACATCATGGGAACACTGGCCTTTAAAAAAAGTGACTACCCTCACCACTACATCGTTCAACTGATCGATGGAGCCAGAGGTTTGCTCTGAAAAAGTAAATCACCGGTAGTGGCATAATCGAATTTGCATGGGCTGGTGAGGAAGGCTCCGGGTGAGAATTATCAGGACAGGCCAATCTTTCGAAAAAATATCTCTTATACGCTGGCGGCTTTGGATTGCGTATCAAATTCCGGTACCGGGAAGATCTCTACCACAGGATGCGGGAGGAATGAGACCGGTTCTTTTTCCAGGCTATATAAAAAAAGGAAATTTACAGGCTTGCACGTGAAACGATCACGTCAGCAACAGAATTTGCACTCTTGAACGGGAAGTCTGTATCCTTGAGAAGTTTTCCTGCATCCCCGGCAGTCATCTTGATATTTCCAACAGTACATGACGTTGCTGCCCCGTTTGGAAACGCTGCAATAAATTCCGCTGCTGTTTTAATCGGGAATTTTGCTCGTACAAGGCATTCAGAAATATGTGCATGGATCTGTTCCTTCATTGATTTGGTCTTGGTACTATCAGCGGAACTATCTGACATCTTCTGTGCTTTCATACCTGTATCGTTGTGTATAGTGGGGGTGCTCATCTTTGCAGTATCGGACATCTTCGATGATTTCATGCCCGAATCGTTATGCACGTCAGAGGTGTTGACCTTTGCATAATTGTGAGCGGTTCCGGCAGCCATGTGTGTGTTATCGACAGTTTTGTTGGTCTTTTCTTTTAAATTTTCAGTCATAATGTTTTACAACTCCTTTCTCCGATATGCTTTTTTAAAAAAATATCATGATAGAACAATTTTTTATTTCCATAGCAGAGTAAGTCACACTGGAGCGGGTGAGTATATACATCAGATCTCAAGTTACAGATTCAATTGCAAAATCTGCAACATAATACGCCATTTTGCTCATCCGGTCAATTTAATGAAATATTTACATAATTGTTGGTAGTGCATCAACGAATCATTCTCGTCCGTAGTAACGAAGAAGATAGTCCGTTCGGATATGTCACATTCAACTGCATGGGAAAAAATGACGTATTCTTCGAATTTCCCCCCACTCTTATAGGTTAACGTGCAGCACCGTGCGTATGATTAAACCAATAACAAACGATATTGCTGCAATCCCAAAACTGATTGCAAGCATTTCAGCAAATCGTCTCCAGAAGGGAAAATCTTCGGCAACAGATAAATAGAATGTGAAGAGGAATATCACCAGCACCGCAACCATCAGGGTGAACAAAAGAGCGTAATACGGACTGACAAGAACAAGGAAAGGCAGGATAAGCAGGGCAACGGTCGCAATGTAGGTAAGACCTGTATATAATGCGGCTTTCTTCGGATCTGTGGCTGCACCTTCAGATTTCTGCGAGAGATACTCGGAGGATCCCATGGAAAGTGAAGCGGCAACCCCGGTTATGAGCCCCGCTACCGCGATGATCTGCGAGTTCTGGAGTGCAAAAGTAAGACCGGCGAGCATACCGACAAATTCGACTAGGGCGTCGTTGAGTCCCAGAACAATAGAACCCGTATATTTGAGGCGATCTTCATCGATGAGGGCAATGAGTTCACGTTCGTGGGTTTCCTGATTTGTCAGGATCTCCGGCATTTCGGGAATCTTATCCAGGAGGGCCTTATCATAAGACCGGGGTTTCTTCTCCACCCCTTCCATGAGTTTTATCGCAAATGTTATGCCTAACACCCGTGCAATCAGGTAATAAAACAAGATACGGAAGGTGTTGGGTACTACTTCCTGTTGCGTATAGCGTTTCCATATTCTATAGTGCCCGAGTTCATCCTCCGCAATCCGGGTCAGCAATTCGCGGGTGTTGGTGTCTTTTTGCGCAGCAGCGATCTTTTTATAGATATAATATTCGGTTATCTCACCCTGCTGCATGAAAAGCAGGGTTGCAATCTGCGATGGGTTAAACATGATTTCTGTCATAGGCACGTGTCCACTATGCAGGTAATGTCCTTAAACTATGCCTATACCTCATGGAGCATGCTCGAACGCCAATAAGGATACGGATGAATTATGATACAGCGGTACTAGATTCTGATCTTTGCAAAACATTTTTTTCACTTGTTTTTTCTGCAATCTCTTTATTTTCGTAACGTGAAAAAATCATTCTCATCAACGATATCCCGGAAAAAATCAATTTCAAGGATTTCATACGGGGTTAAAGGAATTTTCAAATATTTTCTTCGAACTCCGTCTGGGACCCGGGAGAAAAAAGTATTGGATACAAGAGTAGTCAGAAAGGTATGAAATAACAAGGTGAAATGAGATTTCAGTCTTCTTCAACGTGTTCCGTCATTAGTTCCGCAATTCTCGGATCAGAAACAATACTGCATGCATCGATTTTTATATCGTCGGTCACTCCGGTTTTTCTGAGCATATCGTCGATGTTTTTATTGGACTTTTCTTTTAAATTGTCAAACATTTTCGTTTCAACTCTTTTCCCTGATATTTTATTACCAGGGTTAGCTCTCCTGTCGCTTGAGAGTATATACATCAGATCTCAAGTTACAGATTCAATTGCAAAATCTGCAACATAAGACGTAATTATGCTAATCCGGGTGATTTAATGAAATATTTATATGGTCGGGGTAGTGAAATAACGAGTTGGAGTATGATTAGTCGTCCCTAAAGACAAAAACCATCGATATGCTATCCGAGGAGCAAATATCATCTCTGATCTAAAAATACATATAGAGGGATACCGTAAATCAGATTCACTGATCATGCTATCACTGAATCATTTCCGTAAAAAGGGATTATCAACCCAACTTTTAATCGCTAATCTCTTTTGGAAACCAATCGGTGAAAGAACCGGATCACATCCGCTCATCCCTCCTGATATTGTGCATATCCTATCCGATACACTGACAAACCAGACCGGCAAAAAGAGACGGGGGTGAGTGATCTGGTTTCCGGGACGAAAAAATTAAAAAAGAAGAGCGGCCCGGATGCCCTCCGTAAAGATGCGGAGAAGAAACTCGATGAGCGGCCGCCAGTTTCTCCGGAAATCAGCGGCAATGTTCAGGAAAAGCTTATCCACGAGCTCCAGGTTCACCAGATCGAACTGGAGATGCAGAATGAAGCGCTTCGGGAAGCCCGCATCGCTCTCGAAGAATCGCATGACAATTATCTCG
>Ga0182021_10003823_pt1 | contig 17679 bp, 20 predicted proteins | sample 612E3MmetaG_FD_120493 | JGI IMG/M metagenome (GOLD analysis project Ga0182021, IMG submission 120493) | Permafrost microbial communities from Stordalen Mire, Sweden - 612E3M metaG (Illumina Assembly) | ecosystem: Environmental > Terrestrial > Soil > Wetlands > Permafrost | place: Sweden... | reverse complement strand
TTGTTCAAGGGACCTGACGCCGCGGAGCGCCTGCCTGGCTTCATCCCTCCGGGCGAGGGCCGGCGGGCGTCGCGATGCAGCGTCACGCTCGTCGCGCGTAGTACCCGCTACGCTTTGACTCGCGTTCCTCGCCTCGCTCGCCCGGCGACCCCTCGCGCGACCCCGTGGGGGTTTTGTTAGGCACTCTTAACCTGGAGGCACGATGCACCCCATCGCTGCACTTCCCACCGCTCCCAATTGCCTCACGCCTTCATCCGAGGTGGAGCCGGCGGCTTTCGAGATGCCAGCGGACGCCTGCGATACACACGCCCATGTCATTGCCGCGAGCTCCGCCTACCCGATGGCCCCGTCGCGCAGCTACACTCCGCCGCCCGCGCCCGAGGAGAAGTACCTGGCCATGCTGGCAGCGACCGGCTGTTCCAGGGGTGTCATCGTCCAGATCAGCGTCTACGGTACCGACAATGGGTACATGCTCGAGGTTTTGAGGCACAACCCGGATCGATTGCGGGGAATTGCCGTCGTGACGCCGGAGGTGACCGACCGAGAGCTCGAGGCGATGCATGCGGCCGGCGTACGCGGACTGCGCATCAATGTGTTGTTCCCGGGCGCTGGCCTCAGTTTCGACGCCATGGAAATCCTGGCCCGGCGCATCGCTCCCATGGGCTGGCATATGCAGTTCCTGGTCGATGGGCGCGACCTGCCCGGACTCCTGCCACGCATGCGCAAGCTGCCGTGCCCCGGCGTGATCGACCACATGGGCCACATGCCCGCGATGCTGGGCTTCCAGCACCCCGGGTTCCAGGCGGTGCGGGAACTCGTGGCAAACCACGGCTGGTGGACCAAGCTTTCGGGTGCCTATCGGATCAGCGACGATTTCGACCGTTTCGCGGAGGTCCTGCCGATCGCCCAGGCCCTGATCGAAGCCGCTCCGGACCGGGTCGTCTGGGGGAGCGACTGGCCGCACGTGGCCAGACCCCGCATGCCCGATACCGGCCGGCTGCGCAACCTAGTCAAGGTCTGGGCCCCAGATCCGGCAGTCCGGAATCGCATCTTGGTGGACAACCCATCCCGATTGTATGGTTTCCCGAGAATTCCCGGTGATGTTCTCACTGAAATCTAGTCCAAGAACGCTGGGATTCTGCTCGGCCGATGGGGGTCGATCTCGGCCGGTTCTGACGACTAGGGTTATGTCACGTCGGGTTGGAAGCGGAGCGGTATCCTGATGGGCATTCCTTTAGGGAGGAACCATGGGCTTGGGCGGCAAGATCGCGTTGGGTTGCGGCGGATTGGTGGTGCTGCTGGTGGTGCTGGGCCTGGGAATGATGGGGTCCTACAACGGACTGAACAGCCTCAGCCAGGCGGTGGACGCCCAGTGGGGGCAGGTGGAGAACGTCTACCAGCGACGGTCGGACCTGGTCCCGAATCTGGTGGCAACGGTGAAGGGCGCCGCGGCCTTCGAGAAGGACACGTTCACGGCGGTCACCGAAGCCCGGGCCAAGGTGGGTCAGGTGTCCACGGGCGGCAAGGCCCCGGGTTCACCGGAAGCCATGGCCAATTTCCAGAAGGCCCAGGAAGGCCTGGGCTCGGCGCTGTCCGGGTTGCTGGTGGTGGTGGAAAAATACCCCGATCTCAAGGCCACCCAGAACTTCCGGGACCTGCAGGCCCAGCTGGAGGGCACCGAGAACCGCATCGCGGTGGAGCGCATGCGCTTCAACCAGGCGGCCCAGGCCTTCAACACCCGGCGCAACAGCTTCCCGACGGTCATGCTGGTGGGGTTCTTCGGCGACCGGTTCCGGGAACGGGCCTACTTCAAGGCCCAGCCCGGGGCTGACGTGGCGCCCAAAGTCGCCTTCTAGCCGCCGCTCGCATGCGGCGAATTCTTCTCCTGATCGGTTTGCTCGCGGGTCTCTGGGGCGGGCTGTGCCTGGTGGCCCAGGCGGCTCCGCCGCCCCCGCCCGAGCGTTGGGTGACTGACGGCTCTAACCTGCTCTCCCCGGCCATGCGGGAAGGTCTGGACCAGCGCCTGAAGGCCTACCAGGCAGGTACCGGCCACCAGGTGTTGGTGTGGATCGGGGGCACCACGGGCGGGGACCCTCTGGAGGATTGGACCGTGCGGGCCTTCGCCGCCTGGAAGGTGGGCCGCAAGGGCCTGGACGACGGCCTGGTGCTCTTCATCTTCACCGGGGATCACAAGGTCCGCATGGAAGTGGGCTATGGCCTGGAGGGCCAGGTGCCAGACCTTGTGGCCTCGAGGATCATCCAGGAATCGATCCTGCCTCGGCTCAAGGCGGGAGACGCCGATGGGGCCCTCAGGGAGGGGGTGGACCGCATCCTGAAGGTGGTCGGTGGCGATGCCTCTGCCCGGGCCCCCCGGGACTATGGCCAACGAGGAGGCCAACCCATCGGAATCGGGAGCTGGATCGTCATCGCCGTGGTGGGTTTGGCATTCCTGGTGCTGGCCATCACCCACCCGGGCATGGCCGTCTGGCTGCTGTTTAGTCTTTTCTCCGGGGGTCGCGGCGGAGGTGGCGGTGACGGCGGCTTCTCCGGTGGCGGCGGACGTTCCGGCGGTGGGGGAGCCTCGGGATCATGGTGAGAAACGGAGGGGCCACATGGTGGGCATGAGCCGCAGGAGCCTGAGGAAGTGCGTGAACCAGGTGCGGGTGGTGGAGGCCATCCGGGCGGCGGAGCATGTCACCTCCGGAGAGATCCGGGTTTCGGTGGCGCATTTTTTCTGGGGGGACGTGGAGAAGACCGCGAGGAGGGCTTTCCGTCGACTCGGCATGGAGAACACCGCCGACCACAATGGTGTGCTCATCTTCCTGGTGCCCAGCCGGAAACGCTTCGTCGTCCTAGGCGACAGGGGCATTCATGAAAAAGTCGGGCAGGCCTTCTGGAACGACGTATCAGCTTGCCTTTCCTCCCATTTCCGCCGGGGAGCCTTTACGGAGGGTCTGGTGGAGGGGGTCCGCATGGTGGGGGATCGCCTGGCTACCCACTTCCCATCGGCCGGAGAAGTGGACCGCAACGAGCTTTCGGATGACGTGGATTTCCAGTGAAACCTCCTGGGAACCAGGGTTATGCAACGAAGGGGTTCAAACCGGAATTGCCGAACCACGGGGTTACTGGTCTGGTTTCCGGGAGGACGTCACAACTTCAGAGGGAGACGGAATACCCTGTCCTCAAAATAGGACGTTTGAATTCCCTATTTACTTTACTTACAGTAAAATGGTCTTGTTTTGGGGTTGAATAATTTATTTAGCCAATATTCACATTCATGCGTGAATGTTGGCAATGATGATTTTTAAAAAAGGATTATTCATGTGTTTCTCAGCAGGGGCAAGCATTACCGCTGGCGTGTTACTTACTTTTGCAGGCACTGAAACTTTAAGAAAAGTTCATAAGTCTTCGCAAATCGTCTTTGCATGCATCCCCCTCTTCTTCGCATTTCAACAGTTCTCAGAAGGCGTTGTATGGTTGACTATTCCGCACAAAGAATATGCTGATTTGCAGGCCACGGCAACATATACATTTCTAGTAATGGCACAATTTATATGGCCAATACTGGTTCCTCTTTCTGTTTTGTTGATGGAAAAAAATAGGACACGGAAAAAGGTATTATGGTCGCTTCTTATTGTCGGTGTAATCGTATCATTTTACTATTTGCATGGTTTGGTGGTTTATCATGCGCATGCTGAAATCAGTTATATGCACATTAATTATAAATATAAAAGAAATTTTCAAAGTCCATTTTCAAATATCCCAACAGCGCTATATTTAATTGCAACGCTGGCTCCGGTCTTTGTTTCAAGTGTAAAACGTGCATATATGCTTGGTGTTGTCACTGGTCTGTCTGCCATGGTTTCTGTAATCTTCTTTACTGAGTGCCTGATCTCGATCTGGTGCTTTTTTGCAGCCGTGGTCAGTTTCGTTATTTATTACTCTATTAGAGAGTCACATAAAAAATTCCATAATGAGAGTTTATTCCCTCCCCCTCTGAAGTTGGAGAGGCAATAAGGAACCAAGAATGATGATTTCCAGCTCCCAGGGAGTTGTCGGTCAGGGCAACTTCCTCAATTCAGTAGTGGTTTTGTTTCCGTTGCGGCGAGTTGAAGCTCAACCCACACCCAGCCGCCTTCGACTTTCACGATGTACGTGCGGATTGATTCAGTACGGACGTGTTGCATCAACATGCCGACGTTCTGGAGAAAGGTCCCCGTTCTCGGCGGCAGGGGCTCGTTCCCTAAGTAGGGCGGCACAGGACCAGAGAGGGCCTCTCCAGTGGCCACGTCGAAACGGGCACAGTGCATGGGGCAGGTGAGGATCGAGCCGTCGAGGGTTGCGGGGACTCATCCAGGGAACTCAGACCTGGGAACTAGACCTTCATTCCCGAACCACAACCCTCTCGATAGGAGCAGTCATGTCCGACGCCACTCCCCATATCGCCCAGAAGGGCTCATCAAGGTCACGGTCGAAGCAGGAAAGACCTACCATTGGTGCGCCTGCCGGAACAGCAAGAATCAGCGCATGTGTGATGGTTCCCATAAGGGTAATACCTTCACGGCAATGAACTACACCGCAGACGTGATGCACGACAAGTGGTTCTGCGCCTGCAAGCACAGCGGCACCAAGCCCATGTGCGACGGCAGCCACAAGAAGCTGTGAAATCCAACACTCACCCAAGACCTTCGATCAGCCATCTCCTCTTCCAATGGGTGTGATGGTTGCGAAGGCAGGAGAGGTATTGCGGAAACTTCCAGATGGGACTGGATCCCGGACGTGAGCAAGACACAGGGAGCAAGTCATCCATTCGGTACGTCGAATAGGAAAGGGGTCTCATGGCGCAAAAGATGATTGCGGTCCTCGTTGGAAGTTTGCGCAAGGAGTCCTTCAATCGGAAGATGTCGAACGCGCTCGCAGGTTAATAGTTCTCGCCTACCGGTTCGAAATAGGACTGGGGGTGCTTGCACACAGGACAGAGGTTGGGTGCCGCAGGACCCTCATGGATGTACCCGCATTCCCTGCAGCGCCAATAGATCTTTTCGCCACGCTGGAAGACGGTCCCGTTGACCACATGATCATGGAGGCGGCGGAACCGAGCCTCGTGTTCCTTCTCGACCTTGGAAACCCAGTCGAAGGTCCGAGCGATCTCGTTGAAACCCTCCTCCCGAGCGACACGGGCAAATTCAGGGTAGAGTTCCGACCACTCCGCCTTTTCCCCTTCGATCGCACCCTGGAGTTGGGCAGCCGTGTCTCCGGCCACCACGGGGAATGTGGCTGTCATCTCAAGGGCGGAAGGAGCGAGGGACGCCAGGTGGCTGAAGAAGAGCTTGGCGTGTTCCTTTTCGTTGTCCGCCGTTTCCGTGAAGATCGCCGCGACGTGTTCCAGCCCCTCCTCGCGAGCCACAGAAGCGGCAAATGTGTACCGGTTCCGCGCCTGGCTTTCGCCTGCGAACGCCTTGAGTAGGTTCTTAGCGGTCTTAGAGTCCTTCAATTCCATGAAATCCTCCAAAGAAAAAATGATTGCGAAGCAGTCGCAACTGGCAAGTAAAATTACTACTTATCTCCATCATACGCCCTCGCCCCAACCCGTTGATATAGAACCCAGAACGCTTGACCTCCTCACTGAACTGGAGGTTCTGGAGCGACCCTAGGTTCGAGGCTGGGCCTCTCCAGGAAGATTTAAAACTGCTGGGACCTGAGAATCATTCCCTGGTTCAGGGAGAACAACAGTGGGTGGGCACAATTTGTCGATCGGATGGGTCGGTCATCCATGAGGTAAAGTCAGGCATGTCCCAGCGAGTTCTCCTAACCGGCGCTACCGGTTTCATCGGAAAGAACCTGTATCGCCCAATGGAAGCGGCCGGCTATGACGTTCGATGTCTGACCCGCAAACTGGATGAGGCCCAGGGACTCTGGCCTGACCGCCAATGGGTGCGCGGGGACATTGGAGATCCCAGTACGCTCCCCGCTGCCATGGAAGGCTGTGACTTCGCTTTCTACTTGGTCCACGGCATGGGATCGCACCGTCCGGGGTGGGCTGAGGAGGAGCTTCGATGGGCCAGGAACTTCGCACGGGCGGCCCAGCAAGCTGGGGTGAGCCGCATTGTCTACCTCGGGGGTGTGGCACCCCAGGGCACTCCCTCAGAGCACCTCCTCTCGCGCCTGAATACTGGGGAAGCGCTCCGGGCTGGCCAGGTCCCCTGTTTGGAACTTCGAGCGGGCATGATCATCGGCGCAGGCAGCGCTTCTTGGACCATCGTGAGGGATCTGGCCGCCCGACTCCCGGCCATGGTGCTTCCCGCGTGGCTCGAGTACCGAAGCGAGCCCGTGGCAGTAGACGAAGTACTGGCGGCGCTCCTGGCAGGATTGCGCATAGAACTTCCTGAAAGCACCTGGTGGGATATCCCTGGCCCAGAGGCGCTCTCGGGGAGGGAGATCCTCCTTCGAGTTGCTGCGGTCCTGGGGCGCAAGCCGATTCTCATGAAGGTTCCCCTCGTCACCCCTCGCCTCTCATCCCATTGGATCCGCTTGGTTACGCGGGCAGACTATACAGTCACCCGGGAACTCGTAGAAGGATTGACGAGCGACTTGCTCGCCACTAGGCGGGGTTTCTGGGACGAAGCCGGACTCCCGCTTCCCATGGCTCTGGAGGAAGCCGTCCACCGAGCCCTCGCGGCCGAAGCTGGGACGATGGCATTCGCCGGAAGACTCGCCGAATCCATCGCAGGATTCCTGACCCCACGCGCGAAACCTTAGGCAGTGCGTCACGGTCTTGCCCAACTCAAGTGGTGGCGCCGATTCTCATTTGGTTTGGTTGTGGCATTCCAGTGGCCAGTCCCTTGAGAAACAGCCAGAATCGAATGGAACCCGAGAGTACCGAAGGCTCTTTCCCGGAACAGTGAAAAGCCCATGAACCATTGAGGTTCAAGGCCTTCTTCACATCAAGGTTGGTAGCGGGGGTAGTATTTAACCTACGACCTTTGGGTTATGAACCCAATATTTTAATTGAAAAATAATTGGACTTAAATGAACTATTCCACAATCTTCCCACCATTCTTAGCGTTTGTTGCCCATTTAGTCAACTTTCTGGTGAGGTCTCAGACCGGATGCTAGACCCCTTGCGAGCTTCCTCGAAGTCGTCGGTGGAGTTCGTCGAGTTCTCGTGGAGCATGAATAAGCGCGACGTCGTTCCGTCTAGCAACCTAACAGGAGACTCTCCGGATCTGCAAGGAAGGCAGTAGACGTGGACATAGACGGGAGTGGGGAGGACGTCACCTTGTTCCTACTGCATCTCAAGGTCCATATAGGTCCGGGACAAAGACCAGATCGACCTTGGCAAGCTTTTCATCCAACAACTTGCCGTCCGAACCAAATGTCAGCTTAATAACCGTTGGAGTACCATCTCCAACATAAGGAACTGCTGTTGGGTCCCACGTGAGAATCGACGTTCCATTATTGCCAAACTCAGTGTGGGTGGGTTGGCCTAGTAGAGCCACGGCATTCTGTACCGTGGAGGTCCCTGTGCTTAGTTGAGTTAGGGTGGGGCTGCCCGTTGGTTTGACACACCCGGCCAGGGCTAGGCAGCAGATGATCGGGGCAAACCTTCCTTGAACTCCGTGCAGGATAGCCATAGTGGAACTCCTTTCGGTGGACCACCTGAAAGGGGCGTGATCCGAGAATTCCCTTGCCCCAGAAGGAGCCTGAGAACGCCTCAGGCACGAACCTAAAGGCAAGCGGAAAGCCAATTCATAAATTGTTTCTTTCCAATAATGGGTTCGTCGTAAAGGGGAAAGAATCCTCTTCCAGGTGGGAATTTTTCCTTAAGAGGAGGTTCCAATCGGCTGTCGGCTGAGTCCACACAGAGCGCTCAGCGGACAAACCCCATCTGAAACTGCGTACCGCTTGAGTTTGTTACCTCAACGTAATACCCATGAGGTACCGCAGTTGGGCAAATTGTACGACCCTTAACTTCCCTTTGGCTTTCTGGACTTTGAACACAGGCACTAGGATGGGGCAGGATGCCTTCAGTGTCAGTTCCGAGGCCACACTAGATTGGACAAACCGGTCCAATCCGTGGCCATGGCTGACCATGACAATGAGCTCAAGGCGCTACTTTAGATCGGGAAATACTTGCTGACCGAGGCAGCCAGTTCCTGTTTCAAAACATGGATGTCGGCCCCATTGAAACGCCAGTAGAGATTGGAAGCCATCCTAAGGAAATGCGTCAACAGCTCCGGATCGAAGTGCTGACCGCTGCCCTCGCGCATGATGCCCAAAGTCTGATCCAGGGCCAGCGGCGGTTTGTAGGGACGCCTCGAATTCAAGGCATCGAAGACGTCCACGATGGCGAACAACCGGGCGTTATAAGGAATTTCCAGACCCTTGAGCCCTTTCGGATAACCGGATCCATCGAACCATTCGTGATGGGAGGCCACGACTTCACGGGCACGGGACAACCACCGGGAATCACTGATGATGTCCTCACCGATATGAACATGCCTTTGCATGATCCGGAACTCGTCGCTGGTAAGCTTGTCCTGCTTCAACAGGATGGCGTCGAAAATGCCGATCTTGCCGACGTCGTGCAGAAAGGCGCCGGCAATCAAGGCCGCGATCTCATCAGGGGATCGCCCCATGGCTTCAGCAAAGTGGGCCGCATAGAGGGTGACGCGATAGTTGTGGCTGTCCGTATCGCAGTCCCGCTTGGCCACGACGCTGCCGAGGACGCGCATGAGTTCGACCACACTCTCCAGGAGCTGCTGGGAAAGTTGGATGGTCCCGCGATTGAGCGAGACGATGATGGGATAAAGCACGAGGCTGGTCAGAGTCGTGACGATGAGGACCGTCACCAAGGTGCCTCCCACCCGGGACTCCAGGTTCTTGACCGTGCGGGGCGGGACGGGGTAGATCGCTTCCAGGTACCCGTACACGCCTTGGTCGGGGTCCATCAATGGCATCAGCACGCGGACAAAGAAACGGCCGTTGATCCGCAGGGTGTTGTGCTGGTGGCTCCGGGATTCTGGGGAGACTCGCGGGGAGCCCCCGAGGGCCTGGTCGACGCCTGGATCAGGGTCTTTCCTGACCTCCAGCAGGGGATCGTGGTTCCGGCCATAGAGACGCAGGGCGGCAAAACGGCTTTCCTGGAGCAGGGCCGTTACGGCGGCCAAGTGGCCCTTCGCACCGCTCTCGAAAAGGGAACGGTGCTGGGATAGATCGAAGCGATCGGCTTCTTCGGACGCAAGGTCGCAGGCATAACCGATGACTCGGTTGGACTCGATCCGGTACACCGAGAACCCCATCACCAGCGACAGACAGAGCCAAGCCGGCAGAAGCCGGATCAGGATGGTTCGGTGAAGGTGTCGCCGCGGCAATTCCATGCGGATCTAAAACCAGATTGGACTCAGCGGTGTCCGCCGCCACCGCCGTGGAAACCTCCACTACTGCCGTGGAAACCGCTACCACCGCCGTGGAACCCACTACCACTGCCATGGAAACCACCACTACCCCGGAAGCCGCCCCCTCGGAACCCACCGCCTCCGCGGAAGCCGCCACCACCGCGGAAGCCGCCAAATCCAGCGCCGTAGCGACCGTAGTGCCCGGTGAAGCCACCCCAGCGACCCAGCCCGTGGCCGTACCAGCCGTAGTAGCCAGGACCGAGCAGCCCGAAGTAGGGCATGGGTCCCCAGCCCCACAGCCAGGGGGCCGTCAACCAGCACCACCCATAGTCCGGGTAGTACACATACATGCTGGGAGTTGAACCATCCTCGGGCGCATTGGTGTAGTCGTCCCCGTAGGGCATCCACACCCAACCATACTGGGCGGTGTGGACCCACTGGCCCGTGTCGGCCGGTGCCTGCCGGGGTGGTGGGGACTTCTGGGGTTCAGTTGGCGGGGTGGGCAGCACGGCCGGGGGAGGCGGAGGTTTGTCATCGGGAGGTGTACCCGACTCGACCGTGCCGGTTACGGAGATCTCCTCCTGTTCATCTGGCTTGGCCATCATGGGCGCGACCAGGGTCGTGATTAGGACTAGGGCTCTCGTCAGGTATCTCATCGACTGCTCCTCTATAAGTTAGAGCGTGGTCACTCGTGGTTGGTGACGCTTTCAAAGCCCAGGGATCCTGGAAAACTGCATTGATCACTTTCATGGGATTCGAAGATTTGGAATGTGTCGCGCATGCGAACGCCCAGATCTCTTTAGAGCGGGAAGGTGATTTATCGGCGGCCCCGGGGACGCGAGGGAATGGATGGCATGGGGCGAGAGGGAGGTGGCGCATGGTAAGGGCGTCCGGGACGTTCCAGTCGACGCCCCCCATGCCGCGGCGGACCCACCCGGTAGCCGCCCCCCCAGCCGCCGTACTCGAATCCGTAGGGTTCAAAATAATCGCCGGGATAGCCATCCTCGTAGTCGACCGCGACGGCTCCGCCATAGCTCACGCCTGGGTAGGCGCAACCGCAGAGCACCACGAGCAGCAGCATGGCGAGTGCGGTGGGCTTCCATGGCACGATGTCGAGTTTTCCGACCGGGAAGTTCAGGCTCATTTGGCCTCCCCCTTCCCGTCGTTGTCTGACCATTCCATCAGGCCGACCGGGGCCCCCGTCGGATCGGCGATGATGGCTGCCTTGCCGCCATGGCGGTCGAGGTGCGGCTTGACCAGCACCCTGCCACCCAGCGCCACCGCCTTGGCCGCCGCAGCCCCGGCATCGGTCACCCGCACGAAATTGAGCCAGTGCGGATGGGGGCGGCACGGGTTTCCTGGCAGCGTATTGGCGCTCGCCCGCGCATAGTCATCGCTCGAGAACAGCATATGCTCCGCGCCGTCATCGTCCGGTACGTCGAACACATCATAATCGAACAGCTTCTGATAAAAGGCCGCATCGCGAGCGGGATCCCGCGCCAATAGCGAACTCCAGATCCACTCTCCGGGCACCGCGAGGAAATCGGAGGGGTCCCCCGTGCTGGACGCGAGGACCGCGAATACGGCGCCTTCCGGATCGGCCAGCACGACCTGACGGCCTCGACCCGCGTAGGTCGTGGGTCCCGACAGGCTCTTGGCGCCCTCCTTGAGCGCGATCCGCCGAGTCGCATCCACATCGCGCACCGCGAAATACGTCAGCCAGGCGGGTTGGCGCTGTTCACCAACCGGTAGGGTCCGCTGCAACAGGCCGCCCACCGGGCGACCGTCAAAGGAAGCCACCGCGTAGACCAAGGCAGCGGAGTGGATGGGTTCGAAGGTCCACCCGAACAGGCCTCCGTAGAAGCGCTCGGCCGCCACGAGGTCGGGCGTGACCAGATCCGCCCATATCATCTTCCCGGGATGATGCTCCACATGCTTCGGATCACCCAGCGACGGCCATCGAGTCGGCACTCCCGCCACCATAGGCCCGTTCGCGCCCATACTCAGCAGCCCCAACAAGGCCATTGCCGAAGAGTGGCGAAACCAGCGGGGGGGATGGATCATCTCGCGTGCTCCTGAGGGCCCTCAGTGCTTGGATCGTCTTCCAAAGAAAAGCCGATCAGCGTGGCCGGGCCGAGTCGGCGGCCTTTCCGTAGGGCCAGGTCAAATCCAGCGTTAGTCACCGTTTCTCTCCCAGCCTCAGGCTCTGGATGGTCCTGGCGTCATCAAGAATGTCCCGGAGCGTCCTCGCCTCCTTGGGGGTGAGAGTGGGCTTCCTGAGCCTTGCCTGAACGATCCATTCCAGTCTCTTGGCCGTCTCGAGGGTCCTTTCCCAGGTGGTTTCCATGGAGATGGGTTCACCCTCTTTTCTCTTCGAGAGGTCGGATTGGCATGATTGGCGCTTTACGTGAACACGGCTCATGGAGGCCCTATCAGCCTATAGGGGACGCCCATGGAGTCGGTCCCCGCGCTCCACGGGGAGGTTTCAACCGGCCTTGCTAGCCCGGACCCATCTGCTGTTGCAACGGGTCGAAACCACGCTCGTTGTGAGGGCCGGCCGGCCGGGTTCTGGCCCCGCCCCTCCTCAGGATTTCCTCGGCGAGATCCTGCAGGTCGTAGAAGACATTGCCCCCATACTCCCACTCCCAGCAGTCCGCACAGTATCGAACCGTGAAGTGATGGTTCCCGATCCAGAAACCGCCACCGCTTGGCGTGCGGGTTGTCAGTTCGATGATGGTTTCTTCTAGCGTCACCCTGCACCTCCTCCGTGGTCGACCGCTGTCCTCTTCTCTCGTTCTCGCATGCTCGGCTCAAGGGGTCCCCGATACCCCTGCGGTGTTCAGGATCACCGGCAGCCCATTCTTGCTCGAGCCCACGATGATCACCTTGGTGTTGGGGGAGTGGGCCAGCTTTTCGGTGGCTTCAATGCCTTTCCATTCCAGCAGTTTGTCGGTTAGTCCCTTGCTCACGATCGCCTGGAAGTCGGCGATCCCTGCGGCCTCGATGCGCTGGCGCTCCGCCTCCTGGCGCGTGCGGTCCAGGATGTACTTCATCTCCAGGGCCTTCTGCTCCTCTTGGAGCTTCGTCTGGATGGCGCCCTGGACCACCATCGGGAGGTGGACTTCGCGGATCAGAATGGCATTCACCCGCATATGCTTGCCTTCCAGTTTCTGGGCAACCTCCTGGCGGATCTCATGCTCGATTTGTTCCCGCTTCGTGGAATAGATCTCCTCCGGCGTATAGCGGCCCACAACCTTCCGCGCGCTCGAACGCACGTAGGGGGCGATCAAGGTTCCATAGTAGGCAGGGCCGGTTTCCGTGGTCAGCTGATACACCTGATCAGGGACCGGCTGGTACAGGATTGAACTCGTGAGCTTGATGTCGAGGCCATTGTTGGCCAGGACATCCAGCGGCTCCTCCCGCTCCTGCTCACGCAGATCCACTTGATAGATTCGGCTGAAGGGCGAAACCCAGTGGAAGCCTTCTTTCAGAGGTCGCTCCATGGTTCCGCGAGACGGGGTCCACTCGATGCCGGCCCGACCGGTCGGAATGGTGGTGCAGTTGGTCAGGAAAACCACCGCGATGCCACCAAAGAGAAGATGCAGGAACTTGAACGGCGACATGATCCTCCTCCTTGCGCTGAACGCGCTCAATGAACCCGAACTCGATCCATCCTCCCGATGACGATTAATCACCTGGCTCCAACCACCACTCACTCGGGTCTTGGGGATAGTTCAAAGAAAATGCCAAAATGTAAATATTTATATTATTATATTTAAACTAAAACTGATACCCTGAAAATGGAAAGATTCCCCTGAGTGGAAGGGAAAAATTCCCCCATGGTTGTCAGCGGCGCCCGAGAGAACGCTGCCCCAGGCGAGCACTACCAGGTCGTGGGCCCAGGATTCGCCGAACCGGGCCGGCAGGCCGACCTCCAGGCACCACCTAGGCTCATGGAAACAGAAGGATGGATTCGAGGTCGGGGTAGCTGTAATTGGTGAAGCAGGCCTAGCTGGGAGCGGTCCACCGGCCGGTCATGGCACGACGTTGAAGTTCTTGTATTCGGCTTGGCCCATTGGCGAGATTACGGTGATGGATCCGGGTTCCGAGTCGGAAGGTACCATTGCCTGGATCACCCTGTCGTTCTTGACCTTGAAACTGGCGATGCGGCCCTCGAAGAGGACCCGGGTAACACCCGCGAACCCCTCCCCTACCAAGGTCACCAGGCAGCCGCAGATGCCGTAGTCGGGGGATACGGATTTTATTTGGGGAGGATTGGCCTTGGTGGGGCTGCCGGCCTGGCATGCCATGGCCCCAGCCCAAACGAGTGCCCAACCTACAACTTGGAGAGAAGGTCTGACCATGGTGGAACTCCTTTCTGTGAACCGCTGCAAGGGGCGCGATTCAAGAATCTCCTTGCCCCAGAAGGAGCCTGAGACCTCCTCAGGCACGATCTATAGGCAAGTAAGAAGCCAATACATAAATTGTTTCTTTCCAATAATGGGTTCGACGGAAAGTGGAAAGAATTCTCTTCCAGGTGGGAATTATTCCTTGAGAAGAGGTTCCAAGCAGCTGTCAGCAGAGTCGACATAGCGCTCTAAGTGGCCAAACCCCGTCCGAATCATCAGGCCCCCGAATTAAAATAAGAGGGCTTTCCATCTGACATATCCGACACTCTTGATATCGTGCTGTCCAGTTCTCCATTAACAGGACGCCGGGTCATCTGTCTCGAATGCTTAACAGGATCCGCTTTGGGTGAGAATTCCGACTCGTCATCACAGCGATCGGCGGGTGCCCTCATCCAGATCGAACACAATGAGTCTTTTCATGGTGTGCTGAACCATGCTTAGCCTTCAGAGTTGCTTGCGAATGGATTCCAGTTCCTCGCGGCGTTTTGAACTGGTCTTGGGATAGGCCACCTTGAGTTTGAGAAGCGCATCAAGGGTGATTTTGGAAACGATCAACCGGGCATTGTCCTTATCATCGGCGGGGACGATGTACCAGGGCGTGTGACGGGTGCTGGTGGCGCCCAGGCAGGCCGCATAGGCAGCCATATAACGCTCCCAGTAGCTCCTCTCCTGAATGTCCGCGAGACTGAACTTCCAGTTCTTCTCGGGTTCATCGATCCGCTCAAGGAAGCGCTTTTTCTGTTCGTCCTTCGACAGATGGAGAAAGAACTTGATGATCCGTGTGCCATTCCGGTGGAGATGCTCCTCCAGATCCACGATGGAGCGATAGCGCTCCTTCCAGATGCGCTTCTCATCCAGCAACTCGTCTGGAAGGCCCTGGGCGCGGAGGATCTCCGGATGCACCCGGACAATGAGCACCTCCTCATAGTAGGAACGATTGAAGATGCCGATCCTGCCTCGCTCCGGCAGGCGGCGGGTCGTGCGCCAAAGAAAATCATGCTGCAGGTCTTCGGCGCTGGGCTGTTTGAAACTGAAGACCTCACAACCCTGGGGATTGATTCCCGACAGGACGTGCCCGATGGCGCCGTCCTTCCCGGCGGCGTCCATCCCCTGGAAGATGAGCAGCAACGCATAGTGATTGGACGCGTAGTGAAGGCGTTGCAGGGAATCGAGCGCCTCGACGTGTTCTTGGAGGAGTTCCTGGTACCGCTTCTTCGACTTGCAGATGGGCTTCACACTCGTCGGCCACTGCTCGAGGTCGACCTTCTCGCCCTCCTGAACACGGAAATCCTTCGATTTGATTTTCATCTCCGTCCTTTCGACTGGGCCATCTGAGTTTTTCGTATCCGACTACTTGTGGGGTCCCTCCTTCCGGATCTCCCCTTCCGCCTTCGCCCAGTCCTCCACCGCATGGCCATCGTGCCGACCCTCCTGCTCATACAGCTCGTAGGCTCGCTCGGCAATCTGCGGGGCCACGTCGACCGGTTTCTTGGCCAGGGCATTAAGCACGCGCCAGCGGATCATGGCGACCTTCAAGGCATCGTTCACGGCCAGGCATGCCACCATCGCATAGGCGAAAATAACGAGTGTCTGCCACCACGGCAGGGCCTTGAGTCCCGGCAGGCCCACGAAGGTCAGGGCGGTGCCGACCAGCGCATCCGCCACCAGGGCGGCCAGGAAGGTCCTACTGGGTAGCGTCGACCAGAACCAGCTGCGCTCCCGTGCGGATACCACGGAAAATGCCGCAAAGTAGAGCAGCATCAGGAAACTGAAGGTATGCAGGGCGTTGTCGCTGGTCGCCAGGCCGAATCGCGACCAGCCTATACACAGGAGCAGGAGCGTTTCGGCGACCATCGCGACACCGAGCACGACGGACACAGTGATGAAGCCGCCGATGTTCCAGGTTTCCGGCTGCTTGGATGGCCGGACATTGTCGGTGGCAAGGGATATCTTCGCGAAGTCCGTCATGAAGACCAGCAGCAGCATTGCGAAGGCGGAGACGACGAACTTGCCGGTTGCTACGAACGCGATGGCCACGAAGGCCGCTTTCAGGATGGTGCGGCTGATCTTGTTGATGATCCAGGTCAGGATGCGCTGGTAGATCGTCCGCCCCTGCTCGACCAAGGCCACGATGTTCGTCAGCCCCGCTTCGGTCAGGACGACACTCGCGGCACCCTTGGCCACATCCGTGGCGCTGCTGATGGCGATGCCGACTTCGGCCTGACGCAGCGCGGGGGCATCATTGACCCCGTCGCCCGTCATGCCGGTCACATGTCCCGCCGCCTGGAGGTGCTTCACCACGACATATTTGTCCTCCGGAAAGACCTCCGCGAAACCATCTGCGCCCGCCAGCAAGTCCACCGCCTCGTTGTTGGCCTGTGCGCCCGCGGCCTTCAGGTCCGACACGCGCCGTATATTGGGCAATCCGACCCCTCGGCCGATTTCACACGCTACTGGCAGTGCGTCCCCCGTGAGCATCTTCACTGGAACACCCAAGTCCAGGAGTTCGGCGATCAGCTACTTGGCATCCGGCCGGGGCGGATCGTACAGGGCCACCAATCCCACCAGGGTGAGGGCACCGTTCTCGGGTCCCCGAGCGACCGCGAGGGTGCGATAGCCCTTGGCGGCTGAGGCGCTGACCCGCGCTTCCAGCGCCTCGATGGCGGGAGGCTGGAGTCCGCAGGCCGCGGCGATGGTACGCAGGGCTCCTTTCATCACATGCAGGCGCTGGCCGTCCTGCTCTACCACAGCCTCCGTCCTCCGGTTCTTCGCATCGAAAGGCGCGAAGGAAACCGGCGTGACTGCCGGCCTGCCGTCGAAGACGTGCCGATCCTTCGCGGCGGCCAGGAACGCGAGGTCAATCGGATCTTGATTGGCTTCCTGGGAGGCCAGGGCCCCGGCGAACAGCACATCCGCTTCCGTCGCATTCTCCAGCGGGATCACGCCAGTGACGGCGAGCTGGTTCATCGTGATCGTGCCGGTCTTGTCCACACACAGCACGTCCATGGTCGCGGCATCCTCGGTGGCGCTGAGGCGGGTGACCAGCACGCCGAGCTTGGCCAGCTCCTTGGCCCCGACAGCCATGCTGACCGTGAACATCACCGGGAGGGCGACCGGGACCGCGCTCATCAGCAAGACGAGCATGAGCGGAATCATTTCAAGCAGCGACACGTGCCGGATCAGCGACAGCGCCACCACGCAGATCAGGGCGCCCACGATGACGAACAGCCAGCGGACGACCTTGGCTACCACCGCTTCGATGTGCAGCTTTGGACGCGCCTCCTGCACAAGCTGAGTCGTGCGGCCGAAGTAGGTCTTCGCCCCGGTCAATATGACCACGCCATTGCCTTCGCCTTGGCGGACCACCGAACCCGATGAGAGCACTTCGCCCGTTTTCTTATCCGCGTCCTTCGATTCGCCGGTGAGGGCTGACTGATCGACGGTCAATGTCCCAGTCAGGAGCTTCACGTCGGCCGGAATGATGTCACCGGGGCGCACGCGGACAATGTCACCGGGGACCAGTTCCCGGGCGGGGATAACTTGCCAGCTTGAATCCCGCCGGACGCGCGCATTGACCTGCAATCGCTTCCGCAACGCCGCCACGACACCGGCGGCACGGCGCTCCTGCATAAAACTCAACACGGCATTGATCACCAGCAGAGCGCCCACCACGATGAGGTCCGAAAATTTGCCAAGCACGGCGGACAGAATCATGATCAGTTCGAGCATCCACGCCGAGATCCCCCAGAACTTCTTCAGGAATACGAGAGCTGGATGCCCCTTGACCACGGCCACTTCGTTGTAGCCATTCTCTTTCCGGCGGGCATCCACCTCCACGCGCGCCAGTCCAGTCTCGGGATTGACTTTGAGCG